>PVMK01130057.1_pt1 | contig 16588 bp, 20 predicted proteins | sample 1853481 | NCBI WGS metagenome assembly PVMK01 (sample SAMN08533507, study PRJNA380276) | Marine sediment metagenome, whole genome shotgun sequencing project.
TCCAAATTATCCATCTTATCTATTTCCATAATAGAACTTATATGTTTTTTTGGTATGACGAGAAGGTGGACAGGAGCTACTGGTGATATATCTTTAAAGGCCATGACTTTATCATCCTCAAATACTATATCACTTTCAATTTCCTTATTTGCAATTTTACAAAAAAGACAATCTTTCAATTCATTTACCTCTTGTACCAAAACATATTAAACCAGTTAAATAATGCCTGATTTTAGTCCTAAGCAAGAAATTATACTATTTTTTTTAAATTTTACAATTTTTATTGATTTAGCACACGTATTCCATGCTTTCAGGATTTTAAATAATATACTCAATTATAATGTATTTTTAAAAAATAATTAAATTTAATATCCTCCTGCAGCTCCGAGGAACTATATTTTTGATTTTAGTACAAAATCAGCAGATCATAGGAATTTTTTATGGCTGAGATTTCAGTATGCTTTAATGCATCTCAGCCTTCCAGTTTTTAACAGCGGGCCTGTAGATATTAAATTCCACATCAGGAGGTTCTGCCAGCATGGATATTGGAATCGAAGTATCTATTATTTTTTTTCAGATCACCATAGAGGTCAGACGGATCCCGAATTGATTGTCATGATTGCCAGCCTGCCATATGGTAACTTTACCGAATTTTATAGTAGCTTACCTTTCTTCCTTGGTCTTGTTCTTCTCCTGTAGTACTGCTGCATTTCTTTTTCAGACAGGAATTCCATTGCTCTTTGAATCAATGCTCTCAATTCTTTTAAAAAGGGATATCTCGGGTTAAACTGATATAGCCTGGTCCTGCCTACCATAGAACTAACCACTACTCCACCGTTCTCCAGTCGTTCCAGTTGTTGCTGAATTCCATTCACCGAAATATTAAACATCTTTGATAATCCCGAAGGATATGCTTGTCCATAAGATTCAAAGGTAAATAAAATTTTTTCTATTGTACTATTACCCAGCACAGGTTCTAACATAGCTTTACTCCTCTACCATAATTTATGTTTATAATACCATATTTTATGGTATTATTTAAGTCCTTTTTTTCTTTTTATTATTCCCTTTTTGAAAATTACAGACTTAGAGTAAGAGCGCTATGCTGTTAGGGAACGGATTCCCCCCCCCTTGTTTGGTGAATAGCCAGAGCCCCAATATTGGCTCCCCGGGCTGGTCGATGTTGATAACATTTGTCCAAGTGTTAGAATTCATTCATACTCAATCTTAGAACACCATTGATAACTCCTGAGTGAAGAATACTTTTATTCTTATGCTTACGGAAAACCTCCAAATAACTTATAATTATCCAAACTGATGAATATCAGGTAACCCAGCATTGCAATATATGAAGTTGAGAGATATAAACTCCACTTTCAAGTTAGTTGACGTAAGGTTGACGCAAAGTTGACGATTCATATCAACTCATAGTAGGTTGCTTTACCCTTTCCGGCTCTTACAATTAAATCCTGTTCTATTAAAACTCTAATTATTCGATTTGCCATTTCTCTGCTTATGTTAAACATCTTTTGAATTTCAGAACTATTAATTCTTGGATTTGTTTGTAAATATCTTAAAATTTTAATTTGTCTTTCATTTAGAAAAACCTGTCCTCTTTTATCTTTAAGTCTTCTATCAAGACTTAATTGTAGAACTGTATCTTTAACTTTATTCATGCTGACTGCAACGCCCTCACAGAAATATTCCAGCCATTGTGTCATATCCAGCGTCTTCTGGTCTATTGTTTGTAATGCGCCATAATACCTTTCTCTTTCCTCATTATAGTAATCGTCCAGCGCAAAGAATCTTTTAGTATCGAAACCTTTAAGATAAAGGATCAATGTAGAAAGCGCTCTTGCAGTCCTTCCATTACCATCAACAAATGGGTGGATCCTGACAAATTCATAATGAGAGATCCCGCTCAATATCACAGGATATAATTCCTGTGCCTGGCTGTTGTTTAGCCATAAAATAAAATCCTTCATAAGACTTGCTATTTTATCTACAGGAGGCGGTTGGAAAACAACTTCTCCAAATCTATCAACCACAGCAACTGGTATTTTGCGGTAATAACCTGATTGATCCATTGGTAATATGTTTTTTGTATTAATCTGATGGATCTTAAGGATAATTTCTTCTGTGATATTTTTAACTTTCTTTTCTCCAAGCTTATCAATATATTCAAGAACTCCAACATAGTTAAGCACTTCATCCTTATCTTTTTGCCAGGCAGCAACTTCATTACCAATAAGTAATTTCTTTACCTGTTCCAAAGTCAAAGGATTGCCTTCTATGCTCGTCGAATGATGGGCCATTTTAATAATTGCTTCTCTTTGCAGTTTAAGCTCAAGCTGAGGGAGAAGGGGAGCATTTAGAATCAGTTCTCTTGCAGCTGAGATCTCAGCAATATGCTGAACAATTTTATTGGTTGTTTTAAAAACCGGGTTAAACATTTTTCCTATTTTTTAAATTAATAAGCTTCTATTAATCATGAAATAAAATTCTGTATGACCAGAATAAAAATATCGTTATTTAATACAGTAATAATTATATAGAAATTCAAAGTACTTGCACAATTAATTATAGCAGCAACAAAGATTATAATTATAATGTAAATGTTTCATTGTTTTTTGTTAGTGACCAGGAGAAAAACGCTGGCAGAAATTCAGACATGATTGAGTTTAACGGAGATACTGCATCATCTATGGAGAGTTCGAATAATGCAGTTTGGCTCCCCGGGTTGTGTAGTAGCAAGAACCTTTAAAATAGTGATTAAAATAAAATATTAATATGGCTCCCCGTATTGGACGCTTTTAGAACTAATCCAATTAATCTAAACTTTAAATTAAATCAAGAATTATTACAAATAATGGGGTATTAGTAATTGTTCTAAGTAGCTGGGGACAGTGGACGAAGTTAGAACCAGATTATTGTAGCTCAGATGAGGACATTTTTATACCTGAATTGGGTTTAAGATGAATATAATCTATTCTATTTTTAGTAAGAAAAATTCTTTCATCAAGTAACATATGTTATAATAAAACCCTAAAGAATATAAATCCAATAGAATTAATATAGAAAACCCGCCTGGATTTAGTCATTTTCATTATATATTACCGATTTTTAAGGAGAAATATAAAAATGAAAAAATCAATCTTAAAACTACTAATTGTAATAACCATTATTTCATTAATATTACTGTTTTTTGCCGGGTGTAAATCTCCAGGAATGACAGAACTTGAGGAGAGAATAGAAAAACTGGAGCTTGAGGAGAAAATAAAAACACTTGAAGATGAACTGGCAAAAAAAGATGCAGAAGAGGCTGCACCAGAAGAAGAGGAGGAAGACGGGGAAAGGAAACTATTGATACTGACTCAGACACAGATGCTGATGAGGATGCTGACGCTGACTCTGATTCAGGTGCTGATGCTGATGCAGATAAAGAGGCCCCCACTATAAGTTTAGCGATTTATGAAGGTCCCACCCTTGATGGAAGCATATGCTACTACAGAGTAGAAGCTATAGTTACTGGTAGTCCAACGGTTAGTTTTAGTAAAGATGATAGCGGAAGTGCCTGGGGCTCTAAAAAGGTCCAGATCAATTTAAATGATCCTTCCGATACATATAATCTTACTGCTACTGCCACAAACTCTGAGGGTTCCGCTACAGATTCCATTGCACTTAGCTGGGGGTGCGCAATACCTACATCTGATCCTATAGAAACGAATGTGGATATAGGTGCAGATGGTGGTTTGAGTGGCTATATAATGGTGGATTTGGGTACGCTTAAAGGACCCGCAATTGTATATATAGGAGACTACAAAAATAATCAACCACAGATATCCTTTTTAAGTTTTAATATCAGCAGTATCAGCGGTTTGGATGATGTGACCATAAAAAATGTATCTGTGACAATACCGATTATTACTATAACAAATAATCCAAAGATGGCAGGTGGTATGGTGAGAATATTGGCCCACGATTATGGAAATTCTCTGGAATATACAGACCTCAAAGTGGTGGACGATTTATTAGGGTCGGTAGATTCTCCAGATTCATTAACTAATTTACATTTCTCTAGCAATAAGCTGGAAGATGCATTGCAACAGGCAGTAAATGTAGATAAGAAATGGTTCCAATTAGCAATTACTCTTAATAGCTGGTCATCTAATGGTATTTCTGATTTTTACTCAATCCCAGTCGCTAATGTGGAATTACATATTAAATATGAGGTGCCCTGATAGTTTTACCAGAATTATTAGATTTAATAAAAATATTTACATAACAGAAATATTAAGATATCTATAATATAATTGTCTTAAGTGGCTGGCCACCGTGGACGATGTTAAAACCAAGATTTTACTACTAAGTGAAGAAATTATTATTCCAGAATTAACTTTATAGGTTTAATTATTATCTACTCTACTGTGCTACTCACTATTTCTTATTGAATGGTAGCCCCATAAGGGACTCGAACCCGAATGACATTCTTATTTATCTTAAATGGATCTTCTGGTGTGTTCCTTCTTAATTATTCTAAATAAAATGGCAACAAAAATAAAACCGATAAGTGTACCCGCAAGGGATACGTAGACTATATATTCCTTCCCAAAATATTCTGTCACATAACCATATATGGGCTGCAAGACAATAGAGCCCGCAAAAGCAAAAGCTATTGTAAAACCAAGTACTGTCCCAGAATTTTTAGAATCTCTCCTTACTGCAATTGCAGTAGAAATGGAGAAGATGGGTGCAAAGCAAATTGCCTGCAGGGCCAGGGCAGCTATTTTTATATAAATAAAAGGAGTAAAGCTAAAAACAGCAAGAAATATAATACCACCCAGACAGCCATAAAAAAGAACATCCACTTCTTTGTACTTTGAGACAATTTTTGTAGTAATGATTATACCGATGATGGAAAACAACCAGTATATAGATAAAATAGCTGAACCATAAGCAACTCTTATGCCGAGACTTAAAAAATATGTAGTAAGCCAGGTACTCAGCCCCATGATGGAACCAAGGAATATAAATAAAATCAGGCTTACCATTATTATTGCAGGATCCTTTAATATTTTAAGACCGCTCTTATGAGATTCTGGAATATCTTTATTCCGGGAAGACACAATTTCCCCGACTTCTCTATTCGGACAAATTTTATAGAATATGAAAATAAATATCACATAAATAAAAGCAAAGACGAAGAAAATGTATCTGGGTCGAAATTCAAAATAAAGAATCCCGCTTATTATTAACGGACCTAATACCGCACCACTATACCATGCTATATTAAGCTTAAGAAAGATCTGGCTTATATTTTTTTTAAACAGTTTGGATGAAAATGAATGGATCGAAGTATCGATGATACCAAAACCTACCCTTAAAAATATGATCACAATAATAAAGATTGCATAATTTAAGTATGCTCCAAATATTACAAAACCTAAAAAGAGAAGGACCAGGCCCAATAGGACAAGCTTCTTTATATCTACCCTGTCAGATAATCTGCCTGCAATAAAATTTGCTATAAGGGCAGCAATAGACCCGATAAACAAGGCAATACCGATCTCATCAAAACCAACGCCTATTTCTTCAGAAATTATTGGGATAAGGGGATCGACTACTATGATAGAAAGCCCAAATAGCACCATGATATAATAAAATGTAATAAGGGTCCGTTTTTTAGTTTTAGAGTCCATCCATACTACCTGATCAATATCCTTCCATATCAATAACTATATGGTCAAAACCAATGATCTTTAGTTTTTCAACCACCTTTTTTCTCACAGAAGGCTCAATTATATTGGAAATAGATCCAGGGTCAAGCTCTATCCGTGCAATTAACACACATGGGGCTATCTTTGAGGAGTTACTAAATAATTTTAAATTTATTGAAACAGAATAAGATCTACTTTTAGAAGCTATATAAATGCTTCTATATTTACTCTTTATATTATTTTTAATATAAAGTAATACTTATAATACAGTCATTTAATGAGTTTTCCAAAAATAATATCTATAATCCAAAATCAATATAATTTATTATTAAAAAGTTAATACTGAATATATAATTGGCTGGCCCAGGTTGCGAAATTTCGAACCAATTTCTAAAAGATTTAATTAATTTTAAAGATTATTTTAATAGCTAAGTAATGTGAATGTCTTCTTTGGCTAGAGATAGTAGACGAGTTCAAACCAGGATTTTATCGTTAAATGAGGAAATTTTTATACAAGAATCGACCTTTTTTAGATGAGATTTGATTGAAAATAAATCAGCATACAGGTCATACTATAACCTGTATGCTGACAATTATGCTTTAGTATCTTCTATCAGTTCTTGGTTTCTGTGGTTTGGCTTCATCAACCCTTAATGTTCGCCCATCAAGATCTGTTTCATTTAAAGCTTCTTTTGCTTTCTCTGCTTCAGAACTATCTGACATCTCAACAAATCCAAAACCTTTGTCTCCGATTATGTCTACTTTTATAACCTCTCCGTGTTCAGCAAATAATTCCTTAAGCTGCTCCTCTGTGGTGTTGTACTTGAAGTTGCCTACATATAGCTTTTTGCCTTCCATTCTTTCCTCCCTAAAAAATATTACTATTTCCCTATGCTTGACAATATTTTTTAAAGAGGTATCAGAAGAACCTTTACTCTTAGTAAAATATCATTAAACGAAAGAGAAGATTGAGTATACTTATTATATATATGTTTGTCAAATGTATATTATTTTATATTAAGAAAAATATAAGAATAATATGATATAAAAAAGGATAAGTAAAAACATAAATGAGTTAATTTTCGAGGGATCAATAGCATCTTTTTACTTGACACATGAGCTGAGTTACAAACTAAATATGCTTAAAAGACGTGTTTACATTTGTGATAAGATAATTATCAAAAAATAATATTTATAATCCTCCGAAAATCTTCAACTATCTACCAACTAAAAAATTAGAAATAGCAATTTCTTGCTATTTCTAATTACTAGTCTTTTTATCCTACTTCTATAATACCGGATATTGGCTATTCAGTTTGCTCCTCTTCAGGCTCGGCTTCTTCTTTCTCCGAATATTTCATGGGGAATATTGCCAGATACCGGAGTAATACCATTTCTTGATCTATCCAATATGCAGCAAGGAATAGTCAATATCCCTGAAGTTATTACTGAAGTAGAAGAAACACCCGAAGAGGAAGAAGAAGCCGAGCCTGAAGAGGAGCAAACTGAATAGCCAATATCCGATATTATAGAAGTAGGATAAAAAGACTAGTAATTAGAAATAGCAAGAAATTGCTTAGTTAGGTTTAATTCACTCTGGTTATGCTATATAATTATATAGAATTCTTTTACTAAATTAATCTTATTATAAGCATGATGGGTAAAATCAACGGAATATCAAATCTTGAAGCAAATATATTACTTGTGGTATGGGATAAGGGCAATGTTACTAATAGGGAAGTGTACGAATTCTTTTTAAAAAAAGAATTAAAAGAAAAAGATACAGATTTTACTCCTTACACTACTATAATGTCTATTATGAATAGCCTTGTAAGAAAAAACATTTTAAAAATAGATAAATCCCAAAAAACATATATCTATTCAGTGGAGCTAAGTAGAAAAGAGCTTGCTAATTCCATAATTAAGTCAGTGTCTGAAAAGCTATTATAAGATCTACAAAATCGAATTCCATAGATTCATATCTATGACCTTTTTAGAAATTAGAGAATTGATTTTGTTCTCAACCAGAAGGACATATTAGTAAAATATGTTTATTCTAAAAGTTATTAATTTTGATGCATTACCATACCTTTTTAATTGACTTTTTAAATAAGTTTCTCCCTCTTTATTTATCTTTTCAGTTTTTACACTCACAATTTTCTTAAATATTTGATTTATTTCGTTTTCTAAATTTTTAATAATTATTAATATTTTTTTCATTTTCCTTCTCTCTTTCTTTTAAATTCAGATCTTATCTAATTATTAATATTATCCTGAAACAAAAAAACCGGCTTTATTAGCCGGTTACGCTACTAGCTCCACCTTTCCCAAGCGTCCAATTATAGGAAAAACTTCAAAGCTTCTAAATACTTAAATATTTAATTATACTATTTAATTGTTTTAATATTTTATATAATTTATATATAATTGTCAATAATGATAAATATATAATATATTATTATATAAATTTATCATAAAGTTTTTATTCTGGAATAAAAATATCTTTATTTGAAGCTATGATCCTGGTTCTAATTTCGTATGCTATCCCTAGTGAAATGGCAAAGTTATAACCAAGAATAAATAAACCCCAAGTTGCCTTTCGCCATAACTCACGCCTTAGGCTACTCGATATCTTGGGGCCTGTTCCTAGAACTTAAACGGGTTTCCAGTTATAATCCAGTTTACTTTTAACATCCTTTCAGATAAGAATTTCAACTATTTCTAAAAAGTTATCCTATGTTCTAAGAACAACTTAAATATAGCAAATAGGCAATGGGGTGTCAATCAAGCCAGATTTAGTACTCTACTATCCTGGGTAGTTTTTTAGCCTGCTCTATCCAGCTGGCTACCATGCTCTCTGAAGGCGGTCTTCTAACAAGTTTCTTCTCATTATTTACTTCAATTATCTTCTTATATAGATGCTCTGGATTTCTACCAGCCAGTTCCGGTACTGTATTTACCCCAGAAGCTTCCAGAAGCTCAGAATACTCTTCACTTATCCCTTTGATCCTAAAAAGGTCTACTATATTTACCCATTTTAGGATGAGTTTATGAGAAAGCCTAGTAACATACTCAATATCTTTTCTGCCCTGGGGTGTGGCCCCTTCCATTAAGAGATCCTCTGTAGTAAGGACTCCTGCCTTTGATAGCTCCTTGGCATGCTCATAGGCAATACCCTCTACTTTTTGAATATCGGTCACAAGTTCTCCTTCAAGTGATTTTTTATATAGAAATATTATAAGACAAAATGGGAAAAAGAGTAGTAGACCATGTTTTAATCAAGCCAAATAAAAATTATCAGTTCTATTAGTCTTTGAATGATTTATTCTTATACTTTTATAAAATAATTTATAACCTAATTTATTTAAATAAAGATAAATATAATAGACTTGATAATAATAATAATAAGTCACAGAATAAGTTTTATAAATTAATATTAAATATTTCTATAAAAATATTATATAAAGATATAATAATTATGAAAAATTATAAACAAATTAATTACTTAAGGAAAGATAAGGATAAAATCTTTGTATTCAGCACGTGGTATTATAGAGTTATTAAAAAAATCAAAAGGTATTTTTCATATATAAAATATATGTATTAGCTAAAGAATAATAATAATTTCTAAAAAAGACTGTATGAGCTTATTATTTTACACAAATATCGATTATTCTAATCCAGATAAAGAAATACCCTCCAACCCACTAATTCCATTTGTAACCCCACTAAATTAAAATATCTATATGTAAATCAATGATCTTGGTTTTGATTAAAATGGTTAATAATTCACTGAATATCAATCAAATTTAATAGTATCTGGTTCGAATTTGTTATTATTAGAGGTCTTCTGTATAAATGAGCAACAATAAAATTTTTTAATTCTTTTCTTAAAAATACTCTAAACTTTTAAACTTGACAAAATAGTAGTAAAGATATTAATATTACATTACACTTTTATAATAAAATTATTAGAGATTTAATTAAATTTAATGTATGAAGAGTAATTAAAATATCTGCGGTACTCTTAAAATGAAAGGGATGGTTAAAATGTCTACTGAAACAATAAAGATAGATACCAATGAATTAAGAGTCAATCTTACCAAATATTTAACTAAAAATGTTGGAGATACCATATATATAACCAGATACAACAAGCTGGTAGCAGAGCTTAGGGTATATACAGATGAGATAAAAGCAAAAACTGAACTTAGGCCAAAAGGTATTTTTCATATATAAAATATATGTATTAGCTAAAGAATAATAATAATTTCTAAAAAAGACTGTATGAGCTTATTATTTTACACAAATATCGATTATTCTAATCCAGATAAAGAAATACCCTCCAACCCACTAATTCCATTTGTAACCCCACTAAATTAAAATATCTATATGTAAATCAATGATCTTGGTTTTGATTAAAATGGTTAATAATTCACTGAATATCAATCAAATTTAATAGTATCTGGTTCGAATTTGTTATTATTAGAGGTCTTCTGTATAAATGAGCAACAATAAAATTTTTTAATTCTTTTCTTAAAAATACTCTAAACTTTTAAACTTGACAAAATAGTAGTAAAGATATTAATATTACATTACACTTTTATAATAAAATTATTAGAGATTTAATTAAATTTAATGTATGAAGAGTAATTAAAATATCTGCGGTACTCTTAAAATGAAAGGGATGGTTAAAATGTCTACTGAAACAATAAAGATAGATACCAATGAATTAAGAGTCAATCTTACCAAATATTTAACTAAAAATGTTGGAGATACCATATATATAACCAGATACAACAAGCTGGTAGCAGAGCTTAGGGTATATACAGATGAGATAAAAGCAAAAACTGAACTTAGGCTAGCTCAAATATTGGTAGATGCTTCAAAGAAAAATAAGAGGAATGCTCCAAAGTAATTCAATCCTGTCAGTAATTAGAATTGCGATGGAGAAGAAAAGGAATTCAGAATAAGTGGTATTGCTTTATAATAGAATTTTCTTATTAATTTGATTAAATCTGGTATTGTATGAAAATATCTATATTCAAACAAATAATTCTGGTTATAACTCTGTCCGTTATAGCTAGCTAATTACCATATAGAGTTTCTGTTTTTATTAAGCTTGTAAAAACAGTTTATGCAGACCATTTTACTGTTTACCAGTATTTAATTGTCAAAGAACAAAGGAGAAACAATGGATGAAATAAAAGGTCCATATGAGCAAGCAATAATCCAAAGATTCGTATTGCACAAAGAAATCCTAGAAACAGAAAACATTCGGAAGTCTGCCGATAAGAAAGAAAGATTATCCAGAAATACCACAAGAAATTGCCTACAATTACTAGCAAGAATTCTTGATAACAACTATATAGAGTCAAAAGATATAGATGTAGATAATATCAAAAAAGAACTCTTGCGTGGTATTGAGTAATTACGGTATCCATCTTTCACTACGGAACCTATAAAATTCCTCATATTAAATACAACGATCTTTCCCTTGATCAAATTAGTAATATAATTTAAATAGATTTTCTTATAAATTCTAAGGGAGAGTTAATAATGAATGATGAAAAAGAAACCCACGTAGGTCCTGTTGTAGAACAGGAAATAAACTCTATGATGGGTTTACTGGCGATGAAATATTGGGTTATACTCAAAAGAGTACAGGTACCAAAGAAGATGAAACGATACAAAAAATGCACATGGTAAACCTAAGCAGATGTATTATATATCTAGCTAAAGAAATCGATAAGCTGGCTAATTCTATGAAATAGCATAGAGCCTATATCTATCAAAAACTTAAACAGTTATCGGGACCAATGACTGAAATAGGACAGATAAGAAAAAGATTGGAGGATATAGGGAGGAACATAAGCAACTACGAATACAAAAGCTTAAAAGAAGAGTTAGAGGCTACAACACAGCAAATTTATCAAGCAGTAGATTTAGCAAGCAAAGAAGATAGAGAAGAATTAGACAATCTGATAATGTTAAAAAACATCCTCAAAGCTAAAATAAAAAAACGGCATGAGCTATAACTTAGATATAGAATTAAAAAGAGTTTTCAGAGATTATGGTATCGAATAGCTTATATCATGATTTTATTGATCTTATCTTATTACAACTTTAAACACATCTTTTAAGCATTTTTAGTTTATAATTCGGCAACCAGCATATTTAGAAAAGCACATCAAATCAATTTACTTATAGTTTTAGCATGACTTCAGAGGAATTACATTCTTAATTCAATATAATTATATTAATAAATGATTCGGGTTCATCTCGGATTAACGTGGGGATCTGAGCATATATCCAGATTATATATTTATATAGATTTTTACTATATAAGATCTTAAAATTGTCTAAATATAAATAATCTTACTCAATACACTGATTTTGGATTATAGATATTACCTTTGGAAAACTCATTAAATAACGGTATTATAAATATTACTTTAATATAAAAATAATATAGAAGCTACAATTTCATATATATTACATTATTAATCCAAAGATAAAGCTGACTTTACAGAAATGAAAAGGAAATAAAGCTACGGAAAATATTTTTTAGTGCTGTATTGGCTTTTTATATATTAAGTCAAATTATTTAGTTGTTATAAGTCATCATTCCATAATTTTTACTATGGAGGATTTATCTCTTTTAGCGGATGCAGCTCTCATAATGATTCTTATAGAATTTGCAGTCCTTCCCTTTTTCCCTATAACCTTTCCTAGGTCATCTTCTGCTACTTTTACCTTAAAAATTACTGTTTTATCATCTTCCTCCTCTTCGGTAATCTCTACATTATCTGGACTGTCAACCAACTCTTTTAACATATACTCAAGTAGCTCTTTCACTGTTTACCTCCACTTTTTGTCCTCTTTTTGAAATTTGTATACAGCATCTTAATAATCAATCTCATCCGGTTCAGTTTCAATTATAAAACATTCTTTAAATTTTAGTCCAATTGTATCTTCTGGGCAATGATCTTTTATAAGATTATATATAATCTCGCAGCTGCATTGATGAAAAAAATTATTGAAGTTTGATGGTATTTAAATTTCGGGTTTCTTTTGGGGTCAATAAAAAAACTTTCATCCTTTGCTATTATTTTTTTACAACCATTACATATAAATGTTTTTATATTTCCACTAATTTCAACTAAAACAACAATTTTAATTAGCTAGTAAAATAAAAATAAATTATAATCAATTCTAATAAATTTAAAAAATTTATAAATAATAAAATGTATTAATAATTTCCACATGGATAGAGAAAAAATAATTGAAAATATTCTTTCACAGATTGAGAGGAAATATGGAACCGGCGCTATTATGAAATTAGGTGAGCCAGGTTCTCTAAAAAAGATAGATTCCATATCTACAAATTCTCTGGAGCTGGATATAGCCCTGGGAATAGGAGGTATACCTCGAGGCAGGGTTATGGAGATATTTGGACCCGAGGCTTCAGGTAAAACCACTTTAGCCCTACATATTATTGCAAATGCTCAGAAGGGAGGAGGATTAGCAGCATTTATTGATGCTGAACATGTATTAGATCCTATATATGCCAGGAATTTAGGGGTTAATATAGAAGAGCTTTTATTGTCACAACCAGACGATGGAGAGCAAGCTCTGGAAATTTGTGAGATACTACTGAAAAGCGGAGTTCTGGATGTCATAGTAATTGATTCAGTAGCTGCATTGGTGCCAAAAGCTGAACTGGAAGGTGAAATGGGCGATTCACATGTGGCCCTACAAGCCAGATTAATGTCTAAAGCTTTAAGAAAACTGACTGGTGTGATTAACAAGACTAAAACTGCGGTTATCTTTATTAATCAACTGCGAGAAAAAATTGGAATAATGTTTGGTAATCCTGAAGTCACCCCAGGTGGAAGAGCATTAAAATTCTATGCAACAGCTAGAATAGATTTAAGAAGAATTGATTCTATAAAAAGTGGAACTGAGATCATTGGAAATAGAATTAGAGCAAAAGTAGTAAAGAATAAAGTGGCGCCACCTTTTAAGGTTGCTGAATTCGATCTTTTATTTGGAAAGGGTATATCAAAAGAAGGAAGCATATTAGATGTAGGGACAGAACTGGGTATTATAGAAAAAAGTGGATCTTGGTATTCGTATAAAAATGAACGTATTGGTCAGAGTAGAGAAAATGCAAGGATGTTTTTAATGCAAAATGATAAATTAATGGAGGAAATCGAAGAAAAGATATTAAATTTTTATTAAAATAAAAAGATCTAGATTATTTATAAGGATTAAGGTGACTAAAAATTAAAAGAGAAATAGAGTTTAAATTAGAAGAAGTAAAGATGCTGATAAACAAAGGCAAAGCAGATGGTCTGCTTACTACCGAAGAAATTAGTGATACTCTCTCAGGTCTGGAGTTGTCCAAGGACCAGATCGAAAATATCTATGATGTTATCCATAATCTGGAAATAGAGATCGTAAGTGAAGAAGTTGAAGATAGAGATCTATTAAAAAGGAAACTGGATCTTACCATAAAGTCCCCAATTAGTGACCCGGTAAGGATGTACCTTAAAGAGATTGGCAAGGTAAGGCTACTTACAGCTACCGAAGAAGTGCAGTTGTCAAAAAGAATTGAAGCTGGTGATGCTGTAGCAATAAAATTGCTGGTAGAAGCGAACCTGAGACTGGTGGTAAGCATTGCAAAAAAGTATGTGGACAGGGGAGTGCTCTTTTTAGATCGTATACAGGAAGGTAATCTGGGCCTGATCAAAGCAGTAGAGAAGTTTGATTACAGAAGGGGTTATAAATTTTCTACCTATGCTACCTGGTGGATAAGGCAAGGTATTACAAGAGCTATAGCTGATCAGGGTAGAACTATTAGAGTACCGGTGCATATGGTAGACAATATTAATAAATTAATAAGAGTCCAAAGGAAATTGACCCAAGAGCTTGGAAGAGATCCTTCAGCCGAGGAGATTTCTGAAAAGATGGATTTTACACCAGAAAAAGTAAGAGAAATAATTAAAATAAGCCAGCACCCAGTTCCACTTGAAACTCCCATAGGTGAAGATGGTGATACTCAATTGGGAGATTTTATAGAAGATTTAAAAGTTGAAAAGCCTTCAGATGCTACCTCGTTTGCAATGTTGCAGGATCATTTGAAGGTAGTATTAGGCACTCTTACTGATAGAGAAAGAAGAATTATACAGCTCAGGTTTGGATTATATGATGGCCACCCCAGGACCCTGGAAGAGGTAGGAAGGGAATACAGTGTTACCAGGGAAAGAATCAGACAAATAGAGTTTAATACCCTAAAAAAATTAAGAAATCCAAATAGGAGTAAGGCTTTAAAGGATTATATAGGAAGTTAATTTTTATCCATAACTACCACTAAAATATGTATTGTATTGTGTTGCATATGCCAGTGTTTAAAATGTAATAAACCCAGTGGTAGTGCTGTGGCATAATTAAGAAAAACATAAATTCAAATTATTCACTAAAGAGTTAGATTTATTATAACAACCTTAAACACATCTTTTAAGCATTTTTAGACTATAACTCGGCAACCGGCACAATTAATGTATTCAATTGTTACAAATAACCATTTTGGGTATAATTTTAATTAAAGGGAAAGTTAAAATGTAGGTGAAAATATTACAATAATATCTGAAGGTACAAAAATATTTATATTTATCTTATCACAAAGTTAGACAAATATTTCAAGTATTTTCAAATAATGAATTTAACAATAAGGTTAACAGTAACTAAATGTTTAGCAAAGCTATATCACATACCAAATCAAATCTAGTGCCTATCAAGATTTTTTATAGGTTCATGGACGGTTGTATCAATTTAATGAGGTCACTAAGAATATATAAAGTTATTTATAATATATCCTTAGCATTAATGAATGTTTTTAATAGAAAAAAATTATTAAAATTTTACTCTCAATTTCTTAAAAAGGATGATCTTTGTTTTGATATCGGTGCTAACTATGGTAGTAGAACTGATATCTTTTTAAAGCTGGGGGCTAGGGTTGTTGTAATTGAGCCTCAAGATGCCTGCATGCAAGAATTACAAAAAAAATATGGCAATAATAAAAGGGTAATCTTAATAAAAAAAGCAATTAGTGACAAACTTGGAGAAGAAGAGCTTATGATAAGTGATTCACATACACTTTCATCTATGTCAAAGGAATGGATAAATAGTATAAAATCGAGTGATATGTTTTTTGTTTCAACTCAAGCTTTTAGCTGGCAAAAGTCTGCCAAAGTTCAGGTTACTACTTTAAACCAACTAATTAAAGAATATGGGAAACCAGCTTTTTGCAAGATTGATGTCGAAGGTTATGAATACAAGGTTTTGAAAGGCTTATTAGAGCCTATAAGGGTAATTTCCTTTGAATTTACACCAACACAAGAATTTATTTTATCAGCCATAAATACTATAGAACATATTGCTTCTATTGGTGAAGTTAAGTTTAATTATTCTTTTGGTGAATCAATTTCATTAGTTTTAAATAAATGGGTTGGACCTGATGAGATTTCAAATATATTTTTAAACCTACCCAAGAAGGCACCCATTTCTGGTGATATCTATGCTAGGTTTATTTCTTAATAATATAAATTCGTGATGTTTCTCATTACAACCTTAAACAAATCTTTTAAGCATTTTTAGATTATAACTCGGCTTATAGACTAACCACGCTAAGCAAAGTTAAAGAAGAGCACTAATATACATTTCTTAAAGAACCTGCCAAATTTAATAAAACCACACTATATAGCGCTGTATTTATAGATAATTATATATAGTTTTTGGGGGGAATGTCATTATATAGAAAAATGGAAAGAGATAAGGCCAGATTCTAGGTATCTATTTTGTTCAAG
>PVMK01123617.1_pt1 | contig 16586 bp, 19 predicted proteins | sample 1853481 | NCBI WGS metagenome assembly PVMK01 (sample SAMN08533507, study PRJNA380276) | Marine sediment metagenome, whole genome shotgun sequencing project.
CTGAAAGCGCACTGAATATCCTTTTTGCGAAACTAATGATGATATTCCATCTAGATAAATGAATAGAGGTACAAGACATGGAAACCTCAATGTTAATGCCAGATCAGGTATTGCCACTATCTCAATGGCAAGTCATGGATACACGTAATCCGGATCGAGCCTGCTCTCATTTGTCCTCTCTGTTTCGTCCTCATATGGTTCGTGATCATGCTCAATCTGACTCTATGCATTTCCAGCATAACCGCGTCGAAATGGGTAACATTTCCATAAATGCCTTGAGCTATGGAAAAGAGGTGACAATCGATGCACGCAATAATCTGGCTGACAGCTATCTGGTTAAATTTACTCTTCGCGGTTCGAGTGAAGTGATACAAGATAAGAATTCATTTAATACCCATGCAGGAACAGTTTGTGTATTGAATCCTTCGTTGCCATTAAAAGACCATATGTCCAAAGATCTTGAAATGTTAATTGTACAGATAGAGAGTAATAGCTTACGTCAATTGTTATCTGAAGAGTGGGGTGTCTCGATTGCTCAGGCACTGAAATTTCAACCCGTTTCCTGTTCATTATCCGGTCGGATAGCCAGTTTTGCACGCATGGTTAAGATGGTGTGTGAGGATATAGAGGATAAACATTCCGACCTACAGTACCAACGTATAAGTCAACAGATTGAACGGACTTTGATGAGTCTATTGTTGATGGAGATGCCCCATACTTATTCTGACCGCCTTAATCAGGAAATAAAAAAGCCGGCACCATATATTATTCTTCGTGTTGAAGATTACATTCATGCACATTTGTACGAACGGATTGTACTCGATGATCTTTCGGTGGTGGCGGGTGTCAGTAGCAGAACCTTACAGCTGGCTTTCAGGAAATTCCGGGGAGTCACTCCAATGGAATATATTCGAAACTACAGGCTCGATTGTGTAAGACGACTGTTAACCAATAGAAAAATCGATAAAAGCATAACCCAGATTGCATTGGATAGTGGGTTTACTCACCTCAGCAAGTTTGCGTGTTATTATAAGGAACGTTTTGGAGAACTTCCTTCAGAAACTTTTGCCAACAGACGTTTTATCTCCTGAACTGTTTCCTTGATAAATTAATTGATAGTCAATAATTACTTAGTGGTGGTGTCGGATGCTACTGGTGTATTTCCCTGAAATGATTAATCTAAGGACATTGCTAGTCAACCGGTTACACTCTCAGAGTCAAGACATATCCATCCTGATCAAGTTAATATTTTTACCATAATTTCCCCGAAACATGGGCCTTTAGGCGAGATATTGCCTTCTTGTATTAACCGATAAACTAAGAGTTTTATGCCATGAGCACAAGCATACAGCCAGATCAAATCTGGACCAGTGAATTAAATTACAGGGAAGATATTCAATCGGCCTTTGACCATACCAAGACGATTCATTTTTATGATACGACCTTAAGGGATGGAGAACAGTCCGTGGGTGTTTGTTTTACTCCAGATGAGAAGTTCGAAATTGCCTGCAAATTAGCGGAACTCGGCGTATCCCGTATCGAATCCGGATTCCCCCGTGTTTCTGAAGATGATACCAGGGCAGTCAAACGTATTCTTGAAGCTGGATTATCTTCTGAAATCTGGGGCTTTGCCCGTTGTATGCAGGCCGATATCGATGCCCATATTGAATTAGGCACAGAACATATATTGATTGAGATATCGACCAGTGAGCTGAAGATGAAGGCCTATGGTTTTAACAGAGAGAAAGTAAAGCAACGTGTATCTGCTGCTGTTAAACATGCCAAGGATCATGGCATGAAGTCTGTGAACTTTTTCGCAGTCGATAGTACCCGTAGTGATCTGGCATTTCTGAAAGATATTTATTCTATTGCGATCGAGGCGGGTGCTGATGAGATCTCTGTGGTCGATACCATTGGTGCCTGTTCACCGGAAGCGGTCGAATATTTGATCCGGGAGGTTAAATCCTGGGTAGGTGATATACCCGTGCATTGGCATGGTCATAATGATTTTGGTATGGCGACGGCATCTGCTGTCGCTGCTGTACGTGCTGGTGCAGATTGGGTTCAGGGCACAATTAACGGTATGGGTGAGCGTGCCGGCAATGCGGATATATGTGAAGTTGCCCTGGCATTGCAATGTCTTTACAACGTGCCAGTACAACTTGATCTGAGCAAGGCACGTGAAATTTCAGAACTTGTTCAATTAGCGGGTAATTATACAGTGGATGGTTGGAAACCTGTTGTTGGCGAGTATCTATATACTCGTGAAAGTGGTGCGGTTGCGACTCAATTTCATATACCAGAAGCTATTGAGCCTTATTCTGCAGAAATAGTGACAGCGGAACGCAAAATCGTTTTGGGTAAAAAGAGTGGATTGGCTAGCATTGAGCTAAAAGGCAAGGAACTGGGTTTGGAAATACCCAAAGACAAGCGTGATGTGATACTGGCCGAAGTGAAAGACCTTGCGACTGATCATGCTCGTCTAATCACTAATGAAGAATTTCGCGATATTGTTAAACAATTCACTTGAAGGTCTTGTCGAATAAAAATGAAATTAGAGCGTGTTTGTATTGTTGGTGCGGGAACAATAGGCAGTTTATTTGCCAGCCATCTTGGGATCATCATTGAAACAACTGTTTTAACACGACGAGAAAATCATGCCATTGCACTCAATAAAGAAGGACTGCGTGTTAGTGGCAAATCTGATTTACATCCCAATATCGTAGCATCGACAGATCCGGCTGATCTGGGTGAGATTGATCTGCTTATCATTGCCACCAAGGCAGCGGCAGTTGAGGCCAGCGCAAAGGGCATACAAGGATACTTTCCAAATGCACATATATTGATGATCCAGAATGGATTGGGTTGTGAAGAGATTGTAAAAAAATACGGTGACTGGCCTATTATTTCCGGCGTAACTTTTATGAGTGGCACCCGCCATTCCGATACCCATGTTGAATATGAACTGGATACATCTACCTGGCTGGGCCCATGGGCTGGAAGCAGTGCTGATTTTGAATATGTAAAAAAAGTAGAAGCATTAATTAACAAATCTGGTCTCAAGGCGGAGGCCTATGAAGATCTATTGCCTCATCAATGGTCAAAACTGATCTTTAATTCTGCGGTGAACAGTATTGCGGCGATTACCGATCTGCCGCACGTCAAGGCATTCGCCAGGCGAGATAATATTGAAGATCTAGGCAACCTGGTTTTTGAGATGATGGCTGAAGCCAAGGCCATTGCCAAAGCACGTGGTGTGACTCTGGCGGATGATCCATGGGAAATGAATGTCAAAGCAGTTTCACAAGGGACAACAGATGGAGAAGATTATGCCCATATTCCTTCCATGCTTGATGATGTCCGAAACAAACAATTAACAGAGATAGACTGGATCACTGGTTCTATTGTTCGAGAGGCAAAAAAAGCGGGTGTTCCGGCACCGTATCACGAAACAATGTATCGCCTGGTCAAGGCGTATGAAACAAGTTGGTCGTTGACAGAAAGCGGGCATTAAAATTTACATTATATTGAATCAGGAGTAACAAATGAAAGTTTGTATCGTAGGTTGTGGTGCAATTGGTAGTCTTTATGCAGCACATCTTGGCCGTTTGGATGATGTTGAGGTATGGGCTTACGATCTTAATCAGGCCCATGTTGAAGCTATTAATAAAAATGGTTTGCGTTTGACAGGGTTGAGTGATTTTTCTGCGTCGGTTAACGCGCGCACCGATGTGGCTGACATTCCCACTTGTGATTTCGGCATTGTTGCTTCCAAGACCTTGCATACACGTCCGGCTATCGAAGCGACAGCAGAGATATTCAAAGATGCTGCGGTGTGTTCAGTACAAAATGGTGTGGGCAATGAAGAGATTATTGCTGAGTATGTCCCACGCGTTATTCTAGGGACCATATTCCCTGCTGGTCACCTGATTGAGCCGGGCGTTGTCAATCATGATGCAGGTGGCAAAACATGGATTGGACCGTTCCCGGAAAAGCCAGCCACTATGAATGAGGTTGAGAAACTGGCCGATGCTATTAATCGGGGGGGTATGGAATGTCTGGCAATGGAAGATGCCCGGGGCGCCCAGTGGACCAAATTGATCTTCAATTCTGCCTCCAATGCCATGGCTGCGTTAACTCGCTTACCCCATGGTGTAGCCTGTGATCAGGCGGGTGTGCGTAAAGTAATGTCGGAACTGGTCAAGGAAGGGGTAGCCGTTGCAGATGCAATAGGAATTACACTGGATAGCGATCCGGATGAACTTATTGATTATGGGAGAGAGAAGGCATATCACCATCCACCCAGCATGTTGCAGGACGTGTTCGCCAAGCGATTAACCGAAGTAGATGCACTGAATGGCGGCATTGTACGGCTGGGTCAAAAGCATGGGATTCCAACACCATTAAATGAAGCCATGGTGGCTATTATCAAAGGCCTGGAAGCCTCCTGGTCGTACAAAAAACCTGAGGAGCATTAACAGAATGACCGATTACGTTAACCGATTTCGACCCAGCCAGGCAGAGATTGATCGCCGTTATACCAATACACGTGCTGCGATGGAAAAGGCAGGACTCGATGCATTGATCATCAGCGGCAGTGAGTACAGTGGTTTTGAAGGGGCAGTAAGATATATGTGCGGATTTCTTATATTACACCGCTATGCCTATGTTGTTATACCGGCTGATGGTGATCCGGTTTGTGTTTTCCCGCGTGAAGCAACCTGGGTAGGAGATCACAGCGCCACATTCATTGAAAATCGTGAATATCCGCCTCATTGTGGCGAATGGATGGCAGATTACCTGAAAAATAAAGGTGTTAAAAAATTAGGTATCTATGGTCTCGAATACATTATTAACGTACGTGATTATTCTGCCCTGGCTTCCAGTGATTTTGAAATTATAGATGTTGAGATTCAGTTTGATTATTCCCGTGCACAGAAGAGCGAAGAAGAACTGCTTTCTGTTCGCCATTCCATGGAAATCAATAAACAGGGTGTGCTGGATGTTATTAGTAATTATAAATCTGGCAAAACAGAAGCGGAATTAATGGGGATCGCCGAGCAAACGTTTGCTGCTGCCGGTTGTGCAAGAAACACGATGGATATGGTACAGATGGGGCCTAATGGTTCATTAAGGCCACAGATGGTTTTTCCTAGCCAACGGCCAGTTCAGGATAGTGATGGCATGATGTATGGTCTGGAGATTTCTGGAGAAGGTGGACATTGGGTAGAATTTTCCCGGCCGTTAATGCCAGATGGGATGGACGATATAACGAAAGAAATGATGAAGGCTTATCAGGAATTTCATGAACTCGCAAAAGAACATATGAAGGCTGGCAATAGTGCAGAAGAAGTTGCCAATATCTGTATGAAGCCGATCTTTGATCGCGGTTACCGTTCTGGTCACGTCTGTGGACATTCTATCGGCATGACCATGATCGAATTACCACGAATTGGTGAAGGTTTTGATTTTGTATTACCAGAAAATATGATTTGTTCTATGCACCCGCATTTTATGAATCAGGAACGTACACATTCCCTGTATTTTCAGGAAACCTATCGCGTGGGCAAGGAGAGTGGTGAGCCTTTATCCGGTATCCCGATTAAAGCTTATGAAGGTGGTGAAACATCCTTCTAAAAAGCCGATATTTATTATCTACAAGGGATAACAGTTTTATTTGTAGCCCATATTATTATGTTGTCATGAAGTTATCTGCTGATTATAAACTCGTTAATGGTTAAAGCATATGAATGAGAATAGAAAGAAAATTGCCGTTCTTGGTGGAACTGGAAATCTTGGTTTTGCATTAGCCTGGCGTTGGGCACGTGCAGGATATGAAATAATTATTGGTTCCAGAGCAGAAGACAAGGCACAGCAGGCCGCATCTGAAATCAATAAGCGAACTTGTAATGGTTTGGTAATAGGTCTGGATAATGTTGCCGCTGTAAAAGCAGCAGAAATTATTGTTATGACCGTGCCCTATGCTGCACATAATGCAACAATTGAAACAATCAAACCTCATTTGTCCGGGCAAATCCTGATTGATACGACGGTACCATTAAAACCTCCCAAAGTGGATATAGTGCAATTACCTGAGAAAGGATGTGTGGCAGTTCAAACACAAACAATGGTAGCGGACAAGGCAGTTGTTGTGGCAGCTTTTCATAATGTTGCTGCAAATTTGTTGAATAAAGATGTTGATATCAATTGTGATGTTCTTGTGACATCCGATGATCTGGATGCAAGAAAAATAGTGATGCAGTTATCTGAAGACGCAGGTTGCCATGCTTTGGATGCTGGCGTATTGGCCAATGCCATTGCTGCTGAGGTCTTTACCAGTATCTTGATCCACATTAATAAAACCTATAAAACAGGTCATGCCGGAATCAGAATAACGGGATTATAAACAATCAAATATTACCAGGCGACTAACGGAACATATCATCATCTTTTGGACGCAATAATTGACTGGCATCCTGATCAGAGATGACTGTTTCATATCCACGGATCAAAACAACAGGGGTAGCATCGTCACCTTCACCCATGAGCAAACAGGCGGCACTGGCCAGGCTGTCGGCATTTGCTGTTTCACTAACCAGTAATTCACGCCCAAACATGTCCTTATCACCACGTAAATCTCGTATAGTCTCTATTCCTGCCGAGCCTATGGCAACACCCGTCGTACCCATACGCCATGGCCGACCAATGCTGTCGGTAATAATAATACCAATTTGCTTATTACACAGGTTTTCGATTTCGTTCTTTAATCGCCTGGCAGATTTGTTTGAATCTTTGGGCAGCAAAGAAACGTATTCTTTTCCCTCTGAACTATCCGCATTGGCCACGTTGGAGTGATCGATGCCGGCATTTGCCAGAATAACACCGGAGTGATGTTCGACAATGATGACGCCTGGTTTAACAGCGATGATTTCCTTTGATTCTGAAAGGATCAGTTCAACTTGTCTGGGATCTTTATTGGTTTCTTGTGCCAGTTTGACCGCTTTTTCTGATGGGGTGACCGTGGCCAGGTCAACAATACGTCCTTCTGATTTGGATACAATTTTTTGAGCGATAGCTATGATGTCATTATTTTCAAGCTCATAGCCTGATGATAACAATGTATGCAATATAATATGTGCCAAATCATCATCTGACTTGATGAGTGGAATATTTGGGATAGCGTGCAGTGATAATGATTGTGGGGTCATATGTTCGTTATTAAACAGAATTAAATTATCAACAAATGCTAGCACATTAATTATCAGTACTAACGATTTAAAATACATTTAATATTCACTGTTATGAACAGCAATACTGAAAAATATCTGGCCTTATCCGGAGGGGTAGGGGGGGCAAAGCTGGCACTGGGTCTGAGTCAAGTGCTCAATGAAGAACAGTTGCTTGTTGTGGTAAATACAGGAGATGATTTTCAACATCTGGGAGTTTCTATTTCACCAGATATCGACACACTGATTTATACCTTATCCGGTTTGAATAACAAGGAACTGGGATGGGGCCGTCAGGATGAAAGCTGGAATTTTATGCAAGCATGTGAAGAATTGGGAATGGGGACATGGTTTCGTCTTGGGGATAAGGATCTGGCCCTGCATTTATTTCGGACTCAAGCTCTGTCACAAGGGCTAACCCTCAGTGAAGTCACCAGGCAATTATGTAAACGTTTTAATATTAAAACGCAAATTGTTCCCATGTCTGATGACCCGGTCAAAACCTTTGTTAACACAACAATAGGCCGACTTCCTTTTCAGGAATATTTTGTCAAACATCGTTGTGAGCCTGAAGTAACCGGACTCGAATATGAGGGTATTGATAATGCAAAGATATCTTTATCGTTTGATCAGTACCTCAATGAGCCAGCATTACAGGCGATTATCATTTGCCCATCAAATCCTTTTTTAAGTATTCAACCGATACTTTCATTACCTATGATGAGAGATAAATTGAAAGAAATAACACCGCCAGTGATTGTTGTTTCTCCTATAGTAGAAGGCCAGGCCCTGAAAGGGCCCACTGCCAAAATGATGGAGGAGTTGAATATTGATTGTGATGTAAATGGTGTTGTTGAATTATATGCAGATATAGCAGATGGCATCATCATAGATAATAAGGATTCAGCCTATGTGGAAGAAATAGAATCCAGAGGGATCAAAGTGCACACAAGCAATATTGTGATGCAGTCTCTGCAGGATCGTATCGATCTTGCGAGGGAAGTAATTCAATTTTCAAAAACTTTTTACTAAAGATAAAACAAACAGTATGTGGATTATATTACCAGTCAAACACTTACGGGACAGCAAGATCAGATTGAAAGATATCCTGTCTGACGAACAACGCTCTCGATTCAGTTATCTATTGGTAATGGATACCTTGCAAACACTTTGTTCCTCAAATCATGTTCAGGGCGTTACGTTGATAAGCAGTGATCCATCCTTGTCACAGCTGGCTGAACAACATCATGTGGAATTTGTACTCACAAATAAAGATAAGGGTTATTCAAAGGATGTGATGGATGCCATTGCTACATTGCCCCAAAATGATGTGGATAAAGTTGCCATTATCCCAACAGATCTTCCGCAGCTTTCACATCATGATCTTGAATTTCTGGATAACGTCCATCAGCAAGGCATTACACTATGTGCTGCTGAAAAAGATGGGGGAACAAATGCCCTGGTCTTTACACCACCGCTTTCCATACCTTTGTTATTTGGTCCGGATAGTTGCAAAAATCATCAACAAGTGGCAATGGATAGAGGGATCACTGTAAAGATAGTCCAGGCTTCAGGAATGCAACGTGATATTGATCAACCCGATGATTTATTATGGATAAGTAAACAATCAACAGGAGCAGAGGCGTGGGCTTATGTGAAGAAGGCTTTGGTAAACAGCATTGAAAAGGCGTAGTTTGCAAACTCATAAATAGATCATACTTCAAATGTAATTATCGTGACTTGATCTGACATTCAGCGCCTTAGTGACTTGTTAGGCAGGAGAAAAAAAGATGATACGTGAATGTACAGAATCCGATTTTATGACGATATTTGAGATCATCAATGATGCTGCTCAAGCATATAGAGGAATCATATCAGACGACTGCTGGAAAGAACCGTACATGCCATCTGCAGAACTGAGACACGAAATTGAAGATGGTGTTGTTTTCTGGGGCCTGGAACAAGATGGACAACTCCTTGGGGTCATGGGAATCCAGGACAAGAACAACCTTACGCTCATACGCCATGCCTACACCCGGACGCAAGCCCAAAAACTAGGAATCGGAACAAGACTGCTCCAGCATTTGGAGAACATAATAGACAAGCCTATCCTCATTGGCACCTGGGCAGCCGCTTCATGGGCCATATCATTTTATGAAAAGAATGGCTACACGCTCGTATCAGATGAAGAAAAGAATCGCCTTCTTGGAATTTACTGGTCTGTCCCAGAACGACAAATCGAAATATCTGTTGTCTTAGCGGATCAAAGGTGGAAGACAGACTGACAAGGCGCATTACACCTTAATTATCACTCTACACTAACCGGTTTTTGCTTTTTTTCATTGATATATTCATACAATGCCATTGGTGAGTTGTGGGCATGTTGAATAATCACGCCTTTATCATACAAGGCATCTTGCAGGGCTGCACTGATTGCATGCAGAGGTGCGCCACCACCTTCACCCATGCCTTTGGCACCGTTATAACTGAAAGGTGAAGGTGTCTCAATATTGGCACATTTTAAATCAGGCATGGTGTTGATCGTGATCGGGGCATAGTCCGTAAATGAACCGGCCAGGACATTCCCTTCTTTATCAAAAGGCATGATCTCAACCAGTGCTGCTCCCAGACCATGTGCCGCTCCACCGTGAACTTGACCTTGAACTATCATATGGTTAATGACCTTTCCACAATCATCAACGATGGCATAGTCCAGGATTTTACTTTTGTAAGTTTCTGTATCGACTTCAACTACGGCAATATGCAATTGCATGGCGTAAGTCAGTGTCAGGTTGCCATATTTCTTTCTCAACGTCGGGGGCCTCAAAAGAGTGTACATAGGTATGGCGAACATTGAGTGAAAGCTCTCTTAATTCTTCCGGCAAGCTGGCCTTATTGTAATTCGCCATATTGGCCAGGGCCCAGTAATTGATCCCCTTGATCTGTTCCGACAACCCGAACTTCCGGTCCTTGTTCTCCGATGCCAAATTCAAGATCATCTTCATTTGCCTCCAGGCTATGAGCCGCCAGTTTTCTTCATTTCATTTTTTAATTTGACGACTGCGCCATGTACGGCGGATAGGCCGGTTACCGCAAATTGACTCGCATAGGTACCACAGGTGCCACTGTGGCTGTTTCTTTCTGTATCAAATCCTGTTTTGACATGCACCAAATCGGTATCCAGGCCCAACTCCTCAGCAATAACCTGAGCTGTGGTTGTCTCATGGCCCTGTCCCTGCGGGAACGAGCTAACACTGGCGCTTATTGAACCATCCAGATCCAGTTTAACTGTCGAAACCACGGAGTTGCTCGAGAAGGGTAGGAAGGGATTAATGATTTGTGACTGTGCAAAATTGTTTGTGCCGGAATCCAGTGTTGTGCCTATGCCAATACCAAGACAACGGTCTTCTGCACGAGCCAGTTTCTGTTTTTCTTGCCAGTCATCCCAGCCTATAATTTCCTTTGCCTTGCTCAATAGTCCAGGAAAATCACCAGAGTCATAAACACAACCATTTGGTGTGGTATAGGGAAATTCATCAATATAATTGCGCAAGCGAATTTCATCAGCAGGGATACCCAGTTCATGTCCGCAAATATCAATAACACGTTCCATAAACCACATATGGGGTAAGCGAGAGTAACCACGATTAGGCGCGCATGGCCCCTTGTTGGTGACTACCTGACTAAAGTCTATACGTACATTTTTAAGTTTATAGGACGCGGGAAGTACCTGGGACCAAATCACACAACCCAGAGGTTCATAACGCGGGTATGCGCCACAATCATCAACATGACGTGATCGCAGAGCCGTTATCACACCCTCTTTATCCAGTGCCACTTCCGTATCATAAAAATTTCTTTCACTGCCATGACCTCCGGCCTGCATATATTCACTGCGGGTTTCCACCCATTTGACCGGCTTGCCTCCAGCCTTGCGTGATGCAAGTGCTGCCAGGGTCATATAAGGGTAGTTACCAATCTTGTTGCCAAATGCCCCACCGATATCATGGGTACGCAATCTTATCTGATCGGAGCGTACATTGAGTGCCGGTGCTATCATGGCGATAGGAACCGTCATGATGGTATTACAGAAAAAATCTATTTCATCACGTTTGTCCCAGGTCGCAACCACGGCATTGGATTCCAATGCGGTGCTACTGAAACGATGAAATTTCAGATGATCAATTTTGATGACATGTGCGGCTTCTTCAAAGGCCTTGTCTACATCACCATAGTCATAAACGCCTTGCCAGGTCAGGTTGGTGCCCGCCGGATCATGTAATACGGTTTCATCTTTAAGTGCATCTTCACAAGTGATCACTACCGGTAAGGTTTCATAATCCACATCAACAAGTTGTGCTGCATCAGCGGCAATATGTTTTGATTCGGCAATAACGGCAACGACTGGATCCCCTTGATGCCGTACCTTATCAACAGCCAGGCAAAAGTCCTGAATCAAGGCACTGGGTTCCGGTCCTAACTGGGTAAAGGGTTGGGTTTGTTCTGCTACTTCTTTCCCGGTAATTGTGCATATGACTCCAGGCAAGGCCTCAGCCTTTGATACATCGATACCCAGTATCTTTGCATGTGCATAAGGAGAGCGTGTCAGGCACATGTGTAACGAGCCACCTGGTTGATAATCATCAACAAACAAACCCTGGCCGGTGATTAACCGTTTGTCTTCCTTTCGACCAAGACGTTGTTCTGTTCTTGTTACGTTAAGGATTTTATCGATCCTGCTTTTTGCCTCTTGCTGAAGTGATACCGCATCATCAGGTAAGGGGGCGAATTGGTCAGTTGCAACAGTTTCGGCAACCTCCGCTTCTACCTCAGCTTTTATATCTGCCTTGAGGCCCAGGAAACGCAGCAGACGGGCAAACCAGCCCATGGGTTGAGTCTGAGATTGTGCTAGTAACTTCGCAGCCTGCGCTTCAGGAGACAGGGCTTCCTGTAAGCTCGAAATCAGTTTAGTGATTTCTTTTTCAGCATAACCACGTAAACCACCTCCTGCGATGGAAAGGATTTTGCCAACCAGCACGGTTCTTGCCTGCCATTTTACCAATGTCCCGCCGTCCACCTCTTCAAGGTCGAATGAGGAGGTCATCTGGTACGCGCCCTGCATTACCTTGCCCTTGCCAACATAGCGTGCTCTTAGGGGCGGCACGGCTTCTTCCAGGGTTAATTCAGTTGTTGATGTTGCAATGATTTTCCCGATGCCGACCTTTACCTTAAGGTTTCGCGGTCCGTTCATCTTTCATTTCCATGCTGTGAAATGTGGGAAATAGCGGTGCAAATTTTTCCGGGTTGGAAAGTATCTCAAAGAGTTCTTCTCTAGGCAGGTCAATCTTGAATTCGCCATCAAATTTCATTTCCATGACTTAATCCTCCCGCAAGTCTTTGGCAGCTGCCTGCACCGATTTAATAATATTTTGATAGCCGGTACAGCGGCAGAGATTTCCGCCTAATTGTTTACGGATATCCTTAATATCAGGATCAGGATTTTTCGCCAGCAATGCCAACGAGGACATCAGCATACCCGGTGTGCAATAGCCACATTGTAATCCGTGATTTTGCGAGAATGCCTGTTGCAGGGGATGCAGTTCACCATCTTTTTCCAAACCCTCAACAGTCAATATTTCACAACCATCGGCCTGAACGGCGAGTAAGGTGCAGGATTTAACAGTATCACCATCCACTATAATGGTGCAGGCACCACAATAACTGGTATCACAACCTATATGGGTTCCGGTCAGGCCTAGTGTTTCCCGGATGAACTCCACCAGTAATAAACGCGCCTCGATTTTTTGTTCATAGGTTTTGCCATTAACGGTAATGGTAACGGGAACAAGTTGAGTGGACTCAGACATATACTTGAGCTCCAGTAATATTCTTTCCATGGGCACGGCTAATTGCGATATTGGCTGCTTTTATGAAAAGTGAGTGCAGCATCGTGCGTTTAAATGCACTTGAACCACGTGAGTCGGAAGGTGGATCTGATGCGGCAATGATTGCTTCAGCAGCTTTATCAAGATTGCCTTTTGTTAAGGCATTGCCCCTTAGAACGGACTCTGCTTCATTCGAGGTTACAGGTCGTGGTCCAGCTGCACTGAGTACAAGGCGCACATCTTTACAGACATCTTCTTCTGCTAATGTAATCTGAATACCAACCGAAGCGGTAGGGTAGGATGGTGCGGCCTTTTTAAAACCGATATAACTTCCCCCGGAATGATCTCCGGGGGTCCTGAAACGGATTTCGGTTACCAGCTCAGCATCGGTGAGTGCCGTTGTATAAGAATCTACAATGAAATCATGGATGGTAAGTGTTCTTTTACCACTGGGTCCCTGGCAAACAATCTCGGCATCCAGAGTATGTAGCAGAGCTGGCCAGTCACAACTAGGATCGGCCGTACTTACAGAACCGCCTATAGTCCCCCGGTTGCGCACCTGTGCATCGGCAATACCCAAAGCACAATCAGCAATAATAGGAATCGTTGTGGCGATCTTCGAAACTGCAATACGGGCGTGAGTCGCCAGTGCTCCTATGAAATTTATACCGTTGTCATTCTTCATGTAACGCAGGTCTGGCAGGCGACCGATATCAACAAGATCGGTGGGTTCGTCCATTCTCAGCTTCAAGATAGGAATCAGAGATTGACCACCAGCGAGAGGTCTTGCCCCTTCGCCAAGTTCTGATAAGAGCCTGATGGCTTTGTCTAATGAATCAGGCCTGAAATAACGGAAAGGTGCAGGATACATTCGTTATCATCTCCACTATCAACTTTTAAGGCTAAATATACGGAAAAAAAACATACTATAGCGTATTGCTATTTATTGTTTGAAGCTTTAATTATATTTGCATCATATAAATTGTAATTAAGCTGGAAAAAACAATAAAAAACATATAAAAAACAAATATATAAACGATATTATTGTGTTCAACAATATGTTGATAATATCATATCTACCATCATAAACCATACGGCAGCGTATTGAAATGACTTGTTCACATGCCTCCTGTTAGGTTAAGATTTATTTTCTCCATTAAGGCCATGTAATAAGTAAATGTGAAGACATGATTGAGCAGCAAAAAGATATACTTGAGCTTGCCAGTAAATGGTTTGAGGAAGGCAGGGAGGTCGCTTTAGCCACGGTCGTCGCAACGTGGGGGTCATCACCACGACCCTGTGGTAGCCAACTGGCGATTGATAATAAGGGTGAGTTTTTTGGCTCAGTGTCTGGTGGTTGTGTTGAAGGTGCCGTGATTAGTGAAGCACTGGAGGTCATACAAACCGGGAAACCCAAGTTGCTGGAATTTAGTGTCAGTAATGAGATGGCATGGGATGTCGGGTTGGCATGTGGCGGAACGGTAAAAGTTTATGTGGAAGTAGTGGAGGCCGAGGGATAGTCCTTCTTTGTTTACGACATACAATTAAAACAATGCCGAATTGAAATCAGATGCAACACGAGATACTTAAAAAATTAAATTGTGCACGGCAAAAGAAACAGGCCGTTGTACTAATCACGCACCTGGAAAGGGCAGAACAATATTTATACTCTGACATTAAGGAAACCGGGACAAGCTCGATTCCAGGCGAACTGGAAGAACTAGCAAGGCAGGCTGCACGTTTTGACCGTAGTCAAATGTGTGAAACTGAAAGTGGCAAGATTTTTTTCACGTGTTCAATCCCCCGTTACGAATGTTTATTGTGGGAGCTGTACATATTTCCCAGACACTGGCACCACTGGCCATAATGTGTGGCTATGATGTTACGGTCATAGATCCTCGCCGGGCATTTGCTTCGAATGAACGGTTTCCTGATATCAAGATTAATACAGCATGGCCGGATGAAGCTCTGGAGGAATTGGTTCCTGATAACAGAACGGCGGTGGTGGCATTAACACATGACCCTAAACTAGATGATCCGGCTCTGGCAGCAACACTGAGATCGGACGCTTTTTATATTGGTGCCTTGGGCAGTCGAAAAACACAAGCCGGGCGACAACAAAGACTAGAGGAGAAAGGTTTTAGTCTTGAGCAACAACAGCGAATTTGTGGGCCTGTTGGATTAAATATAGGCGCACAGTCTCCGGCAGAAATCGCATTGTCCATAATGGCGCAGGTGACACAACAGGCCCGCCAAGGATCAGAACAAAAGAAATTTGTGACGAACGAGTAATGACATGAAAAAAATTCATTCAGGTCAATAAGCATGTCTATAGCGATATCGACTGTAAATAGAACCGGGTTTGAAGCACCACTCTGGAGTAGTGGTTTCAGACCTTTTTTCCTTTTTGCGGCGATATACGGACCATTGATAATGTTGTGCTGGATAGCCATGACGCTGGAAATGTCAGATTTTCCATGGTCAGGCTTTACCAGCCCAGCCTGGCATGGACACGAATTACTTATCGGATTTGGTTCAGCCCTAGTTACCGGATTTTTACTGACTGCTATCCCCAGTTGGGCCAAAACCTCTGCTGTGGTGAAGGGGCGTCTCGCGTTGCTGGTGGGTGTTTGGCTGGCTGGGAGAATTGCCATTCTGTTCGCCCCTTTATTACCTGCAGGACTAGTTACTGTTATTGATCTGGCATTTTTCCCAATGTTTGCCGTTTTGTTGATGCCCAGCCTGCTTGCTGCCGAGAAAAAATATTTTCAGCTGGTCCTGCTCATTCTGGCTGGTTTTTTCTACGGTAATCTTTTATTTCATATAAGCATGCAGGCGGGTGATACGAGTGGTGCGGCTATCGGCTTGTCGTTTCTTCTTGTACACGCTGATCGTACGCTATACCTGGTGGGTGGTTATCTGACGCCAATATTTACCGAGAACGCCTCAGGGGAAAAGGTTGGGATGGCACGATACAGCTTTCATCGTGGTATCGAGACTACTGGCAGTCATCACCATCCTTCTTTATGCGGTAACCGGGATTTATACGCCGGGGACCTTATGGAGCACTGTTGCAGGACTGGCGGTGATACTGGTTCACGGATCTGCGCTTGGCCGCTGGCAGACCTTCAAGCGTGACAATACCGCTTGTTGCAGTCATGCATCTCCTATTTACCTGTGTTTCTCGCCTCTGTCGTGTTGCGGGTGCTGTCGGACTGTGGTACTGGGCGTGCCGCACAGTGAGCGTCGAGTCCATGCGTTTACCGTAGAGCCTTTGGCTTGATGAAGATAGGCTTCTTTGCCGGGTGGCTTTACGCCACACCGGTCGTCAATTGATCTCCACAGTTGATGGTCTGCGGTTTCGCGCTGTATATTTTTTGCGGCTTTGCTGCGGGTTGTGGGTGCCTTTATCCAGTTTGATTTACTGGCAATAACAGAAAACAGCCGCTGTTATTGTCAGTAAATCAAACTGGAT
>PVMK01149878.1_pt1 | contig 16585 bp, 12 predicted proteins | sample 1853481 | NCBI WGS metagenome assembly PVMK01 (sample SAMN08533507, study PRJNA380276) | Marine sediment metagenome, whole genome shotgun sequencing project.
ACCGGGCGAGGGCATCGGCGTCTCCGGCCGGAAAGAGCAGCCCATTTTCCCCATGGTCGACAGTCTCCCGGCAGCCGCGGATGTCTGTCACGACCGCCGGCACCCCCATCGCCGACGCCTCCATCGGTGCGCGCGGAAAGCCTTCGCGATACGAGGGGAGCACCAGCACGTCCATCAGTGCGTAGAGCTCCGGCATGTCGTTGCGCATTCCGACGAAGCGGCAGTGGGCGGCGACACCGTAGCGCTCGGCGACTTTAGGACGCAAGGCGTCGGGCTTTTCCTCGTCGTACGGGCCGATGATCAGAAACTGCGTGGTCGGGATCGTCTCGACCACGGTCTTTGCGGCCTGCAGCAGATCCAAAATGCCTTTTTCCTCAACCAGGCGGCCCACGAAGCCGATGACCGGTGCATTCGGATCGATGCCGATTTCACGACGCAAGTCTTCGAGAGCGGTGTCCGTCAGGCGTCGACGATCGAATCGCGCTACATCGATACCGTTGCCAAGCCACTTCAGTTGCTCAGGGCTTGCGATGTGTTCGGCGACCGCCGTGGCCATGTCTTCGCGATTCTGTGAGAGAATCGTGTCCGAGCATTTGGCCGCGACGCGCTCCATCCAGATATAGAAGCGCCTCAGCCAGGGCTTCGTGTCGTCGTGAAAGTAGAAGCCGTGAAGCGTGTTGGCGACGACCGGCACGCCCGCCAGCCGTGCGGCGAGCTGCCCCAGGAGCCCTGCCTTGGGGGTATGCGTGTGGACCACATCGAACCGCTCGCGCCGCATGATTCGGACCAACTCCCAAAGGCATCGCAGGTCTGCAATCGGGGTAATTCGGCGGGTCATTGGGACGGCGAAATGCCGGATTCCGGCTGCCTCGACCACGGGCACGTCCGGTCCGTCCGCGCTGATCGCGAAGACCTCGTAACCCTCATTCTGAATCCGCTGCAGCTGGTTGAGCAGCAGGTATCGCAAAGAAAGGTCGACGGTCGTGATGTGCGCCACCCGAGGCTTGCGCGTATGTGTTGCCCTTTGGCGCATCTTCGCGCTCCCCACCTCTCGTTTGCGTAGCATGGGCGGCCCCGAATCCTCAAGACAACGGCCGCCCGGGGAGATTGTTTGGACAGCCGAATATCCCGCCCTATGCTTCCGCCCGCGTGGCTTGGTGGAAAAAGGGTTGTCTTACGGTCGTTCTTGGCCTGGTGTTGTTGGTGTTGGCTTTTTGGGTCGTTTACGGTGGCGGCAAGGAACAATTCGACGGCGAAATCGCCCAGGTTACGCTGGCGCCTGAGCACGTCGCCGCGCGGGTTGCCGGTCAGAAGAGGGCGGCCCCCAACGAGACCAACCGAATCCTGTTCGGAGACCTCCATGTGCACACGACGCTCTCAGTCGATGCCTTCATGTGGAGCCTCCCTTTGATGGGGGGTGAGGGCGTCCACCCTCCCGCGGACGCGTGTGACTTCGCCCGCTTCTGCTCGCAGCTCGACTTCTACGCGCTCACCGATCACGCCGAGGCGCTCAACCCACGAACTTGGAAGATGAGCCGGGACTCGGTGCGTCAGTGCAACGCAGTGGCGGCCGAGAGCGCGCAGCCGGACGTGATCGCGTTCACCGGCTACGAATGGACGCAGGTCGGGCTCACCCCCGAGGAACACTACGGTCACAAGAACGTCATCTTCAAGTACGACACGGATGACGAGCTACCAGCCCGCCCGATCTCTGCGCCTGGCCTCGCAGCGCGCGCGTTCTCGAATATCAGCGCGCTCTGGTCTCTGTTGACGCTTCCGGTGCGCGCGTTTCCCGAGCAGCAGGGCTATCTCGATTTTGCGCGCCACATCCGCGAGAACGGCAAGTACCCGGTTTGCCCCGAAAACGTGAACAGTAAAGATCTGTCGCCGACGTGCCGCGAACGAGCCGCCACGCCCGATGTTCTGTTTCGAAAGATCAACGAGTGGGGCCTCGACACGATCGTGATTCCGCACGGATCCACGTGGGGCTTCTACACGCCGCTCGGCTATACCTGGGACAAACAGCTTCGCGCCAACCTCGACGACGCGAGCCTTCAGCGCCTGGTCGAGGTGTTTTCCGGGCACGGCAACTCCGAAGAGTACCGAAGCTTCCGCTCCGCCAACTTCACCGCCGATGGCATGGAGTGCCCCGAACCCACCGATGACTACGAAGCATGTTGCTGGCGTGCCGGCGAAATGATCCGAGAGCGATGTGACGATGCGGCCTCCGAGCTTTGTCAGCAGCGTGTCGAAAAGGCGAGGGCGGACTACCTGCGAGTGGCGCTTGCCGGGCACGTGACGATTCCGGGCGAGGATGTTCCGGACTGGAACAACTGCGGCACATGCACCGATTGCTATCTGCCGGCCTATCAGTATCGGCCCGCCGGCTCGGTGCAATACATGCTGGCCAAGGGCGACTTCGAGAACCCCGAAGAGCCACGGCACGCGACAATGGGCTTCATTGCGTCGAGCGACAACCACAGTGCCCGTGCGGGCACCGGCTACAAGGAGTTCGCGCGGCTGCAGATGACCGAAGCGCGCGGGGCTCCGAGCGAGTCCTGGCGCAACGCGATGTTTGGCGATCGGGGTCAGCCTGAACCCGAGTCCACCACGTACACCATTGCGACCCTGATGCAGCGGCCTCCCTTCGAGCTGATGTGGATGGAGCGGCAGGCCTCGTTCTTCATCACGGGCGGGCTCGTCGCGGTACATGCCACCGAGCGGTCACGTGAGGCGATTTGGGACGCCATGCAGAGCCGCAACGTGTATGGAACCTCGGGCGACCGCCTCTTGCTCTGGTTCGACATCAAGAACGGCCCCGAGGGCGTCTTGCCCATGGGCAGCGAGCTCGAGTTCACGGGGACGCCGAAGTTCGAGGTGCGTGCGGCGGGCTCCTTCGAGCAGAAGCCGGGCTGTGCCCCCGATGTCATTCAGGCCCTCGGAGAGGACCGCCTGGAACGCATCTGCGCCAGCGAGTGTTACAACCCGGGCGACCATCGCCGGCGCATCACTCGCATCGAAGTGATCCGCATTCAGCGGCAGCGCAGCGAGGACGAGCCCGTCGCCGACCTCATCGAGGACCCTTGGAAGACGATTTCCTGTCCCGAAGGGGCCGGAGCTCTGCGTCGTCGAATTCGAGGACCCGTCGTACGGCGAGCTCGGCCGAGACCTGTTGTACTATGTCCGCGCCATCCAGGAGCCGACACCGACCGTCAACGGTGGCGGTCTTCGATGCCGCGGGGGTGAGTGCGAGCCCTGCTACGGCAACTTCCGCACCCCCGTCGACGACGACTGCCTGGTCGAGACCGAGGAGCGTGCCTGGTCCTCCCCGATCTTCTTGCTGGCCGGCCCGGAGCCATGAGTCGGGCTTGGCTTCTCGCGGGCGGGATGCTCGCTGGGGCCGCTATTGCCGTCTTCTACATCGTTCGTACGCCAGATGCGGTCGAGCCCACGGCGGACGCCATCGCGTGGGTGAACGACCGTCCGATCTCCCGGTCTTCGTACGAGAATGCGTTACAGGCAGTGGCAGGTGATCGCAAGAGCGGGACGCTGCGACAAGACGACCGCGAACGAGTGCTTCAGCGACTGATCGATCAGGAGCTGTTGATCGATCGCGCGATCGAGCTCGGGCTCCCCGAGCGCGATCCGCAGATTCGCAACCAGTTGGTAACAACGATGATCGCGTTCCTGGTACGCCGTGCTGAAGACGAGGCGACCGCGGCCGAGGAGGCAGAGCTCCGCGCCTTCTATGAAGAGCAACGCTTCCGCTTCGAGCGTAGCGCGCAGTATCGCGTCGCCGTCGAGGGTGGGGCGGTTCCGCTGCCCGACGGCTGGCTGCTGGCGAAGGAAATCGAGCAGCGTCTCGGTCCGACCGCGGCGCGCCAGGTGACCGACCTCGAGGTAGGCGCCTCGGTCGTCATTGGTGAGCGTGCAGCAAGGTACAGCGTTCGTTTGCTCGAACGCAGGGATGGCGTCGCGGTGCCCTTCGACGAAGCGCGCGATGCCATCGAGGCTGCTTATCTTCGCGCTCGCAGCGAGGCGGCAGTGCGTGAGTTCCTCGAGGTAGCTCGTCAGCACACCGACATCCGCGTGGAGTCCGAGCGGTGAAGCGTCTTGCGGCGCCGGCTCTCGTTCTCGCTCTGCTCGTTCCGGCATCCGTGCTCGCGCATCAGAAGAGCGTCTCGTATTCGAAGTGGACGCTTATCGAAGACGGCGCCATCGCAGAGGTGAGAGTGGGCTGGCGCGAGCTGACGTCGCTTCCCTTCGATCGCTCGAGCGTGCTGCCGTATCTGCAGAGCCGGCTCACCTTGGAATCCGACGCGGGCCCGTGCGAAGCCGTTCCGTCGAGCGCGACATGGCTTCCGGCCGAACGCGGCTGGCTCCGCGTCGAATGGCGGGTCCGCTGTGCATCGCCGCCGGTGACCCTACATAGCGAGCTTTTCACCTCTCTGAGCACCCATGTGCACCTCGCTACGGTCCTCGGAGCCACACCGATCGACGTCGTGTTGTCGTCGACGGCGCCGAAGTCCGCGATCGGTTCGACGAATCAGACAGGAACCGTTCGGGGGATCGGCAGCTACCTGCGCCTCGGCGTCGAGCATATCCTCAGCGGCTGGGATCACCTGGTCTTCCTGCTCTTGTTGATCGTGGTCGCGCCGCGCCTTCGCGAAGTAGCGGTTCTAGTCACTGGGTTTACCGTGGGTCACAGCGTTACGCTCGCTGCTGCTGCGTTTGGTGTGCTGGTCCCTCATGTGCGTGCCGTCGAAGCCACCATCGCCGCTTCGATTCTGCTCGTCGCGCTGCAGAACGTCGGCATGGAGCGAGCGCGTGGCGGCGCGATCGTCATTCTTGGTACGCTGCTGCTCTTCGTGGTGAGTGCCACGTTCGGAGGGCTGCCTGCGTTTTGGGGCATTGCCCTCTTCACCGCTTGCTACTTCGCGTGGCTCGGTACTTTGACCGGCACCGGCCGTCTTCGTTGGGTGGTCGCCTGCCTTTTCGGATTCGTGCACGGTCTCGGATTCTCGAGTGTGCTCCTCGAACAAGAGCTTCCCCGCTCGAATCTGCTCCAAGCGCTGTTCGGCTTCAACGTTGGTGTCGAGGTCGGGCAGCTCGCGGTCGTCGCGTGCATCTGGCCGATTCTTCAGTGGATTCGACGCCGGGATCTCGGCCGCACCGTCGTCGACGTGACGGCGCTCGTGGGTGCGACAGTAGGCACGTTCGCGTTGGTCGTCCGCGTGTTCGGCTAACGCGTTAGATGAAGAACGGACCGCTCACCTCGTAGGTGACGCCGCTCATGCCGAGGATGTCGAGACCTTCGGTTCCACGCTGAGAACTAAAATACAGACGCTGCAGCGACGGGCCGAACGCCGGGCCCGTGACCTCCGAGAGGTCCTGTCCGGTGACTTGCACGAGGGGCACGATCGGGCCCCCCGCGCTGATGGCGACAACCTGCATGTCGCCGCCGTCCTCACCAACAACTACGTCCCCGGCGGGCGAAACGACGAGATTGTCCACGCCTGTGAGAATCGGCGTGCTCGACGTGGCAGCATCGTAGAGGATGGTCAACATCGATGTGTCTGTCGCGTACGTCCAGACCCGGTTGTCGCCCTTCGTGGCGAAATAGACCACGTTGTCCTGGTACCAAATCCCTTCGCCGCCGGCGAATGGCGTGCTCGCCGCGACCTGGAGCCGAGTGGGCGTGGTTTGCGCGCTCGGGTCCGGGACGGTGTGCCACTCTACGAGGCCTTCGGGCCCGCCGTCGATGACTTCAGCTACCTGCAGCTCGCCCACGCTCAGGTCCTCCGGCGCGCTGTACACGAATCGATAGAGCCGCCCGTCCCCCACGTCTTCGGTCAGGTAGGCGTGCTGGTTTGCTCCGTCGACCGTTGCCGCTTCGTGCTTGAAAACTCCCATCGCCGGACGCACCACGGGGTCGCCTTGCCCAAGCGGATCGCACTCCCACACCCGGCCGGTTAGCGTTTCTTCGCACGACAGCCAGGTGCCCCAAGGCGTGAGGCCCCCGGCGCAATTGAGATTGGTGCCGCTCAAAATCTGATACGCGTCGACGACGTCCCCGCTCGAAGAAAACCTCACTGCCCCGGCGCCACCAGTGAGGGCCGAAGGCGATTCGGAGTTCGACACGTACACCCAGCCGCCGTCGCCGGTGGTGAGCACGCCTCCACCGTCCGGCGCGTTGTGCCACACGTAGCCCGACCTTCCGACCTCCATGCCGGACCGTGCGATGACTCGGCTCGTGAAGCCTACGGGCAGGCGGAGCCCGTTTTCATCCGGGTCCTGCAAGGGCCCGAGGTTCGCGATGTTGCTCATCGTTGGCACGCCGCTGCCGCACTGGCTAAGGCTGTTGCCGACGATCATCCAGCCCACGCCTGCGAAGCTCTTCCGGAGAAATTCGCGGCGTGCTGGATCCACGATGGGTACTACGGCCTTGATCGACATGGATATTCCTTCCGCCCGGACGCAATCGGTAGCACTGTTTGGCGGATGCGAATAGTCTCGCCGCACTTGCGCTAGGCGAAGCTCGAGAGCAGGTAGCAATGAACTTGAGTCGTAGAGATATTCTCAAAGGCATGGGCGCGGCGGGTCTGACGCCGCTACTGGCCTCCGGATGTGACAGCAGTGCGGGAGACGGCGGCGGCAGTCTTCCCCCGCTTCCCGAGCTGCCGGAGTACGAATGGGGCGGCCCGACCGGTCCGGAGAATCTGTTCGAGCATGGGGTGGCGAGTGGCGATCCCTTGAGCGATGGCGTCATCCTCTGGACGCGTGTCACACCGGAAGCGTCAGAGCCGGTCGAGGTCTGGTGGGAGATGGCTCTCGATGAGGACTTCGTACAGCGCACGGCGCAAGGCACCCTGACGACAGATGCTTCGCGCGACTTCACCGCCAAGGTCGACGTGCCGGGCTTGGTGTGGGGCCGTAACTATTTCTATCGCTTCGCAGCCCAGGGCCGATGGAGCGCAACCGGTCGCACGCGGCTGGCGCCCAAGGGCGACGAGGCCACCAAGCTTCGGTTCGGGGTGTGCTCCTGCGTCAACTACGGATTCGGCTACTTCTACGGCTTTCGGCACATGGCCGCGCGCGCCGATCTCGACGCGGTGTTGCACCTCGGCGACTACTTCTACGAGTACGGCAATGGCACCTTCCCTAGCGAGGAAGAACAAGTTCGCATGGTCGAGCCGCCGCACGAGACGGTGACGCTCGAAGACTATCGCACTCGGCTCAGTCAATACCGGCGCGACGAGGATTTGCAGGAGTGCCACAGACAACATCCCTTCGTCGTCGTCTGGGACGACCACGAAACCGCCAACAACTCCTGGATGGGCGGCGCCTCGGATCACGATCCGGAGACGGAGGGGTCCTGGGAAGATCGCGTTGCCGCGGCACGTCAGGCGTTTTTTGAATGGATACCGATCCGCGACAACCCGGGCCAGAAGTTGTATCGCACCCTCAACTATGGAGACCTGGCCGACATCATCATGCTCGACACCCGAATCGAAGGCCGCGAAGAGCAGCTTGATGCGCTTGCGTTTTCTCCCGACGACCCCAATCTCCCGGACCAGATTCTAGGCCTAGAGCAACAAGCGTGGCTGTTCGATCAACTCGAGAACAGTTCTGCAAAATGGAGAGTGCTCGGAAACCAGGTCCTCATGAGCCTGTGGAAGATCGCCCCCGACCTCTACGGCAACGATGATCAGTGGCAGGGGTACAAGGCGCGCAACGATCTCATGAGCTTCCTGCGTGACAACGAAATCTCGAACGTCGTGGTCCTGACTGGCGACGTTCACTCCTCCTGGGCCATGGATGTCACGATCGATGACGGCAGCTATACCGAGGCGACGCGAGATGCTGCGGTCGCCGTCGAGTTTGTGGCCTCCGGAATTACCTCACCGACGGGGCTTACCGACGGCGTTGCGTCGGTCTTCGCGAGTGAACCCCACGTTCGAGATTACGACTACGAACGTCGTGGGTACTTCATCCTCGATCTTCAGTCCGACAAGGCCCAGGCCGACTGGTTCCTGCTCGACGGAGTTCAAGAAGGAGAGGGCAATCAATCTCTCTGGGCCTCATGGGCGGTCATGGACGGCGAGAGTAGCCTCGTTGAAATGAACGGCCCGGAGGGCGACAACGACGAGGCCCCAGATCTCGTGTCTGCTCCTCAACCGGGGCTTCGCGAATCAGAACCTGAACGGCTGAGCTGATCACATGACTGCGCCTCGCTGGAGCCGTCGAGCCTCATTCGCTTGGGTCGCAGGGTGTTACGTTGCGGCGTTCGCCGTTGCGTCGGTGACACTGCTTTTCGTTCCGGAGGACCTCGATTCCTTCTGGACGGTTGCAATCGCCGACGTCGCTGCCACGTTTGTGATCTTCGCGTTCTCGCGCGGGCTCAAATGCTCCAGTATGTACGACGTGTACTGGTCGCTGGCGCCCATCGCGATCGTTCTGGAATCCCCCAGCCGATACTCGATGCCTTCATCTCGCAAAGCCCGCACATCCGGTACGCCGAGGCGGACCACCGGGGGTACTTCGTGCTCGACGTGCAGGCGGGCAAGACCCAGCCGGATTGGTATCTCCTTGATGGGATCGGCGAAAGCGACGGCGCAGAAATGCTGGACGCCAGCTGGGCCGTCTTGGACGGCCAGAACCACGTTACGGAGATGGACAGTCCCGAGACCCCCAACGACGGGGCCCCGGGTCCGGTTTCCTAGTCTGGACATCATTTTGGCGGGCCCTAGGGCTTGATCAACGATCCGAGGGAATCTAGGCTAGCGCCTCTTCGGCCCCTAGGACGGGCCCTCGGGCCGTTCTACGGTCCTTTACCAAGTACGGAGATGAAGAACATGGCGATTGAACTGCCAGCCCTTCCGTGGGCCCAAGACGCTCTGGCGCCCCACATCAGCGCCGAAACGATCGAGTACCACTACGGCAAGCATCATGCGGGCTACGTAAAGAAGCTCAACGCTGCGATTGAGGGCACCGACCTCGCCAACAAGTCGCTGGTCGACATCATTCGAGAGGGTGGGGGTACGTTCAACAATGCGGCCCAGGTCTGGAACCACACGTTCTACTGGAACAGCATCAAGCCCGGCGGTGGTGGCCAGCCAAGCGGCGCCGTCGCGGACGCGATCAACGGCAGCTTCGGTAGCTACGACAAGTTCCGCGAAGAGTTCTCCAATGCTGCGGCGACGCAGTTTGGCTCGGGCTGGGCGTGGCTCGTAGCGGAGGGCGACAAGCTCGCCATCAAGAAGACCCCCAACGCCGAGACCCCGATCACGACGAGCGCCAAGCCGCTCCTCACGATCGATGTATGGGAGCACGCGTACTACATCGACTACCGCAATGCGCGGCCCGACTACATCAAGACGTTCGTCGATTCGCTGGTCAACTGGGACTTTGCGAACCAGAACTTGAACGGCTGAGCCAAAGCACGTGACCGCGCCTCGCTGGAGCCGCCGGGCCTCGTTTGCTTGGGTGGCTGGGGGCCATTCTGCGGCGTTTGCCGTTGCGTGGCTGACGCTGCTCTTCGTTCCGGAGGACTTCGACTCCTTTTGGACCGTGGCGGTCGCCGACCTCGCGGCCACCCTCGTCATCTTCGCGTTTTCGCGCGGGCTCAAGTGCTCCAGCATGTACGACGCGTATTGGTCGGTGGCGCCCATCGTGATCGTTTTCTATTGGGTTTTTCATGCGGAAGATGCGATCAATCCGGTCCGCGCGGGCGCCGTCTTGTTCCTGGTGACCTGGTGGGGCGTGCGCCTCACCTACAACTGGGCCCGCAGTTGGCCGGGGCTTCACCACACCGATTGGCGCTACCTCATCATGAAGGAGAAGGCGCCGAAGCTGTGGTTCTTCTCCGATCTCTTCGGCATTCACCTGTTCCCGACGGTCGAGGTATTGCTCGCCCTGAGCGGGGCGTGGGTCGTGCTCACGCAGGGCACCGAGCCGCTTGCCTGGATCGATCTGCTCGCCCTGATCGTCACCGCCGGCGCCATCACGATCGAAACCGTCGCCGACCAGCAGCTACTGGTGTTCGCCAAGGTCAAGCGACCCGGCGAGATCATCAAGACAGGGCTTTGGGCCTACTCGCGGCACCCGAACTACTTCGGCGAGCTCTCGTTTTGGTGGGGGCTCTACCTCTTCGGGCTCGCGGCGGACACGGGCTACGTTTGGACGATCGCCGGGCCCCTCATGATGACGGGGATGTTCCTGGGCGCGTCCATCCCCTGGATGGATCGGCGTAGCTCCGAGCGACGCCCGGAGTACGCCGAACACATGAAGCGCGTGAACGGCCTCGTGCCCTGGTTCCCGAAGAACAACTAGACGCTTCTAGGGCGCTTCCGGGATGCACAGCGCTTGGGTGTCTTCTTCCGTCTCGCCCATGTCGCACTCGGCGAGCGATGGGAAGCTGCAGACGCCGTCGCCGACTGCGTCATGGTCATCGTCCGGGTCCACCTTCAGGCAATGGTTCGCGCCCGTGCCGTTCTTCAAGAACCCGTTGAGCTGCTTACGTGCAGCTTCACGCTTGCGCAGGTCACCGTGGGGGTCGTCGCACAGCGACATCGGAACGTTGCAGAACGGCTGACCGGGAAGTCCGAAGTCGTACTCCATGAAGAAATTGCCGCTCGCCGTGTTCTCGACAGTCGTGAGGCCCCAGGGATTGTCGCGGATTCCGGCCTCTTGCAGCCCCGAATCGACATGGCGTGCCTTCAGCGTTCTCGCCATGACGTGCGCGGCAAAAGTCGTTACCTGGAAGTCGCCGATCGCGGCGCGCATCAGCACCTCTTTCGGGTTCACACCGGGTAGCGTGTTCTCGGAGATGTGGTGCGTGTATCCGTTGGGCTCCACTCGATCCCAAAGCATCTGCGCTATCCCGATCAGAAGCTGGTTCATCCGGTAGTCCGGGTAGATCGCGTGGATGACATCCAGAAAGATATCGAAGTCGACGCTTCGGAACAGCAGGAAGCTGTAAGGCTGACCCATCACGCCAAGTGCACCACGTTCGATGTCGGGGCTGGTGGCCAAGATCACCGACCCCATGATCCCGCCCTGGCTGATACCGTAATAGTAGGCCTCGTCTGCTTTGATGTACTGGCCGAACGTCGTGTCTTGCGCGAAGCTGGTCTTCATCATTCGCAGCATGACCAGGTGGTTCAGGAAACCCTGGTGCAACCGGTCCCACATGGTCTGGACGTCCGAGAACTTACCGCCGAGCAGCGCCTCAGTGACGGCTCCCTGGTCTGGGTCCGACATCCCCTGCAGATCCGTACCGAAGAAGATGTAATTGTACTTGTTCATGAAGGTGGCAAAATGCCCGGACTCAATCTGCTCTTTCTCGCCGAATAGTCCGTGGCCGTACTCGATGGTGGCGGCGCGCGTCATGGTGGCGCTCTGGGGAATCAGGACCTCGAAGGGAATGTCCGCCCACGGGGTTTCTTGGTTGATCATCGGCATGTCGGCGTCGTCCAAGAGCAGCAAGGAGCCAGCTTCCGGAGAGGTCATAAAGAGCGGAACCCTAAAGGTTCCGAAGATTCGGAATGCGATGTTTACCGGATCGATCGCGCCTTCGTCCGTGCTCGCCTCGACAGAATCAATCGTGTACTCGGGGCCATCCTCGCCGATGAGCTCAAACGCCGTGTCGCGCATGTGAAGGAGCCACTGCGTGTTGTTCTCGTCGCTTGCGGTGTTGAAGTCCCAAGCGATCTGAATCTCATCGCGCGCCCAACCCTTGGCTTCGATCTTCTCGAAGATGTCCTCATAGAGCGCCCGGCGTGCTTCGACGGACTCATCCTCGCTTGCCGTCTCGTCGCGAAGCGCGGCAAACGCAGCAGACGGCTCGATCACTGCGCCGTCACCGTTGGTTACGTTGCGAAATGCGACGATGTAGCGGGCGTCGTCGTTGAGTCGAACGACAGGCCGCAGCATCGTGGACACCATCGAGGGCTGGAGATCCGCGCCTGTGATGGCCTGTGTGTCGATCTGACCAAAGTGCGGAATGAGCTCGCCCGTCTCCGCGTCGAGGAGGAGCGTGGGGGACGATGTCGATCGTGATTGGTCGATGTCGGTTACACCGCCGAACACGTCGTCGGTCGCGCCGGGCAGGTACGTCAGGATCGGAGTGCCCGCGGAGAAGCCGTCGCTCAGGTCCCAGGGCCCGGAGTCGTTGTTGCGAAGGAACTCGTCTCCGAAGGACACCCGGCGCCCAGTTACGGTGTTGCTGTCTTCAACCGTGTAGACGTTCGAGGGGAACGGGTAGCCGCAGAATTCGGGAACGAGAGGGTCACAGTCGAGCAGTGGGTAGCTGATGGGGGCGCTGCCGCCCATGCCCCCGTTGCCGCCTGCGCCGCCGCTACCGCCCGTGCCTGACGTGGTGGATTCGCTACAAGCCGAGATCAAAAGTGCCGATACGATAATAAGCCAAGTGCGTTTCATGGAACCTCCGGCGCCGAGGCTAGTGCGTTGCCGCCCCTGGCTCAAGCGGAGACCCGCTCGCCCCAAAGGCGGCAAGCATTGCGGTGGGGGATGTTGGCGACTAGAACCTCCCGAATGGCCCAGCGGAAATGGATGTTTGTGCTGCGCGGCAATGGCGAGAGTCACCAGGCATGGGGCGATCGAATGCGGAACGAGGTGAGCCCAGAGCTGCTCAACCTCGCGCCCTCGAGGCTCCAGCTCACGGTAACCGAGGCGCCGCCGCCCAAGCTGACGCTGTTTCCGTTCAAGCCCCAGCCGATCGCGATCTTCAACGTGTACGACGAGGCGGAGGACCCATCCCGTTTCGTCGATGTGCTGCAGAAGGCGGCGAGCTCGGTGTCCGGGTACGAGGTCGAAGAGAGCTATCCCGTCACCTATGACAGGGCTTGGAGTGACGGTGAGCCGACGCCGTCGCCGATCCTTCTGACGATGCTTCGCAGGAAGGCTGGCCTCAGCAGCGACGAGTTCGTCCGGCGCTGGTGCGATGGGCACACGCCGCTGTCGCTGGAGATCCACCCGCTTTGGTACTACCAGCGCAACATCGTTTGCGGATCCGTGACCGACCGGGCGGACGAGCAGGATGGCATCGTGCTCGAGGCCTGTCCGACGCGGAGCGACCTGCTGAACCCCGCGCGCTTCTTTGGCGGCCCTCTGAAGATGTTGCCCAATATGTTGCGCGTGGCCAAAGACATCAGTGGCTTTCTCGACATGCGGAAGACCGAAACGTTCTACGCGACCGAGTATCATATACGGAGCTGATGGTGGGCGTTCGCTACGAGCTCGTGGACCGAATCGCCGTCGTGACGATCGACCGGCCCGAGGTTCGCAACGCCGTGAATGCGGAGACGGCGAATGCGCTGGCGGACGCGTTTCGCCGCTTCGAAGCGGACGACGCCGCGCTCGTTGGCGTGCTCACCGGCGCAGGAGGCTACTTCTGCTCCGGCGCCGACCTCAAGGCAGTCGCCGCCGGCGACCAGCGAGACTTTTCTCCCGATGCGGACGGGCCGATGGGCCCCACACGCATGCACCTCGCCAAGCCAGTGATCGCCGCAATCGAAGGTCATGCGGTCGCAGGAGGCCTCGAGCTGGCCCTCTGGTGCGACCTTCGCGTCGTCGCCGAAGATGCCGTGCTCGGCGTGTTCTGTCGCCGCTTCGGTGTGCCACTGATCGATCTCGGCACCGTCCGCTTGCCTCGATTGATCGGCCACAGTCGCGCGATGGACCTGATCCTGACCGGCCGCCCCGTGCCCGCCAAAGAGGCGGCCTTGATCGGCCTCGCCAACCGCATCGCCCCGACCGGCAAAGCCCTCGACGCGGCGATCGACCTAGCAAAGGAAATCGCCAACCACCCCTCGCAATGCATGCGAGGCGACCGCCGCTCCGCGATCGAGCAATGGGGCATGACCGAAGCCGAAGCGATGCGAAACGAGCTCCGTCTAGGCCTCCAAACAATAGAAAGCGGCGAAGCAGTATCGGGAGCCACCCGCTTCACCAAAGGCGCCGGCCGCCACGGCACGTTCAGCGACGACGATTGAGACTCCGTGGTACGGTGGGCTGTGTGTGACACTGTGGTTGTGGTGCCCGAGAAGGGGCCCGTTTGGTTTGCCAAGAACAGTGATCGAGAGCCCAGTGAGGCGCAGTTTCTCGAATGCCACGATGGAACTGTGGCAGGGGCAGCGCCTGCCGGCCTTCCCGACGCAGCCAGCAACGCGCGCCTTCTGTTGAGCCGGCCCGCATGGATGTGGGGCGCCGAGATGGGGGTCAACGAGTATGGTCTGGCCATCGGCAACGAGGCGGTGTTCACCCGATTGCCGGTCCCGAAGGCTGGCTATGCCGGGATGGACCTGCAACGAGTTGCGCTGACGACGTGCCGCACAGCGGACGATGCGCTCGAGCAACTCATCGAGCTCACCGAGCGATTCACCCAAGGTGGTGCGATGGGGCACTTGCACCGTTCGTTCCGCTACCACAGCTCGTTCCTAATCGCGGATGCCACGACTGCGTGGGTCTTCGAAACCGCTGGGGCAGTACTGGGCTGCGAAGCGCGTGCAGGGCGTGGCGACGATCTCGAACGCCCTGACAATCGAAGAAGACTTCGATCGCGTTCATGCGGATGCGTACAAGCTCGCGCGCGACAGGAGCTGGGTGAAGTCGGGGGACTTCCGCTTCGCCAGCGCGTTTTCCGATCCCGCCATGTCACTGCTGGCGGGCGCGCGCATTCGCCGCGCTTGTACGGGCCGCTCGTTATCCGGCGTTGGCGAGCTGGAGGAGAGGGACGTCATTCTCGCGCTGTCAGACCACGGCTCGCGCGAGCCCGGCACGGGACTACGAAGTGAGTCGCCGTGTGCACATGCTTCGTGGCTTCCCACGCGGACCTCCGCACAGACCACGAGCTCGATCATCGCGCGGCTCGAGGCGTCCGGCCCAACGGTGTGGGCGACGGGAACCTCGTCGCCGTGCCTGAGCGTGTTCAAGCCTGCGCCATTCGATTCGGAGCTGCTTCCGCCGCGACCCATCGCCGATGCGCGCTTCGACGCAGGAGAGATTTGGTGGGCCCACGAGCGACTCCACCGCGCGTGCCTCGCGGAGTACCATGCTCGCCGCGTCACCTTCGCCGAAGACCGTGAACGCTTTCAGGACGAGTGCCTCCAACCGAGTGCCGACCCGAAGCAGTCCTGGCGCGATCATCGCGTCCGCATCGATGACTGGCTTGAACGCGCGCTCGAGGTGAAGGCCAAGCACACACCTCTGCTCACGCGCCGGTTCTGGTCCCGACAATCGCGCGCGGTTTCGATGCCGCCCTAGCGGGTGTGGCGGAAGAGCCAGTCGGTGGCCATGTCGGCGAAGTCGGTGGTGAAGAACGGAATGTGTCCGCCCTCGTTGATGGTCCACAGCTCCGCGTCTAGGCCTTCATCGCACCCAGTGGAGTACGCCACCATGTCGGTTTCTTCGCCGTCCACGGCAGGAACTAGATCGACCGAGCCGAGGGGTGTTGGCGCATCCGGATCGCACCCGGCTGCTGCCGCAGAACGTTCGATGATCTCGATGGCCCCTGGAGAGAAACCCGGTTCGCCGTCATAAAGGATCGTTTCGTCTGCCGTTCCGTGGATGACGAGAACGCTGACAGGCGGGGTTCCGGGCTGGCAATTGGCTGGGTCCTCGTAGGTGCCGCCCGCGAGGCTTGCCATCGCGGTGAACAGCGGCGACACCTCGCACGCCATTCGGAACGACATGAAGCCGCCGTTGGAGTGGCCGATCAGGTACACGCGGTTCGGGTCGATGTTATAAGTCTGTTTGGCCTCTTCGATGAGCCCACTGAGGTACCCGACATCGTCGACGTTGTCGTCTTGCGTGCAGCACACGGCGCCGTTCCAAAGCCGCCGGCCCCCTTCGTCCGGGGTCCCGTCCGGGAACACCATGACGAACTGTTTCTCGTCGACGAAGCTGAAGAGCTGGAAGTATCCGGCTTGGGTTCGGCCGTCCGCACCGGCGCCATGCAGCACCATGAGGAGCGGGTACGACACGGTGGGATCGTAGTCGGTGGGGATGTCGACTTCGGACGGCCGCTCGTCACCGCCGATGACGAGCGGTGGGTCGGGCGAGAAGTCCTGCCCGCCGGTGCCACCTTCGCCGCCGCTCCCGCCGGAGCCAGCCATGCCGCCGTCCTGGCTGTCGCCGCAACCGAGGGCCATCGTGAGAACAAGAAAGGAAATCAGCTTTTTCATGGCGCGGAGGGTAGGGCGGTGGTCGGCTCTAGTAAAGCCCGCATAGCCTGGCCGGCGGCCTGCGGACCGTATAAGCTCCGCGTCATGGGGGACACGATCTTCAGCAAAATTCTCCGAGGGGAAATCCCTTGCCACAAGGTATATGAGGACGATCTGGTCTTGGCTTTCCTCGATATCGGCCCTCTCAGTTTCGGCCATACCCTGGTGATTCCGAAGGAGGAGGTCGGTACACTCGACCAGCTCTCCGATGACGCCGCCGCCGCGATAGGACGCGTCCTCCCCAGGCTCTGCCGCGCGATCATGGCTGTCACAGGGGCCGAGCAGTGCAATATCCTCCAGAACAACGGGCCGATGGCGCATCAGGCCGTCTTTCACGTTCA
>PVMK01140040.1_pt1 | contig 16581 bp, 13 predicted proteins | sample 1853481 | NCBI WGS metagenome assembly PVMK01 (sample SAMN08533507, study PRJNA380276) | Marine sediment metagenome, whole genome shotgun sequencing project.
TAAAGCTCACACCATGGTCGGACATGACTACAATCAGGGCATCTTCAAACATATTACGTTGCTTCAGCGCAGTGAAAACATCACCCAGTAATTTGTCGGCATATCCGGTTTGCAGCAGATGTCTCTGCTGGACATAGTCCATCAGATATTGCTCCGAATATAATTGCTTTTTGTGCGTTAACCCGCGTGTACCTGCGGGCAAAGTACCGGTAAAGGATCGTTGTTCTGCGTGCGAGTAAACCCTGCCGTCCGGAAGGTACATCCAGGGCGAATGCGGTATCAGCATATGCAGGTAATTCAGGCTGGATGACTCGATGGTTTCCAGTTCGGACAGAAACCAGCCAAGTTTTTCTACCCGCACTTTGTAACGATGATGAGGGTGTAAATCACGATCGGTGTGAATATTTTTGCTTTCATCTTTATCGCGCAGATAACCAACCCACTTGTTATCAATTTGTGGCAGATCCTGTTTTACCCGGTCGGGTGCGGTCATGTGGGCGAAAATGACTGCGGTGTCTTCTGCTATCAGCCTCCAGTTGGGTTTTGAACTGTTGCAGAGAGATGCAGGGCAAATATGTGTGAATGTCTCAAAGGCATTTATTTTATGCGTATTGGATAAAAGCGTAAAAAGGTTATCGGGATAGTTGCTTGCCAGTGGCAGTTTTTTGTTGTGTGGCTCATTTATCTGGCCGGTAAGAATAGGCGGCACCGCATTCAGGGTTGCTTCGGCCACGGTCGTTGCATATTTGTACCAGCTTGATTGGCTGGAAAATTCGGCAAGGTGTGGAAATCGTTGGGCGTTGATTTTCCCTTCATCATCCAGCAAGGACAGCACGGGCAACTCATCAAGCATCAGGATAACAACGGGGTTCCGGTCGAGAGACTTTGCGGTATTCAGGTCATCTGCTGTCTGGTGAGGCAATAATATTTGACGGACATTTGGACTGAAAGAGAATAAAGCCGGAGTAATCACGACCAGGAAAGTGGCGTAGGAGAGCAGGGTGCGTACATAGATCGATCTTGTGTATAGACGCACAAAAACCAGCGCCAGCAGCGTTGAAATAAGCACAGAAAAGCTTAAATGCGATTCCATCCAGTGGTTGACATGTATAAACAGAAATAAACCGACCAGGATAAAGAGAGAAACTGTTTTTATCTGGTCCCTGATGGGCGTCAGGATTTTTGTTAGCAGATATACCGCCATCACCAACAGCAGGGGTACAAAAAAACCCACAGCAATAATCCAGTACAGCAGATTGGGTCCTTCCAGATTGTGCGCCAGCAAGAATTCTGACTGTCCGTTCAGAGCTTTAAACAAGGGGATGGGAAAAGATCAGGCTGCCCAATAGCAGCACGTGCCAGTAATAGTGTTTCCAGACTTTCAGGTTTTTATTCATTGCGGTTACAGGACGGTCAGTCAGCTAACCAATCTGTATTCATACGAATTATCAAATCCCGCAGAGGGCCAGGATTGCCGTTTTTATCGTAAACGCCAAGAATCTGTACAAAGGAATATAAGCGAAGGTCGTCAATTTGAATTTCAGCATCGCTAATGACTGAAAAAACCACTTCGGATTGTTTGATGGCCTGTGCATCCATTGATACGCACTGTTGAGCGGTTTCGCTGATATTTAGCGCGGCCAGGTTCATTCCGTTCAACAGGAGTGTGATTGTTGCCGGTTTTGCAAAGGGTTTGAAATTCGCACAGAATGTAAGCTGTTCGCTGGACCCAAGCCCGGCAAATCGCTCAAATGGCGCAAATGTCTGACTGATGACGGACAATGGCTGCATATTCAAAGCCTGATCTCCGTCAGCATTTTCAACAATTGAAACTTCGCCGTGTATCTCCCATCCATGCAGGCCCAATTCGAATGAAGCATTGTATATAGCCGAATCAACATAATCGCGGTAAGCCCACAGGCCATAACCTCTGGATTTCTGTTTCAACAGTTGTGCGGAGCTTTCCAAGAAAGCAGGCAGTTCTTCTTTCTCAATCTGCGCATGACGGCCGACAAAACCCGGTGTGTTATCTGCAAAGTTGAATTGCTCTACGATATGGTTAGTGTTTTTCCCATGATCGCTTACCTCGTCTAGCATGTAATCAAAATGTCGCAGGGCTTCGGAAGCGCTCAACAGTTCACCCTGATTATTCGCGCCATAATAGGCTCCCCAATAACTGCCGCGTAACTGCTTATCCGACAAGGCCAGGTCGTGGTCGAACCAGGTTATTTCGTTGCCGTTGTGGATCGGGTCCTTGTCGACTCTTACCTCCATCGCTAATTCATGCAACACCTTTCTTCCGGGTGTGACCAACTGGTCGATGAGGAACTGATCGACGAAACGCAGGAACAACTGAAATGCAGGTGAATCCCTTTCAGGAAACGGGACAGATCCCATCGAATGAAATGATTGTCGGTATAGAAGTTCCACCGACTCCCGTGGGTGGTTGTCCGATAGCCAGGTCTGGTAGCCGGAGCGCCTGGCCAAGTCCAGGCGCTGTTCCAAATTCATGTTCGGGATGCTCACGTAGGGACAGAAAAAATCTTCCCAGGAAAAAAAGGCAAACTTGAATGATTCGCGGTGCTGGTCGATACGTTGAGCAATCCGCGACAGGTAGTGGACCCACTGTTCTCTTAGCGCACTGTCGGTAAATATATCGGTACAAAGTTGATGGTTACTGGTCCCGATCTCCGGGTCAAAACTGTGCGGGAAACTGAGGCGCAGCCCGTAAGCCAGGCCCGCCTGGTCAATCTTCGCCAATAACCATTCGAGGCGTTCATATAAAACAGATGGCTCGGGAACGCCATCTTCAAATCCGGTTTCAAAACCCATCCACGGAATAACCAGGATAATGGTATTGAATCCATCGGCTTTGATCCGGGCAAAATCGTCATCGACCTGGCTATATTCGAAATCCTCCCAGAAAGTCTTTGGCCAACTCGAGGAAAAGTAATGAACAGCCTTGATCAGCGCCGGTTTGTTGTCGGCCTGCGTTGGTATTGGTGCCTGCTCCTCTTCGCCACCAAACTGTATGACGGCACCGATGATGGCAAGCAAGAACAAAACTATGATGATAATTTTGCGCATTCTGAATGTGAATTCCCTTCGTTTTGGTTTTTGGTCGTCGACTATACAGCCAACCCGATTATAGCGCTTGCAAGTTCATCCCGTCTGTCAAAAAAGGATGTGCGATTTCTGTGCCGTGCTGCAATATACAGGCTAGAATAGAATGCAGTTTTCAGATGAGGAATTTCCCATGAGCAATTACACATTAAAGCCCGGTGTTGTCACCGGCGAAGGTTACAAAACACTGGTTGAAGCGGCCAAGTCGGGCGGCTATGCATTACCGGCAGTTAACGTAACCGGTACCAATACGATCAATGCGGTGATGGAAGCGGCAGCAAAAGCCAATTCCGATATCATCATCCAGTTATCCAATAGCGGCGGCCAGTTTTACGCCGGTCGTGGAATCGAAGATGCTTTTACGGCGAAAGTAGTGGGCTCGGTTGCAGCGGCACAGCATGTGCATTTGCTGGCCGAGCATTACGGTATCTGTGTTGCCATGCATACTGATCATGCGAACAAGGCGCTGATCCCGTGGATTGAAGCCTTGCTGGACGAAGGTGAAAAGTACTACGCGGCGCACGGAAAACCTCTGTATAGCTCGCATATGCTGGATCTTTCTGCTGACCCCATCGATTTTAATCTTAGCGAGAGCGCCCGGATCCTCGAACGCATGGCCAAAATTGACATGTCTCTGGAGATCGAATTAGGTGTGACCGGTGGCGAGGAAGATGGCATTGGCAGCGAATTCGAGGAAGGTGCGGATAATTCCAAGCTGTACACACAGCCGGAAGACGTTTTACGCGCCTATGAGTTACTGAACCCGATTGGTCATTTTTCAGTTGCCGCTTCATTCGGCAACGTCCATGGTGTTTACAAACCCGGCAATGTAAAGCTGCGGCCTGAAATCCTGAAGAATTCCCAGGCGCTGGTTCAAAAAACCTGTGGCACGGGCGATAACCCCCTGCACCTGGTGTTCCATGGTGGTTCCGGTTCCGAGAAGGCCAAGATTCACGAGGCGGTTGGTTATGGTGTGTTCAAGATGAACATCGACACCGATACCCAGTTCGCATTTTCAAAACCGGTCGGAGTATTTGTGAAAGAACATGCCCGCGCCTTTGAATACCAGGTTGATCCGGAAACCGGCACGCCGTACAAGAAACAGTACGACCCGAGAGCTTATCTGCGTCTCGGTGAGGAGGGTATTGTTGCCCGCTTGCTGGAAGCCTGTGATGACCTTGGCTCAAAAGGCAAATCCATCGCAAAGGCCTGATATTCAGATGTGACTTTGTATTTTAAATGACCGGGTTTGATCACCTGGTCATTTTTTTTGTCCGCTAACTCGGTAAACTGTAAGCATGCCTCTAGTCGAACATCTCGATCTACCCACTTTTTCCCGCCTGCGTGAGCAGGGTCACGAAGTATTACCGCTGGATCGTGCGGTGCACCAGGATATCCGCGAGCTCCATATCGGCTTTCTGAACATGATGCCGGATGCAGCATTGGAGGCCACCGAACGGCAGTTCATCCGCCTGGTGGGTAATTGCAATCGCATTGCACAGTTTTACGTGTATCCATTCTCGCTGCCCGGTTTGCCGCGTAGCACGGAAACGATGGAGTACATCGAGCGTTATTACTGCAAGTTTGAAGACCTGCAGCAACAGGGTCTGGATGCATTGATCATCACCGGCGCCAACGTCGCCAACCCCAGCCTGGAACAGGAACCGTTCTGGGAACCGCTGATGGAGGTTGTGCGCTGGGCCGATAAGAATGTCTCATCCACCTTGTGCTCCTGCCTGGCCACCCACGCCTTGCTCAAGTACCTGTATGACCTCGATCGTCAACCCTTGCCAGCCAAACGCTGGGGTGTTTACAGCCACCGCATTGCGCAGCCCGGGCACCCGCTACTCAGCGACATCAATACCCGTTTTGACGTGCCGCACTCACGTTACAACGAGATATCAAAGCAGCAACTGGAAGATGCCGACCTGACTGTTCTGGTAGAGAGTGGGCAAGGCGGCGTGCACATGGCCGTCAGCCCGGACCAGTTCCGCATGATCTATTTCCAGGGCCATCCGGAGTACGACCGCAACAGCCTGTTAAAGGAATACAAGCGCGAGGTATTGCGTTACCTGGCAGGAGAACTGGACTCACCGCCGCCATTTCCGCAGCACTATTTTTCCGATGAAGCCAAAAAGGTTGCGAACCGGTTCATAAAGCAGTCAAAAAAGGCGCAGGAAGATGGTCAGCCCAGACCCGATTGGTTGGAAGAAGAACTGCTTGCCTTGCTGGATAATACCTGGGGAGACACGGCCAAGGCGATGGTTAATAACTGGCTAGGTTTGGTTTACCAGGTCACCAACCTCGATCGCAATAAACAGTTTATGGATGAAGTTGATCCCGATGATCCGCTTCATATGAAGGGCTAGCCAGCCCCGAAGCGCGTCGAAAACCGGCGCTTGACGGGGTAGGGGAATACATCGGCCTGGTCACCAGCCAGGATGTTGTCTTTCACACCATTCCACCAGTCGGCACTGAGTAAATCTGCGTGGTCCTTCTTGAACAATGCATGATCCCTTGGGTTGGGGAAGAAAAAGGGCGCAAATGTTTCGGGAAATACATCGTGTTCCCCGATCGAATACCAGGGTGTGTCTGACATTTCGTCCTCATAACTGCGTGCCGGGGGTATATGGCGGAAATTGCACTCCGTGATATAAGAGATTTCATCGTAGTCATAAAACACCACGCGTTCGGTTCTGGTTACACCGAAGTTTTTCTGCAGCATGTCGCCGGGGAAAATATTGGCACCGGCAAGGTCCCGGATCGCCTGGCCAAAATCCCGGATTGCATTACGCCGCATCGCCGGTGAGACCTGTGCCAGGTAACGGTCAAGCGGCTCCATGCGCCGTTCGATATAGATGTGCCGGATTATCAGGTCGTCTCCCACCACTTCGATCGAACTCTCCGCAGTACGACGCAGTTCATCCATCAGGCTAGGGTCAATACGGTTGAGTGGAATGGCAACATTGGAATATTCCAGGGTATCCGCCATTCTGCCGACACGGTCGTGAAACTTGACCAGCTGGTATTTTTCACGCACATCTTCGCGGGACGAGGTTTTGGGCGGGTCAAAACGATCCCTGATCAGCTTGAATACGAACGGGAATGACGGCAGCGCGAATACCAGCATCACCATGCCGCGAACACCGGGCGCAATCTGGAAATTGTCCCGCGAGTGGGTTAAATGGAAGTGCATTTCCCGGTAGAGCAGGGTCTTGGCTTGTTTTTGCAACCCCAGCATGGCGTACAAGTCGACGGCCGATTTCCCTGGCATGATGGATTGCAGGAAACTCACGTACGCCGAAGGCACCTCCATATCGACGATAAAATAGGCGCGTGAGAAACTGAAGACGATAGACACGTCCTTGGTTTTCATCAAGGCTGTATCGATAAACAGTTTTTCGTTTTCATCCTGCATCAGCGGTAGAATCAGCGCCTGTTTATTGTCTGCATTGACCAGTCGGGCCACAATATACGCGGCCTTGTTACGGTAAAATAACGAATCGAGTACCTGCAACTGGTGATTGGGATGTGCTTTCCAGGTCTTCGGGCGACGGCCCATGATTACCTGTTCCACCCGGCGTATATCGCGCCGTAAATTCTGGAAGCGGTTGACCAGGCCAAAGCCTGTTACGGCTTGCAGCAGACAACGGCGCAGGCCATGGGTGGGTGGGTAATAACTACGGTAAGACGGGTCTGAGCCTTGCAGGTATTCGGTGCTGAGCGCCGGTCGCCAGAAAATATTACTGTTATTGTAATAATTTCTATGAAGCACTCTACAAGCAACTGAATTATAAAACGTTTCAGCACATTCAGATTGCAAATGATTCATTAATAAAGCAATGAAAGCGGCCTTGATATCAGGCCACCATTCTACCTGCTCCGAGGCTTCGGGGAATTCCTGGTTCAGCTTGTTAACTGTTTCGGTGACGCGTTCTGCGTAACCGAGAATACGCTCTTTACTGGCCTCACCCACGCGTGCCCAATCGGCGTGTTCGAAGCAGGTCATGGCCTCGCCGCTGAACTCCCGGAATATGTGGTAGTGCTTGTCAAAACCACCAAGAATGGTTCGTGCGATGGCAAGCGGGTTGTTACCGGTCCCATCCCCGGCTTTATCGAAGAAATCATTCATCCTGGTAAGGTATCACTTTTGGGCCGGTGCTTTAAACAGCAGGCCGCCTTTCACCACGACTTCGATGTTTTCCAGCAACGAGATATCATCCAGTGGATTGCCTTTCACCGCCACCAGGTCACCCAGCAGACCGGGCTCGATGGCACCCACGCGATCCGCCCACTCAAGGTATTGTGCTGCAACTGAAGTTGCGGATTGGATGGCCTGCATCGGTGTCATACCCCATTCGACCATGTAGGCAAACTGGATGCCGTTCATGCCGTGGGGAAAAATTGCAACATCGGTACCGAAACCGATGGTGGCACCGGCAGCATGTGCGCGTTTGAAGCTTTCGCGCTGCGCCTGGGTGGTTTCAATGGTTTTACGCAGGAATTCCTCGACCCAGCCCTGTTTGCGGCCCTGTTCGATCATCCAGTCACCAGCGCCGATATCCATAATGAGTACAACGTCATTTTTCAATCGCCAGTGCAATGCCCTCATCATCGATATAGGTTGCATGCTCAATACTGTCTGCACCCGCCCGGATGGCGTCCTTGATGGATTGGGTGCCGTGTGCGTGCGCAGCTACTTTGATACCTGCCGCATGTGCAACTTCCACCACCGCCTGGATTTCCTCAAAGCTCATCTCGGCTTCCCCGGGTACGCCGCCATAGGCCAGCACGGCACCCGATGCGATCACCTTGAGTACATCCGCACCGCCGTCAACCGCCTCCTGCGCATGTAACCTGAACTCATCGACGGAGCGTGAAACGCCCATTCTCAGGTGTGGCGGAATTGCATCCTCGCTACCGCCGGGTTCCAGCAGATCACCACCACCGCCGGGAATCGTCAGGTAGAAACCCGAAATCTGTAATCTTGGGCCGATGGTATCACCGCGGTCGATCTCATCGCGCAGATCGCGATCCACCCAGACGTAGTAATTGCCGAGATTGCGTACACTGGTAAAACCCGCATCAATGGACAATTGCGAATATTTGCGACCGGCCTGCATATAGTCTTCGTGTGAATAATCGTAATACATGGTCAGGTCGACCAGTTCTTCAAAACTTTCCAGCATGTGTGCATGCATTTCGATCAAGCCGGGCAAGCAGGTATATTCTGAAAGATCGAGAATTTCTGTGCCTGCCGGGACATCTGGCCGGGAAGCAATTTTGCTGAAGCGGCCATCTTCGATCAGTACGCTGATATCACTTAATACTTCGTCTGAGCGGCCATCAATCAGTGAGCCGCAACGAACCAGCATGGTTCCACTATCGGGCTGGTAGGGCGCCGTGGTCAAGCCGGGTATCTGTGATTTTTCAGGAGTGGGTTCGGAGCAGGCCACTAACAGGGCTGGCAGCAGCGTGCAAAGCACAATTTTCTGAATCATTCTGTTCTCATATCGGGGTTTGTTTATGTTGCTAAGGTATCACTTTTGAGCCGTTGTACCAGTTCTTTTGCCCAGCTAGCGCAAGCCTCAGCTGATGGATGAAATCCGTCTTCACAGAACTCCTGGTGAACGGGGTCTATATCCGTGGGGATATGCAGCATATTGACCTGTTGTGAGATCACCCCGGCGGCAATGTTGTCCAGTGTTGCAGCACGGTGGCCAAGCGTGAACCGCAGTGGTTGCGGGGGCAAGGGAAACCTTCCCATGGGTGGTAAACCGGCAAAGATCACCAGTGCCCGCGGCCATCTTCGTTTCAGATCCACCACCAGGGCGTTAATCTGAATTCGCCACTGCCGGGTGCTGCTCAGCCCGGTGACATTATTGACACCGATTGAAATCAGTATCACATCTGCCTGCTGGTCCTGATCAAGGTTACCAATCCGCTCCCGCAGATCCGATATATCCGCACCGTTCTTGCCTTCCACCCGCCAATGCACACTACATGCCCGGTCTTCTGCCAGGGCCCGGGCAAACTGTACCGGCATCGAACGATCCATGCTACCGGTGCCCACCCCGGCGATGATGGAGTCACCCATGGCCAACAGCTGTAGTTTTGTGCCCTGACCATTCACGCCGGTTCTGTCGCCGGTCGCTTCCGGCAGGCGGGTGGCGCTAAACCGCAGCCACAAGCCCTGCAAAGCGGAAAGCGGGAGAAACAGCCAGAATCCGATGTGCCTCATAAACAAATCATCAGGCTGGTACCAGCGCACGCTTCTCCGCGTTCCAGGTCATGGCAATCAACAGGATGGACATGACGCAGGCTGCTGCTATCAGGGCAAAACCGGCATCCCAACCAGCGCTGTCGACCAACACGCCAATCAGCACGTTGGCGCTGACCGCACCACCGACATAACCGAACAAGCCGGTGAAACCTGCGGCGGTTCCAGCAGCTTTCTTGGGTACCAGGTCAAGCGCGTGTACACCAATGAGCATGACCGGACCGTAAATCAGAAAACCTATTGCGATCAGCATGGCCATATCGATACCCGGGTTGCCGGGCGGGTTGAACCAGTAAACCAAAATGCATAAGAGCGTCAGGAACAGGTAAATAATGCTGGCGGGTGCGCGCCGACCACGAAAAACCCGGTCGGATAAATAACCGCATAGCAGGGTGCCCGGAATGCCGGCCCATTCATACATGGCGTAAGCCCAGCCGGCTTCTTCGAATGAGAAGCCCTTGACCTCGGAGAGATAGGTGGGCGCCCAGTCCAGTACGCCGTAACGGACCAGGTAGACAAAGGCATTGGCGATTGCAATAGACCACAACAAGCGGTTGTTTAGTACATGCTGCAGAAATATTTCCCGGGTGGAAAACTCCTTTTCATGGGCATCGTCATAGCTAAAAACCTTGGGATAGTCATTTTTGTAAGCTTCGATGGGCGGCAAGCCCTGGGACTGGGGTGTGTCACGCACACTCAGCCAGATAAACAGGGCAATGGCCAGGGCGAAAAAACCGTGCAAATATAAAATGGCATGCCAGTCGGCAAATATTGCCATGGCAAGGATGGCGATCGGCCCGACCAGCCCGCCGCCGACGTTATGGGCAACATTCCACAAGGCCATCTTCGTGCCGCGTTCGCTGCTGGAAAACCAGTGCACCATGGTGCGGCCACTGGGTGGCCAGCCCATGCCCTGGAACCAGCCATTGGCAAGCAGCAACATAAACATCACGCCAACACTGGCAGTGGCGGCAGGCACCAGGCCCATGATGATCATCACCAGGGCACTCATGGTCAAGCCGGTCGTCATGAATGTGCGCGCATTACTGCGGTCGGAAACACTGCCCATGATGAATTTTGAAAGCCCGTAGGCGATGGCAACAGCGGACAGGGCAAAACCAAGCTCGGTCCTGGAATAGCCTTCTTCTATCAGGTGGGGCATAGCCAGGGAGAAGTTCTTTCTGACCAGGTAATAACCGGCATAGCCAACAAAAATACCGATGTAAACCTGCCACCTGAGACGGGTATATTCGCGATCGATCTGCTCATCCGGTTTTTGTGCCCGATGTGGCGCCTAAGAAAACCGATCATTGAGAAAGCCGATCATCGGCCCTGCTGAATCTCCCACCAACACCCTGGCACCCAGGTCGGGGTAATCGGTAATGATGCCGTCAACACCCATTCCGATCAGTTCCCGGATCGTTTTCTCGTCATTGATGGTCCATGGAATGACCAGGATATCCAACGCATGTGCAGCATCGATCTGATCCCGGTCCAGAAGCTGATAATCCGGGCTGTAGATTTGCGGAACGAAACTGAGCTGTTCGAGGTTTTGCTGCAATCCATCCTGGTTTTCAACCAGCAGAGAGATAGAAATATGCGGGTCGATTTTATGCATTGCTTCCAGGGCGCGGGTATCGAATGATTGTATGGTCGTCTGTTCAACAAGCTGGTGCTGTTTAACAACATCATACAAGGCGCTGGCAAACTCCATTACCTCGGGGTGGAAGATGCGGTCGCCTTCGGGCAGGGATTTGATTTCGATATTGAATGACACCTGCCCGAACCGGGCATTGCGGCCTGTGGCCTCGGCACGTGCTGCAACTGCGGCAAATACATCGCTCAGCAGGGGTTTTGATACCGGCATCGCCTGTTGATCCGGATGGTCCGGGTGGCCTCGGCTGCCGCAGTCAAAACCGGCCAGTTCCACATCGCTCATGGCGTAAATCCGCAGAGTTTTTTCCTCTTCTTCAGTGACTTCTCTACCATCACGGTGTGAACATAACTTCGCTGACATCCAGGGTTCATGTGATACCACCACGTGATCATCTGCATTAATGACGACATCCATTTCCAGGGTCGTGACGCCAACGTCCAGGGCGTGTAAAAACGCCGGGATACTATTCTCCGGCAGCAGGCCGCGTGCACCACGATGTCCTTGCAAATCAATAGCGGCCAGGCTGGTATTAAAACCAGCTTTATTGGCGGGCAGTATCTGATCTTCTGCTTCCATGATATTGGCTGAACCCTGCTCAACTGTGGTTCCGGGGGGTATTTGGTTAGCAACCAGCAACAGGATGACGAACGCCATTAAAACCAGGGTTATGAGGGTGATTTTTCGTCCGGTGCGAGTGGTGATGGAGTCCTCTGTTTCGATTAGCTGTTCCCGCTTGATACCTTCCGGTGTTATTTCACACACCCAGGAAAATGCCAGTACTGCCGGAAAGCAGATCAGCAGCAATGCAAAAACCAGGCGGAAAGCCCAGCCGGGAACCCCCAGTTGAGCAAACAGGACATCGACAAGCTGCAGGATCAGCCACGCGGCAACAATATAGAGCAGGGCTACGCGAAAAATATTGCGTCTTTTCAGTTCTACAAACACCGACATGGATGGATCTCTTTGTCCCGTATTTTGCATCATGAAAGAGTACCAGAATGTGACATACCCCGTCATATCGGATACCGGATCAGGTCCGGCACAGGCTTTGATCCGGTATCCAAACCACCGTCATACCGGACTTGATCCGGTATCCATTTTTTTGCCTTTTAGAGCAAGATGGACCCCGGATCAAGTCCGGGGAGACGGGGAGACGGGGAGACGGGGAGACGGTGGGTTTAGGGGAAGCTGTAATTTACCCAAAGTCCAACATTGCGCCCAGGTGCATCAATCCCGGAAGCGTGCTCCCGGTAGGCCTTGTTAGCAACGTTTTCCAATCGCAGACCCAGTTGAATCGAGCTTGTTGCCTGCCAGTCCAGTAACAGGTTCAATGTACCCCAGCCGGCTGTACCCATAGGATTGATCCGCGGATCCCGCACATCACGCGAACTTAAACGGTCCTGGCTGCTGGCAAACAAAAGGTAGGGTTCGATGCGCCAGTCGCCTTTGAAGAAATACTCCAGGCCCAGTTTGCCATTGAGCGGCGGGATACGGTCGGCAGGCAAGGCCGGCCCAACATCACCCTTTTCTTCACCACGGGTATAATTGATAACTGCAAAGACGCGCAAATCTTCCATGGCTGCCCAGTAGACCCCGGCCTCAACACCGTAAATTTCCATGCTGTTGCGGTTTTCACTACGCACGATGTCACGGCCATCTGCGGTGATTTCACCGGTGAAAACAGAGGTGATCTTGTCGGAATAGTCCAGGTAAAAAGCAAAAACCTCCATCTCCAGCGTATCTGATTCGGTTTTAAAACCAAGGTCGTAGCTCCAGACTGTTTCAGGGCCGAGATCCGTGTTGGCTACGTTAAAACGATTACCTGGACGCGGGCCAAGCGTGGCCAGGTCAAAAATATTGGGTGGACGAAAACCCCTGCCAAAGTTCGCTACCAGTTTAAAACCCGGGTTCAGCTCATAAACTGCATGAATATCACCGGTCAGGTCAGAAGGCGTGAGTTTAACGTTATCGTGGTTTTCATCGGCGGGTAAACGGATATCAAACCAGCTGTAACGCAGGCCGGCATTTAAATCGAAGTTATCAGTTGTGAGCCACTCACCGGAAAGGTAAATCGCCGCGCTGTCCATGGAAGAACCATCCGGAAAGCGGCTACGTACTTCGGTCAATACATCCGAACCTTCCGCGTGTGTAAACCGCCTGCTGTCCACCGCATCTGTGTAGTACTCGACACCCCACACCAGTGGTAAACCGGAAGCCAGGGATGAATTAAATTGCAGGGTTACACCATCCAGCGTACTGCTATTGTGTTCGGTCACAATATTCGGGCTGTCATATTCCTGTGTCAACCTGTCATCGGTGATGACCTGGCGCGCAACATGAGCTTCAAATTGATCAAACCAGGCGGATTGCCCATCCAGGCGAAAGCGTGCGTGAATAAAACTGCGCCGGTTAGGTTCAAACAAAAACTGCTCGGAAGAGGGCTCGGTTTGGCCATAGCCGGGCACCAGTTCATCGTAACGCGGAGTCGATGGTTGTTCCATGACCTGCGCGGATAACATCAGGCTGGAACGCTCGGAGCTATCAATCACAAACTTGAGATCAGCCGCCTTTGATTTATAAGCGGAAGGAACCAGTTTTTCACCACTACCGGATTTACGATCTGAATGATCCTGATAGCTCGCGCCACCCACAAACCCCCAGCCCTGTTTACCGCCCTGCGTGCGGGCGCTGAGCACCCAACCATCATCTACGCTGTCATAGCTTCCATACAATCGGCTCTTTTGTTGCCAGTCCACGCCGCTGTAATCGGGTTCCTGTGTCAGGATGTTCAACACGCCACCCATCGCGTCGGCCCCGTATAACGAGCCCTGTGAGCCACGAACAACTTCCATACGTCGGGTGGCAAACGAATCCACCAGTCCAAGGTACTGGTTCGGCGCATTGCGGAAAAAGGCATTGTTCAGACGCATGCCATCGACCATGTGCAATACCTGGGAACCCTTGAGTCCACGAATAATAGGAATACCCTGGCCGGGCGTAGTCTGCTGAAAAAAAGTACCGGGCTGGCCACGCAACATCTCAGCAATCACATCAGGTGCCTGTTTCAGTACCGACTCTTCATCAATTGCGGTTACAGCTGCGGCAATATCAATATCACGTTTACTGGTACGAGTTGCCGTGACCTGCACATGCTCCTGCACATCGCTTTCGTACAGGTCTTCACCGGATTCATCATCCGCCCAAAGTGAGGTATGAAATAGCAATAAAAACAAGGGCGAAACCAGCAGTCCCGCCCGCAGAAAATTGGTCATCAGATTTAAATCAACAATCTTTAAAAACAGTGTGTATTTTGCCACAAAATACGCATGGAATGGCTTGCTTTACGTTCTAAAAAGGCAAGTTTCAAAAAATGGAGCCCGGGGATGCACTAATCCAAGGTGACAATGAACCTAACCGAGGCGACAATGAACTGAGTTCTGACGAAACGGGCAATATGACCTTGTATATTTACCTCACCAAGATACTTCCACTTTTTGTGCTCCCGATCGGGCTCGTTTTAGAGCTGTCCTTTATTGCACTGCTGTTTTTACTGAAAGGCTGGCGCAGGACTTCGGCGACTTTTCTGGGCCTGGCCATGCTGCTGTTGTGGGTTTCGTCTATGCCGATCGTGGCTGATTTCCTGTTGGGCAAGCTGGAACAGGATTATCCGGCTGTCATGATGACGGAAGTTCCGGCCAGTCAATGCATCGTGGTGCTTGGCGGCGCAGTTGAGCCGGTGCTGCCGCCGAGGGTGGATATTGACATGCTTGAGGCTACAGACCGGGTGCGCAAGGCTGCCCAGTTGTTCCATGCCGGCAGGGGTAAGACGATTATTGCTTCCGGTGGCAATCTTCCCTGGTCACCGTTTGCAGAGTCCGAAGCAGAATCGATCAAGACCCTGCTGTTGGAGTGGGGTGTGCCGGCGGCGGCCATCGTGCTGGAAGGTGAGAGTCGAAATACCCGTGAAAATGCGCTCAACTCCATTGTGTTGTTGGAAGAACTTGGCTGTGAGAGACCATTGCTGGTCACTTCAGCTGCGCATATGAAGCGCTCTGTCGCGGTTTTTGAGCGGCTGGGAATAACCGTGTTCCCGGTATCTGCCGATGTGCGGGTGGTTAAAAACTCCAACTTAACCGTACTCGATTTTCTGCCCGATGCCGAAGCCCTAAAACAAACTTCGGATGCAATACGGGAGTGGATAGGGCAGAAGGTTTATGAAATGGAGAACCGGGGCCAGGTGGTCGATTAAACATTTTCCTACAAGAATCAGCGCACCGTTCATACGTGCCAAAGTTTCTTTTCGTGCGACACTTTAATTAGATGGGCAGTGCATATTTTCAGCCTGGCGGTTTTATGGTATATACTTTATGGTATATATCAATCTCTTTTGCGGAGTAAATCATGGGAAAGTCGGCGAAAATATTTATGAACGGTCGTAGCCAGGCGGTTCGTCTGCCCAAGGAATATCGTTTTGATTGCGATGAGGTCTATGTTGAGAAACAGGGCGATAAAGTCATCATTTCAGCGTTGAAGCCGGGCTGGGATGAGTTTTTTGATGCGGATTCTGCCTTTGGTGATGATTTTCTTGCAAACAGGGAGGATCTGCCGCCGCAGGAGAGGGATCAGTCCTGATGTACATGCTGGATACAAATATTTGCATTTATGTTCTGCAGAACCGGTCGAAACGTCTGCGGCATAAATTCAAGGTGGAAAAAGACCTGTGTATATCATCTGTAACCTATGCGGAGCTTTGTTTTGGTATTGAGAACAGTGCCCCACCGCAGAGGAGCAGTCGCTGGGAACAACTGGACCTGTTTACCAGGCTTTTACATATTGAGGCGCTGGATTGGAATGCCGGCAGACATTATGGGCAGTTACGCGCGCGCTTAAAAGAGCAGGGTAGACCTATCGGCAATAACGACCTGTTTATCGCGTCTCATGCGAGGAGCATGGGCGCGACACTCGTGACCAATAATGTACGCGAGTTCGGTCGGGTGCCCGATTTGAGGGTGGAGAACTGGATCTAGAGTGAATACGGTACTGGGTGGATAGGGCAGGAGGTTTATGAGAAGCAGGTTATGCATTGAATAGCGCCAAAAACGGCGTTGTTCAATCCCTATAGCTTTATAAAATAAAGTTAATTGCGCCATAAACATTCATCGCGCTCTGATAAATGCTTGACATGGAGCTGTTCTATGACAGATACTTTATGAAATAGAGTTAATAACACTATGAAATTTCAATTTGACAAATTAATCAGTGCCCCCTGCCGTTTAGGCATCCTGGCCACGCTCGTGCCGGGTGAACCTGTCTCTTTTTCAGAGATGAAGTCTGCAACCAGTCTGTCTGACGGTAATTTGCATGCGCAGACTCGCAAACTGGACGACGCAGGTTACATAAAAATCACCAAGACAATGAAAGGCAAGCGCTCTGTGACCGAGTTTCGTATCACCGGACTGGGGCGTGAGCGCCTCCAACTATATATTATGAAGTTACAGAAGCTTCTCGATGCAGAGACGGT
>PVMK01145667.1_pt1 | contig 16576 bp, 8 predicted proteins | sample 1853481 | NCBI WGS metagenome assembly PVMK01 (sample SAMN08533507, study PRJNA380276) | Marine sediment metagenome, whole genome shotgun sequencing project.
TCTGGTCAAGAGAAAAACCGGTGTACCCTCAAGGTTTCTGTATGATCAGTCAATCCCAGGCTCCTTCCTCAAACAGTTGCAGGTCACCTTCCATCTTGCCTCTGACGACCTGGTACCGGGAGGCAAGTATCATCATTTTTCCAACCTTTTCTCCTTTCCAAACCCAGTCTCCCCAAAACTTGAAACTAAATCCTTACCCCCACTGGCGAAGAAGGACCTTACAAAATATAGCTCCCTGTTTGAGGCCATGGAGATTAGGGACTGGATGCTTCATTTTCCCTATCACTCTTACGATCCCGTAATCAGGTTCCTGAATGAGGCCGCCATTGACCCAAAAGTAATTGAGATTAAAACCACCCAGTATCGGGTAGCTCCCGATTCTGCCATTGTGAATGCATTGATCAATGCAAGGAGAAACGGCAAAAAGGTTACTGTTTTTGTGGAGATAAAAGCCAGGTTCGATGAGCAAACGAACCTGCAATTTGCCAAAACCATGAAGAAAGCAGGTATCAGAATTATATATAGTATTCCGGGATTGAAGGTCCACGCCAAAATAGCCCTGGTGTTGAGAAAATCTTCCAAAAGCAGAAAAAGAGCTTACGCATTCCTGAGTACAGGAAATTTTAATGAGAAGACAGCAAAACTTTATGCGGACCACGGATTGCTAACTACTGACGAAAAAATCACATCTGAATTAAAGCTGGTCTTTAATCACCTTGAGGATCAATCATCGAAATTCAAACTGAAGCATTTACTTGTAGCTCAGTTCAATATAAAAGAAGAGCTGATAAAGAAGATTAACCGTGAGATGAAAAATGCCCTGGAAGGAAAACCTGCATGGATGATCTTAAAGATGAACGGGATTGACCATAAGAAGATGATTGATAAGTTGTATGAGGCAAGTTTGGCCGGAGTAAAGATCGAACTTATTGTAAGGGGGATCTGCTGTGTAGTTCCTGGCAAACCATTCAGTGAGAATATTACAATTACAAGAATAGTAGACCGGTTCCTGGAACATGCAAGGGTATTTGTATTCGGAAATCAGGGAGATCCTGAAATCTACATGGCATCTGCTGATTGGATGAATAGAAATCTGAACCGCAGAATCGAATTGTGTTTTCCCATTTATGATAAGCACATTAAAAAAGAGGTGATGGAACTACTTCAGCTGCAGCTCCAAGACAATACAAAAGCCAGACACCTTGATCAAACACACAACAATCTACGCATTCATTCTGCAGGAAAACGGAAAATCAGGGCACAGATAGAAACCTATAAGTTATTAAAAGGCTAACGAATCTGATATTGAAGAAATAATCCATAATGATTTGGGGAGACATACGGAACAAGAGAAAGATTACTGGCTCCCTTTTGCTTTCGCCTGGAACCCAGGCAATCTTTCACCAGTGGATAGAGCAGGTAGGTTACTTTCGTTGTAAGTATCCCTATTCCTGCACCGACCAGTACATCTGACATCCAGTGTTTGTTATTTAACATTCTCAGCACCCCTGTTGCGGTCGCAATGGAATACCCTGCAATCCCATACCAGATGCTCTGGTCTTTGTATTCCATGTGCAGAAAAGTAGCCGAGACAAATGCCAGGGCAGTATGATTGGAAGGGAACGAGTTGTAATCAGAGCCATCGGGGCGCAGCACATCTGTGCTCCCTTTGATAATACCATTTGTTGCAGCAGCCAGCGAAACAGAGACCAGGTAGATCAGGCTCCGGTCGATGAAATTGTTTTTTCCTTTTACACCGGCCCAGTTTAAACCATATACACCAGCGGCAGGTAAAAATACCAGGTAGTCATCCAGGTTGGAATGGAAATTCGGATAGTTTTCCTGGATACATTCATAGGCATCGTAGCTGGAGTACCATCCTCGATCATACATTGTTGCAACTCCAGCACCGATTAGGATGGTAGGAGCCAAAAACGAATTCACAAATATCTTCTTAGGCTTTTCCATCGAAGTGTCCAATGAATCAGCCACCTGTCCTATTGTAATCGCATTAGGTAATATCAGAATGCTCAGAATAATTACCACCGATTTTTTTACGGTCAGCACCAATATCAAAATTTATCTATCATTCTTTATTTCAATCCCAGGACTTCATAGACCCGGATTTTATCTTTCTTTCCTTTTACAAAGAGCGGATCCCATGCCTTTACCTCAATGGCTTCTTTTACCACCTGGTATATACTGTCACTGATCAATATTGAATCCGGATAATCTTTGGTGATGGATTCAATACGTTTTCCTGTATTGACTGTGTCTCCTGTAACTGAGTATCTGATCCTGTCTTCCGATCCAAGATTACCAGCCACAACTTCCCCGAAATTGATACCGATACCTATTTCGATTTCAGTTTTGAATTTCTCCTTGAATTTTTTATTTAATGCAGGTAGTGTATCCATCATTTTCATGGCACAAAATACAGCATTTGCTTCATTATCGGGATAAAATTCAAATGCGCCGAATGCTGCAAAAATCTCATCACCAACAAATTGTATTACAGAACCATTGTGTTGCTTAACCACTTCAGTCATGATCTGGTAGTATTCATTCAGGAAGGAGACAACTTCTTTAGGTGACAATTCTTCACTCAAAGGTGTAAAACCCCTGATGTCACAAAACAATACAGCTACATTCCTGAGGTCGCCTTCAAAAATCGATTCCTGGCTTTTCTCCAGAGTTTTTTTCACAACCTGCTCGGGTACATATTTCATAAATAGTTTTAAGGTCTGGTCCTGCTCCTCAACCTTTTGCTTAAGTTCGGCCATCAAGGATCTGTTTCTTGATTGTAATTCAAATAGCTGACGTGCGTTTTCCAGGGTCATCCTCAATTCGTTCTCATCCCAGGGTTTTGTAATATATCGAAAAATCCTGCCGCTGTTGATGGCTTCAATGATGACTTCAATATCGCTGAAACCTGTTAATATCATCCTTATTGAATCCGGAAACTCCGGAGAGAGTTTTTCCAGCAGCTGGATTCCAGTCATTTCTGGCATCCGTTGGTCGGTAATCACAAGTTTAATGTCATTCTGACGCATGATTTCAATGGCATCGTTGCCATTGATAGCGGTGTGAATTTTATACTCCTTCCTGAAGGTGGCTGCAAAAGATATGAGGTTATGCTCCTCATCATCTACGTACAATATGGGAAACTTTTCCATAGATAATTGTTTAAAATTTATTCAGATTGCGTTTTAGGTAATGATATTATGAATTCTGTTCCCTTGTTTGGTTCAGAAATTACTTCTATGTGTCCTTTATGCTGTTCAATGATTCCAAAACTGATGGATAAGCCAAGGCCCGTCCCTTTCCCCACCTCTTTGGTGGTGTAAAAAGGTTCAAAAATGTGCTTCCTCACTTCGGGATCCATACCTCTGCCATTGTCTTTTATTATTATTTTGAATCCATTTTCACTACTGACGGTTTGAATGTAAATATCGCCCTCCTCTTCTATGGCCTGAGTGCTGTTAGTCAGGATATTCATAACCACCTGGTTTAGTTTGCTCGGATAACATTCCAAATTCTTAAAATCATCATAATCCCGATGGATGGCAATTCTGTTCTTGATTCTATTATGCAGTAGAATCAAGGATGATTCAATTCCCTCATGAATATCATAGATCTGGCATTGTTCTTCATCGAGCCTGGAAAAACTACGGAGCCCTTTTACAATCTGGCTTGATCTGTTTGCCCCTTCACTGATTCCTTCCAGGAGATTGGTTATTTCCTTTATCAGAAAAGAGTAATCCAATTGATCCTTTAGAGCGTACACATCGTGAAACTCTTTACCAAGTTCTCTGGTCTCAATAATGTCGTCATATTTGCTAATGAGGGAGAATATATCCTTCAAATCGCGTCGAAGGGGATTGACATTCCCACTCACAAAATTTATGGGATTATTTAGTTCATGCGCTATACCTGCTGTCAGAACGCCCACAGAAGCCATCTTCTCTGCCTGGATAAGCTGGGATTGTGTTAACTTGAGGTTTTCCAGGGTGGATAGCAATTCCTTTTTTTGATCTTCCAGGGCTTCATTGGTTGCCACCACCTCCTCATTGGCCATTTGGATCTCCCAGTTTGCATCCCGCTTTATTTTATAGCCTCTATAAATAAAAAATACCAGCCCACCTATCAGGAAACAAACGGCAATCACTATGTAGAGAAATATTCTTTGTCGGGCTACCCTGTTGGCGAATTTGCTTAATTGGGATACCTGTTCCTCAATTTTCTTCTCCTGGGTTTGAATTTCATCTTCCTGCTCCTTCAATATGCTGTTTCGATTCTGAATTTCCGCTCTTTGACTATTGATTTCTTGCTCCTGATTCCGGATCAATTCAATCTTTGAGTCCAGCGTTTGCTGTTTTATTTCAACCTCTTCCAATACATTTGCAAGTTCTTCTTCACGGGCATCCATTTGCTCTTGCTGTAGTTGGTACTTGCGCATCTGTTCGTCATTAAGTTCTTTCTGAATCACGATTTCCTCGCTCTGTTCTTCGATCTCCTGGTTCCGGGTAAGAATCTCCTGGTTCAGACTTTCTATCTGCTTGCTCTTGCTATTATAGGATTCACTCAATTCATCAATCTGGGTCTTAAACCTTTTCAATGTCCTCTGGGATTGCTTATATAAACCTGCCACATCCACATCGGTTCCACCTAATAACAGGAGGGCAGGAGTAACATCCAAACGCGCTTTGGTAATATTTGCTTTATTTATTTCAAAATCAACCTTACCATTCAACAGGGGAAGGAAATTAATCATGATCAGCTTCTTATTCCGGACCCGGTCACTTACCATCAGCGTTTGATTTCCAGCAATGTGATTCGCTATTCTCTGGATCTCGCTGTTTTTCTCTCTTGTAAAATAGAGGAGATGGATTCCGGAAATGTCATTCAACTGCGTGAACTGCCTGATTGAGGTAGGCTTGCCTTTCAGATTAACAGATTCCAGCAACAAGAGGTTGGCCATGAGTTCAGGCTCCTCACCATACACACCGATGCGGAAGGTATCTATATTTTCCTCCTGCTTCCATTCAACATGTTGTGCAAATTTGAGAATAAGACCTGATTTAATGAGTGGACTGGTCAGATCCTGCGCCAATAGGATATCCGGGATTAGAAGTAGTGCCCCCAATCCCAGAAGGAATGCGGGTAGCAATTTTTGTTTCAGCTTACTAAATTTTGGCATAATCAGAGAGTTAAAACCTATATGACATAGCTAAGCCATTCACCTGGCCAGCAAAGGGAATGATGGAGAGATTTGCAGGGGTAATTTTATGAAGGTGTGGAACGAGAATGCCGGTTCCGGCCCCAACAAGTATACCGGTTAATACATCGGTTGGAAAATGTTTCAGCCCTTTATACCTGAAAAAACCAGTAAGCGCTGGTGGTACCAGGGCCAATGAATAAACCAGGTATTTTCGGTTTCCCAATTCAGGGTGATAGTCACAATATACCTTGGCAGCAAAAAAACTTGCAGATGCTGACATTGAAGTGTGTCCGCTATAGAAAGCGTTTTTTGTGCGCTTACCCGTTTTTTCATCCCAGGGTACATCCGGATTGTATGCCAGTGGCCGAATCCTGTCCACATGAGCTACACATCCCCAGGTATGAAGATTTCCCACAATAGCCTGTGTTTCAAGAAACATTAAGATAACATCTCCCCAATCCTGCCTGATTCTTTTATCCAACATCAAAAGAAAAGGAAGCATCTGACTAACTCCCAGTGTAACATCGGAGATTTTTCGTGCAGTGGGTGCAAATTCTGCATCCTGCCAGGTGGCTGATCTGTCAAATCCATTTATATCATTGGCATCCAGCCCAACAATAGTCAGCGAATCCAGTGGTGTCTTTTTATCAATAGTATTAAAACCCCATATAGCGGTCACTATACCCACTGAAGTAAGGGGTACATCAATCTTGTAATTCAAGGAATACACTTTTTGCCCCAGCTTCAGGCTATCCCTCTCTTCTGTGTGAAGGTTTAAGAGCAATGAAAACAGAACTATAAAAGCAACGATATTCTTCAATTTGAAACTTTCATTAACAAAACTTAAAACAATTAAAAGAGGAATTTAAACCTCAGAGTAAACAGACCGCCCAATTCATCATTGGACCTCTCATAGCATGCCGTCAATACTGCCACACTAAATGGGGATACCCAGATACCACCTCCATATCCGTGGTGCCACATGTTTGAGTCTTCCCCTTCAAGCCATACCCGACCCACATCATTAAACGCAAGTATACCAAATTCACCTTTCGCAATATAAGTTGAGAAATCAAATAATTTGAATCGAAATTCAGAATTTTGATAGACTGATGCATCCCCTGAGTACCTGGTTGCCCTGTATCCTCTCAGATTGGTACTACCTCCCAGTGTGCTGGCCTGAAAAAATTCATAATCTCCAAAATTGATGCTACCTCCAAGTCTGAATGCCAACACAGTTCTGTAAGGCTTTCTGAAACTCAGGTAAAAACCCAGGTCAGAGCTAATCTGGCTAAAGGTTTTATTCTCCCGGTCCAAATCGTAATTAAAGGAGGCCTCGGAGTTCCAGTAAAGCCCCCTGGTTGGAATGGTCCTCGAATCTCTGCTGTCAAATATATACCGGAAATTAAATCCAGCATAATCCTGAGTTTCAAATACCTCAGGATCTAATTCAGTATCAGTGATATACCTATCCGGTGTTTCTTCCACCGTATACTTTTGATAAAATAATCCGGCCGAGAATTTACTTCGATCAATGGTCCTGCTCAACTCGGGATGCACCTCTATTTTGCCAATCCTTACATGGTGATATTCTTTATCATCAGACTGTTTTTCAGTCTCATTACCCATTCCAAAATAGTTCTGAGCATACATGGGGTCCCTGTAGGTAAGGTGCAACAGAAGATTAGTCTTCCTTAACACGGACGAAAACACTCCGTTGTATTTAAATAAAAAAGCATTGGTCCCGGTTGCATATTTTGCAGCAAAAGTATGGTGGCTTGCATAAGGCGACTTCTGAAAACCATAGGTAGTATACATAAACCCGGCACCCACGATCAGGGCTTCATCTACATTGTAGCCAATAGCTGCCAATGGAATAAACTTGCTGTAGTTATAGGCTGCGTAGGTATAGGTATTCTTTTCAGGAATATTGGATGTGCGATTCCTGGCTTCCGAGCCAAAATCAATGTCATTCTTTTTTCTGGTATCGTAAATGATTGTCTTTTTGGTGAGCCCATTTACACTCGATTTATCTTTGATATCGTCTCTTCCGGGACCTCCGATAATCCTGACCTTCATCCCTCTTTTCACATCACCCTCCACATCAAACTCATCCTTGCCTTTGAGCCCATACAACCGGATTTCGCTGGTCTCATTTTGTTTAAAAACCCTGTCATATATTTTATCCTTCTTTTTTCCTTTGCTGTTTAATGACCACACCTTGACTTCTGTTTCACTGTCGTTCAGCCTTTTAACCTGAAATTGCTCCCTTTTATCACTTCCCACCACATCTACCTTTTTTGAGATGATGGAATAATGCTCCTCAGCAAATTCGGGGAGTTTGTCCCTCCTTGTCTTAAGCTTATCCAGGGTAATATCTCCTTTTAAGTCCACAATCTGTGGAGGCATATCTGCAAGGGCAGCCGTAAGTACTTCATCTGTAAGGTTGGACTGCATTTGGCTGGCTGTGCTTAACCACTCCTCTCTGGACAGCTCACTCAGGAACCTACGGTCCAGCCATTTACCCTGAGACACCAGCCCTTCCATATCCTTAATTTCATACTTAAATCCCTGGGTGATCCGAAGGGCAAATTTCCTGCTGGAGATCCATGGGAAAAACCCCTCATTCAGGAAATAGGTCTGATCTCGGTCCCTGGGAATAGCTCTGAATATTGTTTTGTTTTTGTCTTTGCCTTTGTCTTCATCCTTAAAACCTGCCCATCTCCACTGATCTTCGTGCCTGTCCCAATCACCAATATAGACATCAAATAACCTGCACTTCAGGAAATGCTCCTGGTCCACCTGATTTGAATGGTCGTCCAATATGGCATCAAACATATCGGGTGTTCCCACAATATTCTTTGAACGCCCGAAACTCTCCACATCCTTTCTGTTGCCATTGGGACGCTCTTCGTAAAGGTACATTCCTTCCCAAACATCGTCCAGGTAGGGTCCTAACCTGGGATCCTTTGTCAGGTACACAATTTCGGGATTGGCATGATATATTCCGGCAGCATCTGCCAGCCTGGGAACTGAGAGGGCCGCCCACGGCAGGTAGGCCGACATCTGGTCCTGGGCAACATCCACAGCCAGCTGCATCTTAACCATTTCCGGAATCACTTTAGAAGGGTCCTTTTCTATGGATCTGAGGACCCATTGTTGTCCCTTCTTGTTCTCCAGTCGAAGCGACTTTGTCTGTCCTCCTCCACCTTTCTTAACAATCTTCAATTCTCCAGTTTCATTTTTAAAATCGAATACCGGCACTTCAACGGGTATAACCCACTCTTCACGGTAATTGTCTCCGAAAAACAACCTTTTAAATTTACCGGCCTGGTACTTTTCGCCATTGGGATAGGTGGTAATTGTGCTGTCGGTATAATCTATTTCGCTCAAATATTGTTTGATTTCCTTCTTTTCATAGATGGGTTTATTAAATAACTTTTTTCTGAATACCGACTCTTCCGTATCAGTTACAAAATCGAGCCATACATCGCCATTGCTATAAAAATCAAGTTTGGCCAGTCCAGAGTGCTGTTGGGCGAAATCCGTTTTTTTGTTCCTCGCCACATAAGATGAAGGGCCTGTTGAGCCACTTACTATATGATGAATTGATTCTTTTTCAACATATTGAAGATTTTTCTCATGCCCGGCTGCATAAATGATGTCCCCATGGCCTTCAAATGTTTCAAGTAAAGACTCAATCAATAATTTGTACTGGGGATGTGCAATGTCCTGCGTCCCACCCAGGAACTTTCTGTAGCCCGTATACAGAAAGCCCGGCAATGGGATATAGAGTGCCCGGTTAAGCTCCAACAAAGGGAAGAAGTTGTCTGCTGCGCTAAAATGCCCCCCGTAATTCCCCACACTATACAGGGGATTATAAGCGGCTAAAATTATTTTTTTGTCTCTGTTCCTGCTTACTGCATCCTCAATCTGTACGAAAAAGTCACCCTCATCAATAATGCCCCCATAGCTTTTATCATTCTCATGAAACCACCAGTAGGAATCAATTATAATGACAACAATATCATCTGTTAACTTAACTTCTGTGGGGCCGGGAGTGCCCTTCTTAGGCAGGAAGACTTTATTTTGATCCAGATAGTTTTCGATGTACTTTCTCTGGTTCTTGACATAGTCCAAACCCTCTGTTCTGCCATGAGCCCAATCGTGATTGCCAGGAATATAAATTACCTGTCCCTCATAATTCTGAAGTATTTCCAGTTGGGCCAACAGGCTTTTCTCAGCAAGATCCCACGATTTATCGGTCGAATCTGGTAATCCGTTGGGATAGACATTGTCGCCCAAAAAAATCACTGCACTGTTCTCCCCTGCTTTAGACAGCTGATTTTCAAGCATTGTTAATGAAGCCGGACTGGTATAGGCACTTCTGGAATCACCAATAAGAAACAGTGAGTAATCAGGATCCACTGATATGGGGGGAATTTCACTTTGCCAGCCATCCACCCCATCACTATAGAATGGTTCATAGCTGGCACACGATGAAATAACAAGGAATACCAATAATAAATATGACCTGTTACCATTAAATTTTTGCATGGATTTCGAATTTTAGAATATAACCCTTTCCTCCCTTTCCTTCGTTAGAAATATACATATCACCAGTGGGCGAGAAACAGATTCCCTCTGGTTGTCGATATAACTTGGGATCAAGTTCAATTACGTTCAGTACTTTTCCACTCTGGTTCAGTATGATAAGGAGTTTACCCACGCTTGAAATGATATAGATTTCGCCATCGATGGGGTGAATAGCTATTCCGGATGGCTTAAAGCTGGTTTCACTTTCAATAAGGCGTAACTTTTTTGCAACCCGAACTGAAAATTTTGTGAAAGCACTTTGATCCAAATAACTGTCGAGCCGTTCCAGGTCGATGAGGATATGGGGAGTTTTTACCAGTTTCCCCTTTTCAAGATCGAACCTGTAAATGGCTTTATACCCCTCATACAGGCTCTCTTTTTCAATGGATGGGGATCCTTTGCATGCGATCAGAAGAGAATTCGAACCGGGATCATAAACCATTCCCTCCGTATCGTTCTTTTCCTTTAACGGAGTTGGAAACTTCTTTATCTTTCGATCCTTCTTCTTAAATTTCTTTATCCTGTATATATCCCCATTGTTTCGAAGGATATAAGCTGTGCTGCCCACGACGCTTATATCCTCATAATCAGCATCACTCCCAAAATCATACTTTGCTATAATCTTCTCCTTTTCCAGGTTTAATATATAGATATGGGCTTTTTCGTCCTGTACGCAGGCAATCTTACCCTTGCCATAATAAGATAAACCCGAAATTTCCTCGAGGTATTTTGGTAACGAATACCTGGCATCGGGGGCTTCCAGGTTGTATCTAAGAAGATCTTTAGCCGGAGGAATCTTCCCTTCCGTTCCTGGATTACAAAAAGAGACCAACATTGTACATACCACCAGCCCCACTATTCTAACTTTGCCATAATAGCCCCATTTGCAAAAAATGTGTAATTTTATATGAAGCGGTGAACTAGTTTTTTCTAATGATTCTTGCATATGGGCTGAATGCTGACTTCATTTAAAAGTACGAAATATTTAGCTACCCTAATGTTAATCATTCCTTAACAGTTAACTTATAAAAAAACTAATCGATGGCAGATTATATCACAGGCGAATCAGAAAAATATATAAGAGATCTCTTTGAAAAGGAGATACAGGCCAATCTGAGATATCATGACATACTACATACCGAATATGTTGCGGATCAGTCTGAACGCATTGGAAAAAACTCCGGTTTAAGTAAGGAAGAATTAGAAGTTGTAATTGTGGCTGCGTGGTTTCATGATAGCGGGTTTGTGTCCCGGTCTGATGGGCATGAGGAAGAGAGTCAGATTATCGCCAGAGAATTTCTTATCCCCAGAAAGATCTCCGAAGAATTTATTAATCAGGTGCTTGTTTGTATTGAAGCCACAAAGATGCCGCAGAATCCTGGCGACAATTTACTCGCCCAGGTTGTTTGCGATGCGGATATGGCCTATTTATCAGAGGATTTTTACCTGAAAAGAACAGCCCTTTTAAGAAAAGAGTGGAACCTTGAACCCGAGACAAAACTAAGCAAGAAAACCTACTATAAGGAAACGGTTGAACTATTTAAGAATCACAATTATTATACCGAGTTTGCTGACAAGGAGTATTCACCGGGCAAAGCAAAAAATTCTGAATTACTCCATAAACTTCGTGGTAAAAAATCAAAAAAAGGAAAAAAGAATTCAACCCAACTTCAAAAGGAAAATAAGAAACTCCTTGTAAAAATAGAAAAGGAGAAGTTGCCTGGCAGAGGAGTGGAATCCATGCTCCGGCTAACAGCAAGAAATCAGATTAGTTTAAGTTCAATTGCTGATAACAAGGCCAATATCCTGATCTCTGTTAACTCTATTGTATTAACAGTTCTTGTCTCCATGGGGATAGGTAAAATTTCTGATTACCCAGCTATTACTTTCCCGACGATCATATTTGCAATTACCTGCCTTAGTACCATCGTATTTGCCATCTTCTCCACCCGACCCAAGTTTACATCGGGAAAATTCACAGAGGAGGATATTCACAATAAGAAAGTGAATCTTCTTTTCTTCGGAAATTTCTATAACATGAAGATGGAGGATTATGAATGGGCTATGAAAGAGATGATGGATGATCCAAATTATCTTTATTCCAGCATGATCAGGGATCAATACAGCCTGGGAAAAGCAATCAGTAAGAAGTACAATTTGTTAAGGATTGCCTATACAATATTTATGGTCGGTCTTATCTTATCGTCGATCTTATTTGCAGTTTTTATACTTTTCGTCTCCTGATTAATCCTTATGCTTAAGGTTATATTGTTAGTGTTTTTATTGTTTAATACCATAAGTATAAGGGAAAGCTTTGCTCAGGATAAGCCTAAAATCGGACTGGTCCTGAGTGGTGGAGGTGCCAAAGGATTAGCGCACATTGGCATCCTGAAAAGCCTTGAAGAAGCAGGTATTACACCTGATTATATCACTGGGACCAGTATGGGAAGTATCATGGGCGGATTGTATGCCATTGGGTATTCAGCGGATGAAATTAAGCAGATCGCTCTTGAGGCTGACTGGGATCAGCTCCTGAGTAACAAGAGCAGCCTCAATGAGGTGGTCTTTGAAGAGAAAGATTACTACAATCGATACATATCTGAGCTAAATATTAATGGATTTAAAATTGAGCTACCAAAAGGACTTATCGAGGGGCAGAAGCTTTCAAATTTACTTTCAAACCTCACAAGACCTGTTCATAATCTGAACGATTTCTCTCAGTTACCCATTCCCTTCGCATGCGTGGCAGCCGATATAGAGACCGGACTGAGAGTGGTACTCAATTCGGGATCCCTGGCTCGTTCCATGAGAGCCAGCATGGCCATCCCTTCCATATTCACCCCGGTAGAGATGGATGGACGACTGTTGGTGGACGGGGGCCTTGTGCGAAATTTCCCTGTGGAGGAAAACCTGGAAATGGGAGCCGATTACATTATTGGCGTTTTCGTGGGCAATCAGCTGCTTAGCAAGGACGAATTGAAATCCCCGTTGAGTGTTCTGACTCAGTCGGCCTTTATTCACTCTTCCTTCGACACGGATGTACAAAGGAAGCTGGTGGATATATATATCGAACCAGATATGGAAACCTATGGGGCGGGAAGTTTCACCGATGCAGCAGCAATCGTTGAGATAGGTGAAATTTATGGGCAAAGGTATCTGGAGGAATTCAAGAATCTGAAGGATAGCCTCGAAAACCTGGGTTGGAGTAACAGTCCCGTGAATAAACCAATGGCCAGGGATTCATTCTATGTATCTGAGATCAAAGTCCTGAACAATCAGAGCGTACCTGAAACCTTTATCCTGGATAGATTGGGTGTTAAGTCTGATTCCTGGATCACCATCGATCAACTGGAAGATGGTATTGATAATTTGTATGGCACACGTTACTTCACAAAGATCCTCTATGAAATTCATGACAGAGAGGACAATAAGGGGCTTATTATTGATGTGGGAGAGACCCCGGATGGTAAATTAAAAGCTGCATTACAATATGACCTGGAAACCGAGATTTCACTATTGGTGAATCTCACATATAGAAATCTGCTGTTTAATAATTCCAGGATCGTCCTTGAGGGGGAAATTTCGAATAATCCGCTTTTGGATTTTAACTATTTAAAATATTTTGGCGACGGTCAGAAATATTCGCTGATTACCGGATATTACTACCGAAATACAGGAATACCCCTGATTGAGGAAGAAAGAACTGTCGCACTTTTTGAGACAAGCCAGCATCGTTTTTTTGCAGGTGTCCAGGCCTCATTCAGGACCAACCAGATCTTCCAGCTTATGTATGAGCACGAAAGAACTTCTTTAAAGCCGGAAGTTATCTCCACTCCGAGTACTCCCATAAATAAACTCAATTTTAAAGCACATAACATTCGCTTTAACTTTGAACACAACAGCCTCAATCACAGATATTATCCATCAAACGGATCACGCCACAAAGTGAGCGTAAAATACAGGACAAGCATCCATCTGGATATAGAGGAAGAACCTTCTGATACCTTGGATTTGCCAGCACCTGAATTATACGCCCCTCCAAGTGTCTCACCATCCGTTTTTGACCAATGGGTAATTCCTTTCACCGACCGAATGAGCCTGGGTCTGAAGACCGGGTTTAATTTCAATATACATGTGAAGGAATCCGTCGATACATTTGCCCTGCAAACAGGTATTCTGGACATGAATTATATAGGCGGGTACAGGAAACTCATGCCAAATTTTAATCCCTTCTGGGGAGCTGAATTAAATAAATATCAGTCCGAGCATCTGTTTTATACCGAATTGATGCTGCAGTATAAAATTGGAAGACATATTTATCTGCAGGCTCTTGGCCAATTCTATCATGCTTACTATCCATTTGGCTGGATTTTTCCTGCCATGAAAGATTCAAAATATGATATGGGGGGAAGAGATTATCTGCTGGGATTTGGTGCAAGTGTGGGTTATATGTCCCCCATAGGGCCCATATCCTTCTCAGTGGGTAAGGATATTCATAGCAACAAAATGCAACATTTCCTGAATATAGGTTTCTATTTTGATCCTGACTAAACAATTAAGATTGTGTCCTGGGCAGTGAAATAATAAATTCGGTGCCTTTTCCGGGTTCAGAAATTACATCAATATTTCCATTATGCTGCTCAATAATCCCATAACTGATTGACAGGCCCAATCCTGTTCCTTTGCCAACTTCTTTGGTCGTAAAAAAGGGCTCGAAAATGTGTTTTTTTACTTCGGAGGACATTCCTATGCCATTGTCCTTAATAATAATTTTAATTCCAATTTCACTGCTGATGGTTTGAATAAATATTTCACCCTGATCTTCAATAGCCTGAATGCTGTTGGTGAGGATATTCATAATAACCTGATTAAGTTTACTCGGATAACAATCTATAGCTTCAAATTCTGTATAATCCTTGCGAATTTTAATCCTGTTTTTGATTTGATTATGCAATAATAACAGTGAAGAATTAATTCCTTCGTGAACATCATAAGCCTGGCAATTCTCTTTATCAAGTCTTGAAAAACTGCGCAGCCCCATAACGATTTGGCTTGATCTGCCAGCCCCCTCCTCTATTCCTTCCATTAGGCTGATGATCTCTTTTATTAAAAAAGAATAATCCAGTCTTTCCTTCAACATATCTATATCACCGAACGTTTCTTTCAAATTATTTGCTTCAATGATTTCCTCATATTTCTTAATGACCGAAAACAAATCGTCCAAATCACGTCGAAGGGGACTTACATTTCCGCTGACAAAATTTATGGGATTATTTAGCTCATGTGCGATCCCAGCTGTAAGCACTCCCACAGAAGCCATTTTTTCTGACTGGATTAACTGGGACTGGGCTAGTTTAAGGTTCTCCAGTGTGAATTCCAATTCTCTTTTCTGAGTTTCGATTGCCTCCTTTGCAGCTAACACTTTATCCCTCGAAGAAACTATAGCCTCCTTCTGTAATTCAATCTCATCACGTTGGGCTTCAACCTCTTCCTTCTGCTCTCTGATTAGGAGTGTTGAATTTTCGATCTCTGCCTCCAACTCTTTCTGTCGATTTTTAAGATTAACGGTACGCCAGCGTATAAAACCGAAAATAATCATCAGAGCTCCTATAAAATAGCCCGTTCTGGCTCCCCAGGTATGCCACCAGGGTGGACGTATTGTAAAGGTATATTCGAAAGGATAACTCCACTTTTGTGCCACTCCTATGGCTCTAACTTTGAAAGTAAATGTACCATAAGGCAGGTTGCGATAATCCGCTTTGGCTTCTGAAGTAGGAAAGCTCCACCTCTCATTTATTCCCTCAATAATATAACTGTACTTTATTTTATATGGAGCCGACCAGTCTATGGCAGAGAAATGGAAGATCAGGTGATTTTTATTATATGGAAGTTCCAGATTCAAAGGATAATTGTATAATCGTTCAAACCCATCGTATCTAATACCTTGGCCAAACCGGTCAACCAATAGATTGTAATTGGCGGGTTGCTGGTTAATTTCTAACTGGTTAAGGCGAATATCAGGGATCTGATCCGGAATCTTGAAATTATTCATGTCCAGCATGACAAGGCTTGAACTGCTACCCCACCAGAGCCTGTTTCTGCTATCCAGTATCACACTATTTAGTATAAAGTCCTTGCCTTTCAGGCCATCCTGATTTCCATAGGTATGAATTACCGGGGGATTGCTTAATGCATTAATGCTATCCGGAGGAAGCACCAGTAGATTTAATCCTTTTTCTGTACTAATCCATATATTGCCATCTCTGTCTTCCTGGATGGACTGGACAATATTATTACTTAATCCCTCTTTTTCTGTGAAATGTGTGAAGGCAATACCATCGTACTTATTCACCCCGCCGCGTATTGTACCAAACCAAAGATTGCCCTTGCTGTCCTCCTGGATGGAGATGACATGATTATTGCTTAAGCCCTCTTTTTCAGTATAATGCGTAAAAGTTTTTCCATTGTACAAAATCACTCCTTCTCCATCAACTCCAAACCAGAGATTACCCAGTCTGTCCTCCTCCATAGCAACGACCAACTTGTCACTGAATCCCTCTTTTTCGGTGTAACGCGAAAAGGTTCTGCCATCGTACCTTGTTACCCCTCCGTCCCATGTGCCAAACCAAAGATTACCCTGACTATCCTCAAGAATTGAGCGTACCCGGCGTTCACTTAATCCCTCTTTCTCAGTAAAATGTATCAGCGATTCAGCCTTATACCTGCAGACCCCACCATATTCTGTACCAAACCAGAGAT
>PVMK01119888.1_pt1 | contig 16575 bp, 15 predicted proteins | sample 1853481 | NCBI WGS metagenome assembly PVMK01 (sample SAMN08533507, study PRJNA380276) | Marine sediment metagenome, whole genome shotgun sequencing project.
TCCTCATTCGCTGTCGTCATCACTTCCGATGTTCATGAAGAACGCGGCAGGGTATTTGTGGTGGAACGACGCCTTCTTTCTCACATGCCCCAATGCCAGCGCTGCACCCGCCGCCCACCACGATAGGGCGTGTACGACCACCCTTAATCGTGCAACTTTAAGTTGTATTATTTAGATGGCTCCCTCTATAGTGGCGCGTCGCTTGGCAAGATGAGGGGGCCCATCATGCCCCTGATCCGCATCGAGTGGATCCCCATCCAAATCCTTGGTCTTGGGTTCTTTGGCTTCGACCACCTACAGCTTGTGTATCAGCAAAATGCCGCCGATTTCCGCCAGGACGAGTGGTTCGTCATGGAAGGCGTTCGCGAGGAGCGCACCAAGGGCGCCTATCTCGGAATCGAGGGTGCCGACGGCCGCACCAGTATGGCTGTGGCCAACCTCGCGGCGCGCAACGACCTTACCGCAAAAATCGGCACGCCCGAGCAGCGCGGCAGCCGCTTGCTTCGCTATGGCGGTAACGAGTTCCAAGCATGGGAGTCCATGGCCTCGTATGCGCGTGAAATCGAAGAACAGGAGTTCCCCTATGTCGCATTGGGGCTGCCCGGCTCGCCGACGCCAACCGTAAACTCATCTTCGGCCATCGCCTCGCTGATCCATTACTCGGGGCTTGATCCTTCTCTGCTGCTGCCGCTCGGCGTGCACCTGTCTCCTGGGTTCACAACGCTACTGGGAACGGCGAACAATGACGCGATGCGAATTGAGCATGGCTTCACGACTCTGCTTGGTGGTCATGGCCAAGACGCATTTGAAGGCAGTTTTGCGCCGCATCGAACCGACAAGTTTTATGGTGGAGCTGGTGACGACTTGTTCCATTGGTCCCCGGGATTCAACATCATTCACGGCGGGCAGCCTGGACTCAACTACAAGAACGACGGTACCGACGTCGTCGATTACTCCGGTGCCGGCACCATTACGATCACGCTCAACCGCCATTGGGTGCCCCACAAAGTGCCGAACTACGTGGTGGAGTTCGAGAACGGAACCGATCACCTCTTCTCCGTAGAACGCATTCAATGGAACGAAACGAGCGACATGATTGTACTTGGCAAGGGCGTCGGCCTTGTCGAGGATGGCGTTACTTTGGAGCCGGATCTCCAACACAGGAGCGATGGCAGTGATCACCCGGGCTTGCAGCATATCGCAAGCGGACGACTGATCGAGCTCGGTAATGGTGCTCAGATCTTCTGGACAACCGCAGGGAGCGCGTTGTCTGACAGCGCCCGTCATCTGGAACTCAATGGCGCCGCAGTTAATGGTCAGAAAATCGAGTTGCGAAACCGGATTGTCGCCAACAGCTCGGACAACAAGCTGGTCGGATTGGCCAGCGATGATACGCTCTATGGCGACAGCGGGAATGACACTCTGATGGGTGGCCATGGAAGCAACAGCTACGTCTACCTACCCGGCGACGAAGGCGACGTCATTATTGACGCCGGTCCCGGCGTAGATACCGACGTCCTTATCCTGACCGGCGGTATTACACGGGAGTAAATTTCACTCTTCCGGGTGCCCGATGCCCCCAACAATCTCGTGCTCTGTATTTCGCTAGGCGGCCGCATCCTACTCAAAGGCATGTTCGGCGCGCCTGGCGCAAGCATTGATTGCATCGTCTTCGATCACGGCACGCACTCAGTCTCTGGAGACACTCGTATCCTCAGTTGCCTTCGCGATTAGACATACTCCGAATGCTGAATAAAAAACGAGATGTTCGCTAGTAGATTTGAGCGATACAACTGATGAGCCTTAGTTCGTGCGCCTCTCCCAAGTTATTCCTCGTGCTTGGCGAAGGACCTTGGCGCGTCGTGTCAATGGAGGAGCGATGCAAACATTGATGTTTCTCCGAACGGCTTCCTCGCATTATGGGTCGAAATTGCTGACTTCCAATAAGCGACACGAGAAGCGGGAGGTGCGCTCGTCAAAAGCATTTCCAGGCGATCACGGAGCCGGAAGCGACAATTCAATAAAATTCGCGGCCCGATAATTTCGATCGGTCTCATGTTTGCATTCCCGATTCCGGAGCTATTCGCGCAGGACAGGACCCAACCGCCGTGCACATTGCAGGCAGGACCCACACGCGCAGTCACTCGCGTCCTCGATTCCGAAACCTTGTTGCTCGACGACGGTCGCGAAGTGCGGCTCGTCGGGGCATTGGCGCCACGCTCGCCCAACCATCGTGCCGACACCCGGCCGTGGCCGCCGAGCGCGCAGCCATCGCAGCCCTAGACGATCTTGTACGAGGCCAATCGGTGGAACTCGCATTTTCCGGCCGTCGCAGCGACCGTTACGGCCGCCTTCTGGCCCACGTGTTTCTTAGGCGCGGTGGTGAGCGTGTTTGGGTTCAGGGCGAGCTCTTGAGCAGTGGCCACGCTCGCGCCTACGGGCTGCCGGGAAGTCTTGCGTGTATGCCGAACTTCTGGCCCGCGAAGGCATTGCACGAGTAGCCAATGCGGGCCTCTGGTCCAACGCAGCCTATGCTATGCGCCCGGCAAAACGCACCCGCGCATTGATGCGGCTAAGAAATACCTACCAGATTGTCGAAGGCCGCGTGGTGAGCGTCGTCGCCACCAAGGGTCGGACGTATATCAATTTTGATCGTGATTGGCGCAGCGACTTTACCGCGGGCGTAAGCGCCAAACTGCTTCGCGCGAAGCCCGACTGGGCGAAAGCGCTCGCCGCGCTTGAAGGCAAGGAGGTCCAGGTTCGCGGTTGGATCGAATACCGCAACGGCCCGTTCATCGACGTTTTGGATCCCGGCCAAATCACTGCGCTCGAAAAGGAACGTCGCAAACCACCAGAAAAACCTGGCGCGCCGAGGATAACCAGCGACCGGCGCGATATCACTCCCGATCCGAAACAAAAACGCCCGGCGCAAAAGACGCCGGGCGCTGTCGATCTTTGAAAGTGCTGCCTTACAAGGCACGCATCATGCGGCCCGGCTCTCGTCACCGTTGGCCTCGGCAGCCTCAGCAGCCTCAGCAGCCTCAGCAGCAAGCCGGCGTCCACGGGCGCTCTTTGACAACACTTCCGTGATGCGCTGCACTGCACCGCGGTCGTCGAGTTTCTCGACCACGGCAATCTCACGCGCCATACGATCGAGCGCGTCCTCGTAAAGCTGACGCTCTGAGTATGACTGCTCAGGCTGAGCATCGGAGCGATAGAGGTCGCGCACAACTTCAGCAATCGAAACGAGATCGCCGGAGTTGATCTTGGCGACATATTCCTGCGCGCGCCGGCTCCACATCGTGCGCTTTACGCGGGCGCGGCCCTTTAGCGTATCCATCGCCTTCTTGACGACGCCTTCCTCGGCCAGCTTGCGCATGCCGACACTCTCTAGCTTGCCAGTGGGCACACGTAGCGTCAGCTTCTCCTTTTCGAAGTTGAGGACAAAGAGCTCAAGAGAAATTCCCGCAATCTCCTGCTCCTCGATGCCGACGATGCGGCCCACGCCGTGAGCGGGGTAGACGACAAAATCGGTGATTTTGAAACCGTGCCGCTGGTTGACGGGCTTTTTCTTCGCCGCCATCAACTGACGTGCAACGACCACCTTCTCCGCAATCGACTTCGGTGTTGGAGCCGCTTTCGCTGCTGGCGCCGTTTTTTCCGCTACAGACGCAGTGATCTTCTGCGCAGCCGGCTTCACCGCAGCAGCGACCGCACGAGCCGGAGCAGCCTTCTTCGCAGCGGCAGCCTTCGTCGCGACGGCAACCTTCGTCGCGACGGGCTTCACGGTGCGGCTGGCCGCAGCGGCCTTGCCGCGAGCCGATTTTGCACGCGCCTTGACGGTAGCCGCCGATACTGATGTCTTTCTTGCGGTCGGCTTCTTGCTCTTAGCGGAAGCCGCCTTGGCGACGGTTTTGCGCGCGGCTGGCTTGGCTACCTGACGACCCGGCTTCTTGGCCGCCACAGTCTTGCGGGCGACCTTCTTACCGGAGGCGGACTTGGCCGACCGGCCGGTAGCGGGTAATTTTTTCTTTTGAGCCATTAGGGTCGTCTCACTTTCTCGTCTGGTACTGCGAACCAAGCACACGGAACATCCGCACGCTCATCCCAGCGCGGCAGCGCAATCGCCGTCGTCCCGGGCGCCTGTTTGACGGACACGCGCCCGTTGCCGGCCAAATCGTGATCCTGTTGTGTGACTTGAGCTTCTGCCAAAACCGCCCAGTATCGAACCGCAAGCAGCCCGATTATTGCTCGTGCAACGGGAGAGCGTGTACTGTTTGTTTCTCTCCTGTTCCGACTACGTACCCACTTTTATGTGTTGAGTGATGCCAGCATAACACAAACTTCGTCGAAAATGAAGGGCGACACCTGCTCAGCATGTGCGCCCACTTAACAAACACCCCTAACTGGCCGACGTTTCAGAGCGGATCGGCACAAATTGCCGCAACCGCTAACCGGATCAAAATCCTACGAAATTAGTCCCCCTCCCCTGGATTTGACGAAAAGTGTTTCTCGAACTTGCCCTGCTCGTCCTTATAGGCGTCCGCATCGGACGGCGCCTCTTTCTTGGAAGTGATATTCGGCCAAGTCTCGGAGTACTTCCGGTTGAGCTCAAGCCACTTATCCAACCCTGGCTCGGTATCCGGTTTGATCGCGTCCACCGGACATTCTGGCTCGCAAACGCCGCAGTCGATGCACTCGTCGGGATGGATGACGAGCATGTTCTCTCCCTCGTAGAAGCAATCGACCGGGCAGACCTCCACACAATCGGTGTATTTGCACTTAATGCACTTCTCATTGACGATATAGGTCATCGGATAGGTCCGGATCGTTCCTCTTGCACAGGGTGATATGGGGTCGGCCCCGGTCGCCAACGAGAGCCGGTTCCCCGCAACGCACGCTGGTTAGCAGAAATGGCCCGCTGGGATCAGCGAATTTTCGCGTTCAGTCGCTCGATATCACGACGTTCTTTCTTGGTCGGCCGCCCCATGCCTGCTGGCCGCCGGCCAGGGCTGACGTCATTTCCACGCCCGATTAGATCATGGAGCGACCGGTGCCGTTGAGGTTTGAGCGGATCGGCCGCTGGTGTCAATTCCTCAAAGAGCGCACGAGCGGCAGGTGCTGGCCCGCGCCTGAGGCCGAGTTCGAGCACTTTCAACACGCGCACCAGTCGACCGATAGCGACCGTTAGAACATCATCCACACGAACCGCATAGCTCGGTTTGTCAACGCGCGCACGATTGACCCGCACCTTGCCGGAAAGCACAAACCCTGTAGCAAGCGTCCGCGTCTTTGCCAGCCGCGCAAACCAAAGCCATTTGTCCAGGCGCTGAGTTTCCTTGGCAGCGCCTGCTTCCTGCGGGCCGCGGGGCCTCAAGTGCTGCTCTCCTTGCCACGTTTATCGAGCGCGTCGCGCAACTCGCCCAGCGCGGCACACGGCGAGTCAGGATCCGTTCCGGCTTTGCGTGGCGGCGCAGCCGAAATGACCTCGGGCGCACGGCGCTCATCACGCACACGCCGATCCCCTCCCTTGGGCCGCCGGTGGCGGCCATCGTGGGAGCGGTCCGGGCGATTCTTCGTGCTGCTGCGCCATCCCTCGCGGCGATTCTCGTTGGAGCCCGCCGATTTCTGCCGTTCCTTGCCGTCTGAAACCGCAGCTTCAGCAGAATCGTTGGTCTGACTTCGTGCCGCTTTGTCTTGGTGGCGCTTGCGAGCCCGGGTGGCGCCATCCTTCCGACGCTCACCCCGCTGGTGACGGCGCGGACGCCAGACCTCTTCCAATTGCGGCTCTGCACCCTCGGCCGCCGCTGCACCTGTTGCCCGCGCTGTATCGTCCAGCCCCTCAGACGATGCCGCCTTCGCCGGTTCTGTCTCAGCCGCAGCAGGCGCATTCATGATTGACGCTTCACCATTAGCGGAGAGTGTCGCATCTGTAGCGGGAGCAGAGTCCGCACCTGCCTCCACCACCTTGCCCGGCTTGCGCTCAACCCAAAAGCCGAGTGCTTTGAGAACGCCGCCCAGCTCATCGGGCGAACAACCCAGAACCGACATCATTTCGGGTGTGACCGTGAAACCGCCGTCGCCCGTTGCGCCCTTCGGCGGCTTGGAGTCTTTCTCGTCGGAATTTGCGCGCCAGGATAGAAGCGGCCGGATCAGATCGGCGAGGCGCTCCAGCATGTCGAGGCGAACCGCACGCGAACCGCAGACATGATAGCCGCACGCTCTATAGAAGGGCTCCGGCGTTGCTTGGTCGGGCGTAAACGACGTGAGGCCAGCGCGCGGCGGCTCAGGCATGGCCTCCAAAGACATGCCCACAGCGCCAGCGTTCTGGAGCGACCAAAGGGTCAGCGCTAGCTCAGCCGCTGCAGGCTTCAATAGCAACGGGATATAAATGTTGAAGGCACCGAAGCGAACGCCGTACTTCCGCAATTGGCCACGCGCAGTTTGATCGAGCGATTTGATCTCGTCGGCAACTGTCTCGCGTTTCAAAATGCCGAAATTCTCTCTAAGACGGAAGCCTATGCCGCGCGCGAGACCGGAGATGTCTTCCGCCTTGCCGATGTCCACCAGCGGCTTCAGCTTTTCAGCAATAGATTGCGACAACCAAGTCTGGAGCCGTGCCTCAATCTTGTCGTGGTCGGGGGCGGATAGATGCTCATCGGTAAGAAGCGTTAGCGAGGGTTTGAGCGGATCGTCCGTCACCTCGATATAAGCGATCTCCTCATCCTTCCATAAGACGCGGCCTCGCCGCGTCAGGCGAAAGGCGTCGGACTTAGCAGCGGACACGCGGCGGGCGCGCATTGCCAATTCGCGCCCTAGAACCTGGGCGGCCGCATTGCGGGTTGCCTTGCCGTGGATTCCTTCCCCGCTGGCATCCGGAGAAAACAGAAACCCGTTTAGCATGCCGACAAAGTGGTTCTCTACGCGGATCGTCCCATCTTCCGCGATCTCGGCGTGAAGCTCTTCTTTGTCACGCATGCCCTTCATGAGCGCGCTGGTGCGTAAATCGACAAACCGCTGCGTCAAACGTTCGTGCAATGCATCCGACAGCTTGTCCTCGATCTCTCGAGCTCGGCCCTGCCAGTGCCTGGGATCCTTGAGCCAATCGGCGCGGTTCGACACAAAGGTCCACGTCCTGATGTGAGCAATCCGGTTTGCCAGTGTATCGATGTCGCCATCGGTGCGATCGGCGAAGTCGACTTGCTTGGCGAACCAATCCTCAGGAATGCATTCATCCGAACTCATGAGAAACTTGTAGAGGCTTGCGACCAGCTCCGCGTGATTCTGACTTGAGATTTTGCGGTAGTCCGGAATTTGGCAAACGTCCCACAACTTGGCCACGCCCGCTGGAGCGCACGCCATGCCTGCAATCTCCTTGTCCGCACTCACAGTTTCCAAAGCAAGCACGTCGTCGACCATGCGCACACGCGTCATACGCTGCTCGCATGGCATGGCGCGCAGCGATTCTCTGAGGCCTTCCAGAGTCGAAAAATCAAGGGCTCTATTGCGCCACTGCAGCACACGAACGTGCTCGAAGTTGTGCGTCTCAAGCCGCTCAATCGTATCGGAATCAAATGGCTCAGCTGAGCCTGTGACGCCAAAGGTTCCATCGTTCATGTGCCGTCCGGCCCGGCCCGCGATCTGGCTAAGCTCAGAAGGCGTCAGGCTACGGTACTTCTGGCCATCAAATTTGCGGGCCGCCGAGAAGGCGACGTGATCGACGTCGAGGTTGATCCCCATGCCAATAGCATCGGTCGCTACGAGATAGCTCACGTCGCCCGATTGGTAGAGAGCAACTTGAGCGTTGCGCGTTCTTGGCGACAGCGCACCAAGCACGACGGCCGTGCCGCCATGCTGCCGGCGGATGAGCTCGGCGATGGCGTAAACCTCCGCCGCTGAGAAGGCGATGACTGCCGAACGCTTCGGCAGTCGGGTAATCTTCTTCTGTCCTGAATAGGTCAGATTAGATAACCGCGGCCGCGAGATGAAGTTGGCGCCCGGGATGAGATCGCTGATAGGCTCGCGCATGGTTTGAGCGCCCAGCAACAGCGTCTCGGATCGGCCACGTGCGTGCAGCAGCCGGTCGGTAAAGACATGGCCACGCTCAGGATCGCTTGCGAGCTGAATTTCATCGATGGCAAGAAAATCCACATCAACGTCGCGCGGCATGGCTTCCACCGTGCACACCCAATATCGCGCGCGCTCAGGCTTGATCTTCTCTTCGCCCGTCACCAGCGCAACCTTATCGGCTCCCACTCGCGCTGAAATTTTGTCGTAGACCTCGCGGGCGAGAAGACGCAACGGCAAGCCGATCATGCCGCTCTCGTGGCCGATCATGCGTTCGATGGCGAGATGCGTCTTGCCGGTATTGGTAGGGCCCAAAACGGCCGTCACATGACGGATCCGGGTTTCGAGGTTGCTGCCCATCGAGATAGGCCTTTTCAACTTACACTATCGTTGCCATCGCAAACGCTTGCGCAGAGATCAAGAGTTTTGTTTCTTGGGCAGCGCGCTCAAGGGCTGGCACAACATGTTCACCGCTCCCTTGAAGGGGAATGCATGGTGCGCAAACGTGTTCCCGCCAGTTGCCCCTCGCTACCCCGCCTCAATCTCAAGATTGCACCTATCGCCTGAACGCAATGCGCTTCCTGTCGGGCATCGTGATGATGACTTTTTCCGATTCCAGCACCGCATTTCCGGCGATAGTCGGGACCGTCACGCGCGAAGGAATGACGATGTTCGCTTTTGGCACGCGACGCAACACAACTTCGGCGTTTCCTGTGATGACGGAGTTTCCCTCACCCTTGCGATGGCCCGAAATGGGCACAAAGCGGACGCTACAGACGACGTTACGCGACGACTGCCGTTTTGGTGTGAAGATGAGGTCAAAGCGATGCTTGCCGTCGAAGACTGAAAGGGTACGCCAGCAAGGATCTCCTGTTTGATCGAGCGACAGCGCCATGATAGCGCTCAAAGGATCGAGTACATTTTCAAGCTGCTGCTCGGTTACAGGAACACTACGCTTTGAAGACTTCTTCTTCTTCGGCACGAACTTAACGTGCTTCACGCCCGAATCGTCGAATTCCATATGGAGCGTGGACCGCTTCTTTTTTCCAATGAGCGGGTCCTGCTTGAAGCGAAACATGTGGCTGTCTGGGCTCAGCTCCGCCGACACGAAAGAACCCGAGCTGCGCATCACCGCAGAGTAGTCGAGGACGGTGGTCTCGATTTTAACCACCCCATCGAGTTGTATTTCCCGTCCTTGAGCCGTGACTTGAAGCGATAAGATCCGATATCCCCGAATATGCCAAAGCTGATCCGGTAGACCGCCTTTACGCTCGCAGGCCACGCCTCGTTTACTGGTCCTTTCGGAGCCGCCAAGAGGGGCGTTGGCAAGGCCAACGCGACGCCAAGAAGCAGAAGGATTGTTACCGACACTCTTGATCGAGCATGATCGACCCCAGCCGGTACAAGGCATTTCATGTTGTTATGCGTCCCCACCGCGCGCGCCCATTGAGGGTCCGCGGTAGTGGGAATTTACGACAAATCTGTGGCCCGGACGCCGCAAGCGTCATGCCATCTGCCGCGACAACGATTGCCTTGTAGGAAGCCTCCCAGGAACGCGCCCTGCCAACAATTCAAGCAACCGGCTAGCCCCTGGAGGCACCGAGCCTTGACGCCGCCTGGGGCCTCGGGCATAGACAGCGCCACAGCTCCATCGGCCGCGCCGATGGGGGCAATTCTTTACATATGATCCGCCTAAGTACGCCGCTGCCAAGCGTGGCGGTGAAGGAGCTAAAATGACGAGGCGCTGTGAGCTGAGCGGTAAGTTGCCCCTTTCTGGGCAGCGGAGAAGCCACGCGGAGAATAAGTCGAAGCGGAAGTTCCGCCCCAACTTGTGCGAGATCACTCTAATGAGCGATGCACTGGGACGGAAGGTTCGTTTACGCATCAGCGCGCACGCCCTGAAGTCGGTTGAGCATCGCGGCGGGCTCGATGCGTATTTGCTCAAAGCCCGGGACGAGGAACTGTCCTGCGGTGCCTCAGACTGAAGCGTCAACTGCGAAAGAAAACGAAGACCGCGAAGACAGCTTCTGCCGCGGCTTGACGCAGTTTACCGCCATCGTCTCCTTAACGCCGACGATCACTGAGCGGCGCTCGGACTGCCGAAGCGCAATCGCGGCGCGTTAGAGCCTGATTCACGTTCTTGTTGGAGACCTCCCGGGCTTGGTGAGTTATTCCATCAAGAACGATCTTGCTCTAGCAACATCGGCTCGCTTCAGTGCGAATTGCAGCAAGATCGTCCGTTGCAACACCCTATTGAAATTGTCATCAGAGATCATGGTGACGATGATCTCTCCGGCCGCCCCCTTATGCACGGCCAACCCTTCCATATTATCAATCTGATGGTTAACGCCCGCATCAAGCAATAGCTCGCCCGTGATCGTTGCACCGGGGCGAAGCTCGTGCGCTCTGATCAGCCGCAAGCGCGCCTTAACGCCCTCGCTCCAGCGAAATCGGCGTTCGAGCACGAGTAGCCCGCCATCGGGCAGTGGTGCGGCATCGGTTACGCTAAATGCACCACCGTTATTGAGTTTGAATCGTTCCGGCTTGCCGTTGACCCATATCCAGCCGGTTAGCGCCCCCGTGCCGCCGATCAACCGCTCTGAAAATGCAACCAGAGAACCTTTGAAGCGGCCGCCCTGCAATATGGCGAGCCCTTCTAACCCGGAATTGCCGCCAAGGTGCTTCGTGACGGCGGAAAGGGAGAGATAACGCCTTGGCGCCGAAATACCGCTCTTGCCGATGTCGAACAGCCCAACTCTGTGATTGTGCTCAAATGAGATCAGGAGCCGTCCCTTGGCAACGGGTGCCCTTTACGAGGGTCAACGCTTCGGCATCGCGGTCGCGCGAACGGCTGAGCGGCCGACCAGAAAGGGATTTCAGAGGACCGATCCGTGCGGATTTGAGTGCCGTAGGGTTTCCCGCCCTCATAGACGATATGGGCTGTCATCCAGGTTCCCGCGTCCGATACGGCCACAAGCTGCTTTCCATTGGCGCCAAGTACTAGACCGGACCAACCGCCGAAGCTCGGCGTGGCGGAGCTCAGCACAAGCCCGCCGCGCCAGGTGAGTTTGCCAAAGCGCGTGGCCGCCGGATTCTCCTTGTCGAAGGCGGCTATCGGCGTGGCTCGGACTTCAATCTCTGTCAGCGTCTTGCTGGGCGGCGCCGGTTTGTTATTGGCAAGCGCAAAGGGAGCCGCAAGAACGAGCGCCGCACCAATGGTTAGAGCAGCGCGCTTTACCCCAACCGACGGCCGGAGCCAGGAATGCAAGCGGATTACCGCTGAATTGGGCGCCAACACTTTATGCATCAATGGACCCGCCGATAACGGCGGGTAGGCCGTGCCTTAGGCGTGCGGCCCTTTTCCTCGAACAGCTCAACAAGCTTGTCGGTCATGGCCCCGGCAAGCTCGCTCGAATCGGTAATGGTCACCGCGCGGCGGTAGTAGCGCGTCACGTCGTGGCCGATGCCGATAGCAATCAGCTCCACTGGCGAACGCGTTTCGATCTCTTCGATAACTTGACGCAAGTGCTGCTCCAGATAACTGCCGGAATTTACCGAAAGTGTTGAGTCGTCGACCGGCGCACCATCCGAGATCATCATGAGAATGCGGCGCTGTTCCGGCCGCGCCAGCAGGCGACGGTGCGCCCAGGCTAGCGCCTCGCCGTCAATATTTTCTTTCAAAAGCCCTTCGCGCATCATCAGCGCTAGTGAACGCTTGGCGCGCCGCCAAGGCGCATCCGCGGTTTTGTAGATGAGATGACGCAAGTCATTAAGCCGCCCCGGCCCCTGCGGTTTTCCGCATGCGAGCCACTGCTCGCGAGACTGGCCACCCTTCCAGGATCGCGTCGTAAAGCCCAAGATCTCAACCTTGACGCCGCAGCGCTCCAACGTGCGCGCCAGAATGTCGGCGCAGCAGGCGGCCACCATGATCGGCCGTCCGCGCATAGAGCCTGAATTGTCGAGCAAAAGCGTGACGACGGTGTCGCGAAATTCAGTATCGCGCTCGCACTTGAACGACAGGGAGTGCATGGGATCGATGATAACACGCGTGAGCCGAGCGGCATCGAGCGTGCCCTCTTCCAAATCGAAGTCCCAGGCGCGGTTTTGCTGCGCAAGCAGGCGCCGCTGCAGGCGGTTTGCAAGCCGCGCTACCGCGCTCAAAAGGCTTTTGAGCTCACGGTCGAGATAGGCGCGAAGGCGTTCCAATTCCTCGGGCGAGGAGAGCTCAGCTGCTGCAATTTCCTCGTCGAATTCGCGCGTGAAGACCTTGTAACCGAAGGCCTCGGGGTTTTCGAGGACGGACGTATTAGGCCGCCAAGGCCCAGGTTGTTCCATCTCATCCCGATCGTCGAGCTCGGCACCGAGGTCGTCGGTGCTTGTAGCCTCGGACATTTCTTGCGCTTCGCCCGTCTGGCTTTCACCGTGTTCCTCGTCGCTGGCGTCGTCCTTTCCCTCCTCGCCCTGCTCGGCGGCATCCGTCTCGTTTTTCCCGCCCGCAGGCTCGTTTCCCTTCTCCTCCTCAGTCTCGGCTTCGTCAGCATCGGACGGCTCTTCGGCAAGCTCTAACTCGTGCAACAGCTTGCGCATCAGGCGTCCAAAATTTTCCTGATCATCGATGAGCGCATCGAGCCGCTCTAGAACACTCGCGCCGCGCTGCTCGATAAAGTCGCGCCACACGTGCACAAGCGCGGCAGCCGAATCGGGTGGCTTAAACCCGGTCAGCCGCTCGCGAACAATGAGCGCAAGCGCGTCCTCAAGAGGCGCCTCCTCTTGCGTCTTCACGTCGGCAAAGCGGCCGTGCGCATATTGGTCCTCGAGGCGTGCGGTGAGGTTCTGTGCCATGCCTGGCATGCGGTTAGCGCCCAGGGCCTCGACGCGTGCGCGCTCGGCAGCCTCGAACACCGTGCGCGCGGACCCAGAGCTCGGTGCAAGCCGGTTGTGTAGCTTTTCGTTGTGGCAGCCCGCGGTTAGAGCAAAGCTGTCTGCCCAGCCGCGGATGACCGCGATCTCGCGCCGCGATGGCACGCGCGAGGGTTCGGGCAGTTGCACATGCTTGGTATCAAGTTCAGGCGCACCCGGCGCAAAGCCGACCTCAAGGTCATTGTGACCAGAGATGGCGCGAACGGTAAGGCAAATCGCGCGCTTCAACGGCTCAGTGGGTGCCTCGTTCCGTTTGGGACCGGTCGCCATTGGACCTCAGCTCAGGGCGACGTTTGCGGCACTTTCCGGCAGCTCCTCACCAAAGCAGCGCTGATAGAACTCGGCCACCATCGGCTGTTCGAGTTCGTCGCACTTGTTGAGGAACGTCAGACGGAACGCGAAACCCACGTCATCGAAAATCTCGGCATTTTCCGCCCAGGTCATCACGGTACGCGGGCTCATCACGGTCGACAGATCGCCATTGATGAAAGCAGAGCGCGTCAGATCAGCGACCCGCACCATCTGCGAGACGATCTTACGTTTGGCTTCGCTCTTAGCGAATGACTTTGCCTTGGCGAGCACGATATTGGCCTCGTCATCATGCGGCAGGTAGTTCAACGTGCACACAATCGACCAGCGATCCATCTGACCCTGATTGATCTGCTGCGTGCCGTGATAGAGACCGGAAGTGTCGCCGAGGCCGATCGTGTTTGCCGTCGAGAACAACCGGAACGCAGGATGCGGACGGATCACCCTCGACTGGTCGAGCAGCGTGAGCTTGCCCGAGATCTCCAAGACGCGCTGAATCACGAACATGACGTCGGGGCGGCCAGCATCATACTCGTCGAACACAAGCGCGGTATTGGACTGCAGTGCGAAGGGCAGAATGCCTTCGCGGAACTCGGTCACCTGCTTGCCGTCGCGCAGCACGATTGCATCCTTGCCAACCAGATCGATCCGGCTGACGTGACTGTCGAGATTAATACGCATACATGGCCAGTTAAGCCGCGCGGCCACTTGCTCGATGTGTGTCGACTTGCCCGTGCCATGGTAGCCCTGGATCATCACGCGGCGGTTGTGCTTGAAGCCGGCAAGGACTGCGAGCGTCACGTCCTTGTTGAAGAGGTAGTCGGGGTCGATATCGGGAACGTGCTCATCCGGCTTGGAAAAGGCCGGCACCTCCAGATCAGTATCGACACCGAAGACCTGTCTGACGGACAGTTTCATGTCCGGCAGTTTGAGAGCCTTGCCTTCAGCACCCGTTTGGGTTTGCGCACTCATCGTGCCATGTTTCCAGAGTTTGTCGGGTTTCTTGTATTGTCGAGGGACCAATTCGACCTTCATGGCCGGGTGGTCTCCCATCGCATCTGCGCTGGCGGACTTTATACGAGACCAGCCTTCTTCAAATAGTTATAGGCTTGGATAATTTCGCGCAACTTGTCGCCGGAGCGCTTGTCCCCGCCGTTCGCATCGGGATGATGAAGCTTAACGAGCTCTTTGAATCGCGTTTTGATATCAGCGCGCGCGGCTTTCCCCGTTAGATCAAGAGCCTGGAGCGATTTCTTTTCCAACGGCTTGAGTTGGCGGCGTGCTTCGGTGGGTTCCTCGCGCGCCGCCTTGGCCCGCCAAGCAAAAAAGCTGTGCGGGTCGGTGGCGCGCCAGCCAGATGGACGAGCCTCGCGCGACTTTGCGTCCTGCGGCTTTCCCAGCCCGTCAGCATTGGCGCCAACCTTCCACGTTGGCCGGTGCCCGGTAAGGTCCTCCTTTTGAAAGTCCTCGACCTCGGCATCGTTCATGCCATCGAAATAGTTATAAGATGCGTTGTATTGGCGAACGTGATCTAGGCAAAAGAAGTAGTATTCGCCATCGTGGCCTCTACCCTTAGGCGCCCGATGGCGTCCCAGCGCCTTGCAGCCCTTCCACTGGCAGCAAGGGTAATCTTCGCGCACGGGCTTGGCGCGCTCCTGCTTGCGCGCGACGCGGATGCTGTCGAAGTATTTTGACTGAAGCTTCATGGTTCGAAGTATGGTCCGAGGCCAAGCGACGCACAAGCCGATGCAGGTTGCGCCACGAATAAGTAGTTTTTCACAAGTGGATGAGGCGACTGTTAATGACCGTTGAGTCTCGAATGCGCGAGAAACTTATGTTCTCTCTGCGACCTACACGCCTCGACGTGGTCAATGAGTCGCACCTCCACGCTGGGCACCGCTCCTCACCCGGCACGGGCGAGAGCCATTTCCGCGTGTTGATCGTGTCGGAGGCCTTTACCGGAAAATCACGCGTCGAACGTCACCGGATTGTGAACGATTTGCTCAGCAATGAGCTTAAAAATGCGGTGCACGCACTGGCAATCAAGGCCTGCGCGCCGGGCGAGGCCACAGGATAAAACCCACTAGAAATAATCTCGCCCCGCTGGTCGCGCGATGGCGATCTGCGGGGCGAGGACATAGAACTTCGTAACGGAAAATGCACCGCCGTCCAGTTCCGGTGTACCCGCGCCACCGCAACTCAGCTCGTCGTCGACCCCGCACTCGCTTGATTTGCGCGCCCCTCGCCTCTACCGACCGGATTCACCCGCAACGCGGTAATCTTATTGCGCGACTTGCGCAGGATCTCGAAGCGATAGCCATAGAAGGTGAAAGCTTGCCCCGGCTCCGGGATCGTCTGAGCCTCGTGGATCACGAGGCCGGCAATAGTCGTCGCCTCTTCGTCGGGCAGATTCCAGTCCATCTGGCGGTTCAAGTCCCGTATTGCGACGGTGCCGTCGACGTTGACCGTTCCGTCGGGCTGCAGGCGGATTTGCACCTCGTGAGTGTCGTGCTCGTCGGCGATCTGACCGACGATCTCCTCCAAAATGTCTTCAAGGGTGATGAGACCTTGCACCTCACCGTACTCGTCGACCACTAGCGCCAACTGCGCCTTACGCTTGAGGAAATGGTTGAGTTGGTCCTTGAGCCCTGTCGTGTCAGGCACGAACCACGGCTGCACAGCAAGACTCATGACGTCGAGCTTGTTCACATCCCAGCCCGCATGACCAAGTGCGGAGAACAGATCTTTGGTGTGCAACACGCCGACAATATTCTCAGGTTCATCCTTCCAAATTGGCACGCGCGTGTACTGGTTCTTCAGAAGTTCATCGACAATATCCTGCGGTGGGTCATCGGCATTCATGGTCTCCATTTTGGTGCGATGGACCATGATGTCGGCAACCTGCAAATCGCGCAGGTCGAGCACGCCGCCCAGCATGTCGGCATCGTACCGCGCAACTGCGCCCTCCTTCGTCTGCAACTCAATCGTGCCACGAATTTCCTCATGTGCAGCAAGAATGTTCGCCTCTTCGTCAACTCTGGACGGTGTGAGCTTCAGGATCATGCGAACGATGAACCCCACGGTTATCGTCAAGGGCTTCAGTACAACGATGAGCACCGCATGACCGGCGCCACCGACAAAGAGATTCGGTCGGAAAATGCCAGGGCATACGTCTTGGGCAACACCTCGGCGAAAATCACAACGAGCGCCGTCATAACGATGGTCGCATAGGCGACCCCGAACTCGCCGAAGAGGCCGATCAGCAGACTCGTGGTTAGC
>PVMK01124710.1_pt1 | contig 16570 bp, 16 predicted proteins | sample 1853481 | NCBI WGS metagenome assembly PVMK01 (sample SAMN08533507, study PRJNA380276) | Marine sediment metagenome, whole genome shotgun sequencing project.
ATCAGAATAAGCAACGGGCCAATCGTCCAGATTAACTCGACCATCGTGCTTTCGTGAAAATTAGCAGCGACCGCACCACGTGATTTGCGATGGAAAATAATCGACCAGGCCATTGCGCCAAAAACCAGGACCCCGATAGCCACACAAATCCAGAGCACGATCATATGCAAGCTGTACAGATCGCGGCTTATCGGTGTGACACCCTCGGGCATGTTCAACGCGTATTCGGCATGCGCCGCGGTAACAAACAGCATCGAAAACACGCCAGCCAAAGCCACAGACAATCGCCCGGTCAACTTGTTAAGAATCATTATTTCCCCCTAATTCATACCCTATCCGCGGTGGACGCTTTATGCGCCTGGATAAAGAATACCGGTCTTTAAAACTTAAAAATGCCGACTGAATGAAACTATCCAAACGGCGCACAAAATCACGCACAAATTATACATTCTTTCAATTGAAAGGCTAGCGCATCCTTCTCTAAACTATTAAGAAATTCGCCCACTTCGACATAATTTCCATGTGGTCCTAATTCCAGTTTTCGGCGTCATTTATAATCGCCAGTCGATTCATCGTGAAGCCGAATCCAGCTCTTTTCAAATTCCCTGCAGCACGAAAAAGAGCCCGACCACAAGCGCCACCAAGCAGGTGAAAAGATAAAACACTAATAATTGTCGCCAGTTGATCGAACAATTGGGCGCCAGGATAAGCCGTTAATCAGTCCTGGAATTGATTTTATCGATTTGCACCATAATGAATTACAATTCGCCCTTTATAGTGGTTCTATCAGTCCGCATATACTGAGTGTCAACTTATAGGAAGTTATACCACATTAGCGAGGCTATGCGCGTGAAAAAAATGGCTGAAAACAGCGACGAAAATTATCAGCTTAGTTTCGGGCAGCTACTGCTGAGTACCCTTTCGGCCTTTATCGGCGTACAGAGCAATGCAAATCAGGAACGGGATTTCAAACACGGTAAAATCTCGCATTTCATATTTATCGGGCTGCTGTTTGGACTGGTATTTATTCTAAGCATCGTCGCTGTGGTGAATATTGTAATGAGCCTGTCGGGTAGTTAGTAAGGCATGTTTATCGATTAGCGGATGGTTACAGCAAGTATCCCCGGATAAAAATTCTCGCGTAATGATCGACTAACAGAAAAGCAAACAACAGGCTGAGATAGAATATCGAATAAGCAAATGTTTTCATTGCTATCACGTTCGGTTCTTTTTCCCGATACAATTTAATAGCGTAATATAAAAATCCCAAGCCGAGTGATATGGCGCCTGCCAGATAAATCAGGCCGCTCATCTGAATCACAAAAGGCATTAGCGCAACAACAAAAAGTAGAACCGTGTAAAGCAATATCTGGATCTTGGTGAATTCCACACCGTGGGTCACCGGCAACATCGGGATATCGGCTTTCGCATACTCTTCCCTGCGTCGAATTGCCAGTGCCCAGAAATGCGGCGGCGTCCAGATAAATATGATCAGAAACAACAACAGTGCCTCGGTTTCAACATGACCGGTTACCGCTGTCCAGCCTAGCAGAGGCGGTGCCGCACCGGCCGCCCCACCGAGTACAATATTTTGTGGTGTAGCACGTTTTAAATACATCGAATAGATCAGTGCATAACCGACCAATGAAAACAGGGTCAGAGTTGCAGTGAGCAGATTTACAAAAAGTACCAGTAACAATATTCCAGCTGAGCCAATCGATAGCGCAAAAATCAATGCAGCTTTCTGGCTCAGATCCCCACTTGCCAGTGGACGATCTCTGGTTCTTTCCATAATACGGTCGATATGTTCATCGACAACATGGTTGATCGCGGCACCTGAAGCAGCTGCCAGGCCAATGCCGAGCAATCCAAACACAAATATATCGAGCGGTACAGCTCCATCGACCGCAAGCAGCATTCCGACCATCGCGGTAAATACGATCAGAAATACAACCTTTGGTTTAGTTAAATTGTAATACTGCGACCAGGCAGGTAACGTCAGGGTGGTCATCTGCAAACTCTAGATATAGTAGGCACTAATTGATCAATCCACTGCATGATATCAGACTCAACCAATTTGCGATAACTTCATCAGCTTCTTGATATCATCGAGAACCCGGTAGTGATCGAACTGTGCCGGGTAGTGCATCATATAATTTTTATCCGGGTCCACCAGGTAGAGTCGCGGAGTCGAGCCTACTATTCCAGCTCCTGTAACCTGAAATTGCGAATTAAGTATGTCGCTACTATTCTCGATGACAATCAGGTTCGGATAGTCGACCAGGAACGAGTTCAAATCTGAATTAGGCGTGTTTGTCATCACCAGCACATTTTGTAGCCTTGGCGTATTACGCCCGAGTAAGGTTTTGATCTGGCGCATGTAGAACAGGTTTGACTGGCATTGTTTGGTGCACGACTCTCGCGTGATCAACAGGAAAGTCCATTTTCGACCGAAACCATTTTCGAACCGCTCTCCGGTCACAGATTTCATCACCGGCCACTGAAGCTTTTTCACCGGTTCTACCAGGGTGCCATAATTGATACTTTCGGGCTTGAGTTCAAATACGTATAAGGCCATCCAGCCGCCGATAAACGGTGAAGCAAAAACCAGCACCAGGGCGATAAATTTGAGCCGGTGCCATAACAGGCTGTCTTTACTCATTAGCCACTCTTCGAAGATTTAAACTGACAAACAAGACCACCGAGATAGCGGCAAATGAAAACCACTGCCAGGCGTAGGCGCGACTTTTCTCGGGATCTGCCCATACCGGGTTCCAGTTACGCCGGTAATACCCGGCCTGCTCTGGATCCAGCCATAGTATGAATGGCAACAGGTGATTTTGAAATTGAACCTGCATCGCATCGATATCGACAAATGGTATCACCTGGGGCCATTCATCACTGAGAGAGACCTTCCCCATTCTGAAACCATCGTTACGCGGGATACTGACAATCCCCCGAATCAACCCGTCTACTGCCGGTGTCATTATTTGCGGTAATTGTTCTCGCGAATTTCCGACTGCCACCCAGCCGCGATTGACCAGCACAATATTATCACCGCCATTTAATTTAAACGGTGTCACCACATGATACCCGGCCTCGCCCTTATGTATCCGATTGTCGATCAACATGGACTGTCTCAGATCATACTGACCTTGTAATATTAGTTTTCGAAATTCCATCTCCGACCAGTCAGGCTCGGATGCCGAATCCCCTGCTGGAAATTGCCGATAGTCGGCATCGAGCCGAGCTTCAAATCTTAGCTTTATATCATCCTTATAGGCCGCCCGATCAAGCTGCCACAGGCCGAGCGAAATGAACAGGAAAAGCCCGGCAACTGTTATTGACGCCATCAACCAGGACGGTGTAAATCGTCGATTAAAAAAAATCATGTCGCGCGGCTGCCTGGTTCGAGTAAAATAACTTCAGAAACACTGGAATTTGACCGCCCGCTACGGCACAGCTGCGGCACTGTTGTTAGGTACATTAATAAAACGGATATTTTATTGCACATAAGCAATGATCATAAAAATCATAATATTAATACTGCTGGCACTGGTGCTCGTTAGCCTGGGTGCCGGTATGTTTAGTCTGATCAAAGATCGCGGGAAAACGAATCGTACCGTAAAATTTCTGACTATTCGAATAGTATTGTCGATAATGCTATTCGCTCTGATAGGCATTTCTTTTATGATGGGCTGGATACAACCCCACGGTGTACTGCCCCCGGGCTAGCTAAAAGCCTGTCAGGGTAGCCAAGCATGCCCGTAGATCACTTCGTAACTGGCAATAAATTTACCCTGTTCATAACCCAGTTGTCGGTAATAGCCCTCCAGCCGCCTGAATTTTGCCGGTGTCGTTAATCCGCGGCTACGACCGATTTCTGCGTTAACGGCCCCCGTATTTTTCAGATCATCGAACAACTGCCGAAATGCTTTATATTCGAGTCGTATGACTTCCGCATCGACGACCGGCTGTTGAAACCCGTTTGCCATCATCGCATCGCCGATATCATGCATATCGATAAACTGATGTACATGCGGATGCTGGTCTATTCTGGACCAACTTTCACGCAGCTCATTGAGTGTTCCGGGCCCGAAGGTTGCAAACATAAGCAAACTACCAGGCCTGCCAATTCGGTAAAACTCTCTAAATGTAGTGCTGATATCATTTACCCAATCCAGTGCGAGATTTGAAAACAGCAGGTCAAAGCTGCCATCGGCGAATGGCATTTTTTCCATATCCGAGCCTACCAGTCGCCGCCGGCGCAGAAAACCATACTCCTTTTTACTCTGTTGCAGCATCGAGAATGCCAGGTCCAGCCCGACTATTTTGCTACGCGGGAATCTCTTCTGCAGCCCTGCAATCCCTTTGCCGGTTCCACAGCCAATGTCGATCACAGTCCGGGGTTGGTGGCGTATATACTCAAGCCTCTGTAAAAGCCTCGATAACACCTCGTTTTGCAAAACCGCCGCGCGATCGTAGCTGCTGTATGCACGATCAAAAGATTTTTTGATCGATAATTTGTCCAGACGAGGCGGCTTGAGTAAATCCAACGATGAAACCTTGAAATTTCGTGAGTATTAAGAAGCGTGGTTGATATTCGCAATGATTACTTTAAACCGAGTGCCGCATCGGTGAATTCAATTGCACCACTCAAGACAAGCACCAGGCCGGTCACCAATTTTACCTGAATTCGGGGCCCTGGCCTGAATATTTCTATTGCTCGTGGGTTGCTGATCAATCGTAGCTTGCTGCCAACTGTAATTTAATCTGATAGAGTGCCGTGACAGAATAAGAAATACAACTGCAAACCACCATGACCGACTCAACTACCACTATGATCGGCTTATTGCTATTCGCCTACCTGATTGGCTCGCTATCTTCAGCGATTCTGCTGAGCAAACTAATGGGCTTTACCGATCCCAGAACCGATGGCTCGAATAATCCCGGCGCCACCAATGTACTGCGCATCGCCGGGAAAAAAGCAGCATTCTTTACGCTGGTGGGTGATTGTCTGAAGGGTCTGATTCCGGTATTAATCGCCCACTGGCTGGCCGATGATGATTTCGTCGTTGCATTAACCGGTTTCAGTGCTTTCCTGGGACATTGTTTCCCGATTTATTTTGGTTTCAAGGGCGGTAAGGGAGTAGCAACAGCCATCGCGGTAAGCGTCGGATTTGAATGGATGGTCGGCGTGATAATTATCGCAATCTGGCTTCTATTCGCCAGGGTGTTCAAGATATCATCATTGGCCGCGATCATTGCTTTTACTGCCCTGCCAGCCCTGATCTACTGGCGGGAAGCCTCTGCGATGACGACGGGCGTATTCATATTAATGTCATCTATTCTGATATGGCGCCATAAAAGCAACCTCCAGCGTCTGCTAAAAGGAACCGAGTCCTAGCTCACCTCTGTCAGGGATTCGATCGACCACCTGGGCAGTACATCATATACCGCTTCATCACGTTGTCCGGCGAGTAAACGCATCGCACCGGCATAAGCGATCATCGCACCATTATCGGTACAATATTCGGGTGGTGGATAATAAACACTGCCACCACGATCCTTCGCTAACTTGCTCAGTACCCGACGCAGGCACAAATTGGCACCCACCCCCCCTGCCACGACCAGGCGTGAAATACCAGTCTCGGTCAACGCACGATCACACTTGATACGCAGGGTATCTACCACGGCTCGTTGAAAAGCGAATGCAATTTCGGCGCGCGTGGTTTGATCGAGCGGGCTATTTTGCTGCACGGTATTCAGCGCATAAGTCTTCAGCCCGCTAAAGCTAAAATCCAGCCCGGGCCGATTTGTCATAGGACGAGGAAAGGTAAAACGCGAATTGCCAGTTTGATCGGCCAATGCCGCCAGTTCGGGACCTCCGGGATAGGGTAAACCCAGTAACCTAGCCGTTTTGTCAAATGCTTCTCCAACCGCATCGTCCAGTGTTTCTCCCAGAATCCGGTAACTACCGAGCGCTTTAGCTTCGACCAGCAGGGTGTGCCCACCAGAAACCAGCAAGGCCAGAAAAGGGAATTCAGGAAAATCGTCAGAGAGCATGGGCGCCAGCAGGTGACCTTCCATATGGTGCACGCCGAGCACCGGTATCTGCAACGACCAGGCGAGGCCACGCGCCAGGCTGGCACCGACCATCAAGGCACCCATTAGTCCCGGTCCACGGGTATAGGCTATCGCGTCAATCTCTTCGACCGAGCCGAACTCATCCAGAATTTCTCGAATTAGCGGGGCCGCCTTGACCACATGGTCGCGCGAAGCAAGTTCCGGCACGACACCACCGTATTCACGGTGTTTTTCGACCTGCGAATACAATCGTTGCCACATTTGACCGCTATCCGTATCGAATAGCGCGATCCCGGTCTCATCGCATGAGCTTTCTAGCCCTAAAACCTTCATTATTGCCCCTAAATGCCAGTATTTTGTGCGTTTGGCGATTGATATTTAATATTGCGTCCTTATAATTGTTCGGCTCAAAAAGCGGCGCGGTCTGATTATGCGCCCGAAACCCAACAACCCGGACTATTTTTAATATGCCATCAGTTAAAGTAAAGGACAATGAACCATTTGACTTCGCGCTGCGTCGCTTCAAAAGGTCTTGTGAAAAAGCCGGCGTTCTCACCGAGACCCGCCGTCGCCAGCATTATGAAAAACCAACTTCGGTACGCAAGCGTAAATCGGCTGCCGCAGTAAAACGCAATTTTAAACGTATCTCCAAGGATTTCGGCACCCGAAGACGCCTGTACTAGCACTGTTTCAACCTGACAATGCCCGCCACGCTCAAACCCAAACTACAGTCTGACATGAAGTCGTCGATGAAAGGAGGCGACAAGGCCAGACTTTCAATAATTCGCCTGATGCTAGCCGCGATCAAGCAAATCGAGGTCGATGAAAGAATAGAGCTGGACGACAGCCGCATTACCGCTGTACTCGACAGAATGACCAAGCAGCGCCGTGAATCGATCGAACATTTTTCCAGGGCTGCGCGCGACGACCTGATCCAAATCGAAGAGTTTGAACTTCAAATCATCAGGGAATATCTTCCCGAGGCGCTCTCCGAGTCCGAAATAAATGCGCTGGTCGAGCAATCGATTCAGACTAGCGGCGCCACCTCTATTAAGGACATGGGCAAGGTAATGGGAATACTCAAGCCTCAACTGCAAGGTCGCGCCGATATGAAAATAGTAAGCCTACTGATAAAATCCAGACTCGAAACAGCCTCACGGTAATAACCGGATGTCTAAAGTTTTCCAGTTTCTGGAGGTGCAACGTAGCGACCCCGCTAAAATACCGGCGCCCAGCCGCGTAACGGAATTCATCGAAATTTACACTGATTTCGACCAGCAGGACGCCGCGAATCAGTCCGAACGCTGTATCGAATGCGGCAACCCCTACTGCGAATGGAAGTGCCCGGTACACAACTATATTCCCAACTGGCTTAAAATGGTCGCCGAGGGCAACCTGATGGAAGCCGTGGAAATGTGCCACAAAACCAATAGCCTGCCCGAAGTCTGCGGCCGAATCTGCCCGCACGACCGACTCTGCGAGGGCGCCTGCACGCTGAATACCGGGTTCGGGGCGGTGACCATTGGGTCGGTCGAGAAATACATTACCGATACTGCAATTGCACAGGGCTGGTCACCCGATCTATCGGCCGTCGTCGATAGCGGTAAAAAAGTGGCGGTGGTTGGCGCCGGGCCAGCCGGCATTGGCTGCGCCGATGTACTCGCGCGTAATGGTGTGAAATCGGTCCTGTTTGACCGATATCCCGAGATTGGTGGCTTGCTTACTTTCGGCATACCACCTTTCAAACTCGAAAAAGAAGTCATCACGCGTCGCCGAACCATGTTTGAAAATATGGGCATCGAGTTTCGTCTGAATACCGAAGTTGGCAGAGATATCAAATTTCAGCAGCTGCTCGCAGACTACGATGCTGTATTCCTCGGCATGGGCACTTATACCTATATGAAGGGTGAATTTCCAGGTGAAGACAAGGTGGGCGTATTCGAGGCACTACCCTACCTGATCGCCAATATCCATCACCAGATTGATTTTGATACCGAGGATGTACCGACGTTTATCGACCTGGCCGATAAAAACGTTGTCGTCCTGGGCGGCGGTGACACGGCAATGGATTGCAATCGTACCGCGATTCGACAACAGGCCTCCAGCGTCACCTGCGCCTATCGGCGTGATGAAGCCAACATGCCGGGTTCGATGCGTGAAGTGGCTAACTCCAAAGAAGAAGGTATCCGGTTCTTGTTTAACCGCCAACCGGTCGAAATTGTAGGCCATGGCAAGGTCGAGGGTGTCAAGCTGGTGTCGACAAAGCTGGGAGAAGCGGATGAACAGGGTCGCCGCAGGCCCGAAGTGATTCCAGGATCAGAAGAAATTCTCCCTGCCGATGCAGTGATTATCGCATTCGGATTTCGCCCCGACCCAGCCGACTGGTTTTCCGAGTTTAAAATCGATATAGACGAATCGGGCAAGGTGACCGCTCCCGAGCATGGCCCCTTTCCATTTCAGACATCGAATCAAAAAATATTTGCCGGCGGCGACATGGTGCGCGGATCGGATTTAGTCGTTACCGCCATCTACGAGGGCAGAAAAGCGGCAGAAGGCATATTAGACTATCTCGAGGTATAGGAATTGACCTTTGCGCCCCTGAAGAACGATAGTTTAATCAAGGCCTGTTGCGCCAGCCACCGATACCACGCCGGTATGGATTATGCGTCAGGCCGGGCGATACCTGCCCGAATACCGCGAAACTCGCAAAGCTGCCGGTGGATTCCTCGATCTGTGTAAAAATAAAGACCTCGCCTGCGAGGTGACGCTGCAACCGATACGCCGGTTTAATCTGGACGCGGCTATATTATTTTCCGATATCCTGACGATCCCCGACGCGATGGGCCTGGGATTGTATTTCAGCGAGGGAGAGGCGCCTAAGTCCGAAAGGCCGGTCCGAACTGAAAAGGACACCGATAAATTGTTCGTGCCCGATCCGGCCGAAAAATTACGTTACGTTACCGATGCGGTCAGCCTGGTACGAACCGAACTCGATGGCGCGGTGCCATTGATCGGTTTTAGTGGTAGTCCCTGGACACTGTCAACCTATATGGTCGAAGGCAGTAGTTCCAAAGATTACCGTTACGTCAAAGGAATGATGTATGAAAACCCTGCAGCCATGCATCGTTTGCTGGACATACTCGCGCAATCGGTGGTTGCCTATCTAAATGCGCAAATAGAAGCCGGCGCCCAGGCGGTAATGATTTTTGACACCTGGGGTGGTGTTTTAACGCCGCAAACCTACCGCGGCTTTTCACTCGATTATATGGCGCAGATCGTTTCCCAGTTGAAGCGAGAGCACGATGGTCAAACTATTCCGGTGACGCTATTTACCAAAGGTGGCGCTCAATGGATTGAAGCGATTGCAGAAACTGGCTGTGATGCGGTCGGCCTGGACTGGACCATCGATATTGACGAAGCAAGGCGCCGTGTGGCAGGCAAGGTGGCCTTGCAGGGAAATCTTGACCCCTGCGTTTTATATGCCTCACCCGAGTCCATTCGCGCTGCCGTCAGGGACATAATAACAAGCTATGGTAACCATGCAGGCCATGTATTTAACCTGGGACATGGCATCCATCCATCGGTTGATCCGGAGCATCTAGCAGTATTAATCGACGCGGTACACGAATTCGGCCACGAAATTCGCCAGTAATCGGGGGAACCTCAGTATACCTATTTCATGTTGGCGCCTTGCTCATCATAAGGTCCCAGGGAAATAGGTATACTGTCCCCCGAATACTAAAAAATTTCCTCAGCCAACTCCTCGTCGGCAGACTCCACCACCCCACCCCCGGTTTGGGCGATCGAGCCATCGCTCGCCTGGATAGCGATTTTGTCTTTCGGCACATTTTCGATCCGGAATATTTCAAACCTGCTATTCACCGTATCTTGCCCGGCGCGTTTGCCGGTCTGGGAGTCGATGCGTACCGTAACCAGCCCCGCTGGCTGTTCTACGAGGTTTTCGGGACTGCCCTCGAGTGCTACTTTCATATAATTTAACCACATTGGCAATGCTGCTCGCCCACCCGTTTCCCGACTTCCGAGTGTTTGTTGATTGTCAAATCCAACCCAGGCTGTGGTCACCACCTGGTCATTGAAACCGCTAAACCAGGCATCGATCTGATCATTGGTGGTTCCCGTTTTACCACCGATGTCGGCCCGCCCCAACGCCTTGGCACGAACCGCAGTACCTCGGTTGACAACCTCGCGCATCATCGAGCGCATGATAAAAGAGTTTTGAGCAGATATGACGCGCGGTGCGTATTCCGGTACCGCCTCAAGTTCGGCAGCGATTTCCACATCATCTAATGCCATCGCTTCGATGCCATCATCGGGTTCTATATTTTCGGCCGCCACGAAAGAAGTGTCCTGCTCCGGCTCTAGTTCAAGACTTTCAAGTGATTCCAGTTCGCAACCCTGGCATACGCTCACCGGTTCATGCTGAAATATAACCTTACCGTCGCCGGTCTCCACGCGAACCGTGGTATAAGGGTCTACCAGGTATCCTCCATTGGCAAAAACCGAGTAAGCGCGGACAATTTCAAGGGGAGAAAATGTTCCACTGCCTAACGCCAGGGAGAGATCGTAGGGCATATCAGCTCGCGCGAATCCAAATCTTTCCGCATAGCGCGTGGCATGGCGCAAGCCGATGGCCTGTAATATTCGAATCGACACCAAATTTCTTGATTTTACCAGGGCTTCACGCAAACGTGTCGGGCCATAAAATCTACCCGAGTAATTTTCCGGTCGCCAGGTTGTTTCGAGAGAATCGTCATCGAAGACTACCGGCGCATCATTAATGATACTCGCCGCGGTAAAATTCTTCTCGAGGGCGGCCGAATAAATAAAGGGTTTGAAATTTGAACCCGGCTGGCGCTTGGCCTGAGTCGCTCGATTGAATTTATTCTTGAAATAATCGAAACCTCCGACCATGGCTCGAATCGCGCCATCGGTTGAATCGATCGAAACAATCGCCCCCTCGACCCTCGGAATATCTGCAAGTAGCCACTGGCCATCACGTTGCTCCAGCCAGATAACATCACCGACCGATAAAACATTCTCGATTGCCAGGGGCGGCTTGCCCTGCTTGTCGACCTCAATATAAGTTCTGGCCCAGTCGATTCCGCCCTTAAAGAGCAACTCGATATTTTCGTAATTCGAGATTAATACCGTCGCCGACGATTTATCCTCGACCTCCACTTCGGCTACCGCTTCGACCGGAGCCGCGCCCTCCGCTACTGGTTCTTCGGGTTCCAGGTTCTGGTTGATTGACATAACAACGCCCTTGCGCAATCCACCGATGCGTTGATCAGAAACCAGGTCAAGACCAAAAGGATCCCATGTCAGCGATTCCAGATCCTCGGCGAACTCGTAATCAATCGGTATATCGAGCGATTCTGGTACTTCGATGGATGTGATTGCACCCCTATATCCGTGTCGCCGGTTGTAATCCAGCAGGGCCCTGCGCAAGGCCTGATTAGCAACCACCTGCAATTCACCGTCGATACTGGTATAGACATTCAAACCGGCTTTATAGGCTTCCTCGCCATACTGCTCGAATAGCTCAGCCCGGATCATTTCGGCAACATAATTTGCGTCGGCGATGGTTTCGGCAGTATACAACTCGGCAGTGACAGGCTCAGCCCGTGCCAGTTCATATCCCTCGCCGTCGATAAATTTCAATACTCGCATGCGACCCAGAATATGGTCGCGCCTGATCAGCGCCCTCTCGGGGTTAATAATCGGATTATATTTTGAAGGGGCCTTGGGCAGGCCGGCGATCATCGCGGCCTGGGCAATACTCAGATCATTCAGTGGCTTGCCATAATAGACCAGCGACGCGGCAGATATGCCGTATGAGCGATGGCCGAGAAATATTTTATTGAGATATAACTCCAGTATTTTTTCCTTGCTCAACTCGCTCTCTATTCTCAGTGCCAACAGTATCTCGTTCAGCTTCCGGGCATAGGTTTTTTCCTTACTGAGGAAAAAGTTGCGGGCCACCTGCATCGTAATCGTACTCCCGCCCCGGGTTTTTTTACCAGTAACAGCCAGTTCATAGGCAGCAGCAGCTAAAGCAAGCGGGTCAACACCGACATGATTCCAGAACTGGTCGTCCTCGGCAGCGACAAAGGCGTCAATAACATGAGGTGGTATATTCTCGAAAATGACCGGAATGCGTCGATGTTCACCAAATTCAGCCAATAAGACTTCGTTCCTGTCATATACACGCAATGGTACCTGTAGCTGTATGTCTTCCAGATTCGCAATCGAAGGGAGCGCCGGAATTAGAACAGCGTAAATATAGAACACACCGGCAATCAAAACGATGGACCCGGCTGCAAACAACCATGAGATGATTTTTAGTAGTTTTTTCATAAAGTTAGGCTATACATATAACCGAATACCTGAAAAGTATCGACAAGACCAAGATGTTAAACTAGACTCATTGGCATATTTATTAGAATAATTTAACATTTTATATACTTACAGTCAGGTCTTAATGTAATTTATAGTTTATAGTATAAGATCTATGAACATAGGCACACACTGAGGAACACCTGTGTTTTTATCGCAAAAAAAACCACCATTGATCGGGATAGACATCAGTTCCACATCTGTGAAGCTGTTGGAACTGAGTAAAACCGGTTCTACCTACCGGGTCGAAGGTATCGGTGTCGAACCGTTACCCGTCAATGCCGTCGTCGAAAAAAATATCGCCGAAATCGAAGCGGTAAGTGAAAGTGTAAAGCGTGCGCTGAACAAGTCAAAAATAAAATCAAAAAATGTTGCAATCGCGGTCGCCGGTTCCTCGGTTATCACGAAAAAAATCACCATGCCCGCGAATCTCTCGGAAGACGAAATGGAAGGGCAAATCCAGCTTGAGGCGGATCAATATATACCCTATCCGCTGGAAGAAGTTAATCTCGATTTTCAGGTCATGGGTATTACCGAAGAAAATCCGGAGACAGTCGATGTATTACTGGCGGCCTGTCGAAGTGAAAACGTAGATGAGCGTGTCACTGCAATTGAACTTGCTGGCCTGACTGCCAAAATTGTCGATATCGAGGCCTATACCGTGGAAACCGTATTTTCAGCAATGGCATCACAAATGCCTGACGAGGGCATGGAAAAAACCATTGCCATCGTCGATATCGGCGCCACCATGACCAACCTGAGCGTGATCCAGAATCACAAGTTAATTTACGCTCGGGAGCGAAGTTTTGGCGGCAAGGAGTTGACTGAAGAGATTATGCGCCGCTATGGCCTCTCCTACGATGAAGCCGGGCTCGCCAAGCGCCTGGGCGGACTACCGGACAATTACGAACCCGAAGTACTTGAACCATTCAAAGAAACAACCGCTCAACAGGTTAGTCGTTTTTTACAGTTCTTTTATTCAGCAGGTGGCACAGATAGTGATATAGACCACCTGGTATTAGCTGGCGGTACCTCGTGTCTATCGAATCTGGCGGAATTAACCGAGTCTCATATTGGCGTGCCTACCAGCGTCGCCAATCCTTTTAGCGATATGTCATCCTCAAGTAAGGTCAATAAAGCCAACCTGGAGGCCGACGCACCCGCGTTCCTGATTGCAGCCGGACTTGCCATTCGCGGGGCCGAATATCAATGATTACGGTAATCAATTTACTCCCGTGGCGCGAGGAACTTCGCCAGGAGCAGAAAAAACAATTCGGTATACTCACTGCCCTGATGATGTTTCTGGCAGCGGCAATCATTGGTCTGATACATCTTCAAATGGTCACAAAGATTGACTACCAGCTCTCAAGAAACAATTTTATGAGTAGTGAAATTAGCAAGCTGGACGAGGCAATTGTCGAAATCAGTGAACTCAGGAAAGTTCGCCGTAGCCTCGTAGAACGTATGGAAGTTATTCAGGATTTGCAGCGTAGTCGTCCTTCGATCGTGCATTTGTTTACCGAAATAGTGAGCACCGTACCTAACGGCGTCTACCTGGAGTCACTAACCCAGACCGGGAGCAACTTGCTGATGCATGGGCAGGCCGAATCCAATGCCCGGGTTTCCACCTACATGCGAAACCTGGACGCATCCGATTGGCTTAAAGCGCCGAATTTAAACGTTATAGAAATTGAAGATATAAAGGTGAATCGTATCAGTACTTTTACGCTAACCGTCAAGCAGACTTCACCCGATGCAAACGAAGATGAAGTAGAAGATGAAGGAGGCCTTAAACCATGAATCTGGAAGACCTCCAGCATCACCTCGAACCGGATAATATTGGCAACTCACCCCTTTCCGTACGGCTAGGGGTAATCATCACCTTATGTACAATAATTATTGTCGCCGGGCTATGGTTTGATACACAGAAACAGCTGGGTGAGCTTGAAGGCGAACAAAAAAAGGAAATTGCGTTAAAAGAAGAATTTAAAATTAAGGCCCTGCGTGCCGCCAAACTTGAGCTTTATAAGGAACAGCTAGCCGAAATGAACGGCACTTTCGGAGCCCTGTTACGACAGCTCCCGGAGAAAACCGACGTCGAGTCGTTACTTGTCGACGTATCACAAACCGGTTTGGCCAGCGGTCTGGAAGTGAATAAATTCAAACCCAGTGACGAGGAAAAGAAGGGATTCTATGCTGAACTGCCTATCACGCTGGAAGTGATAGGATCGTTCCACCAGATGGCCACCTTCATCAGTGGTATTGCGGCGTTACCTCGCATCGTAACAATTAGCGACATGAAACTGGCGCCTGCCAAGAAGGTTGAAGAGGGCGAAAAGCCAACAAACCGACTACAAATGTCTGCTACTGCCAGGACTTACCGTTACCTCCAGGAGGATGAGCAATGACAGCGCATCCTGCTACAATTGGACGCCTGGTCCTGGTGTTGTCTTTGACCGGTTTGATGGCCGCCTGTAATCAAGGTGTTGGCGATCTACGCACATTTGTACAGCAGATCAAGGCCCAGCCTCCCGGGCGAATCGAACCGATACCCGAGTTTCAGCCTTACCAGAACTTCGAATACACCTCGCATGATCTGCGAGACCCATTCAAGCTGGTGGATTTCAGGCGCCCTGATGAAGATTCGGAATTGATCGAAAATATCGCCAGCGGTCCCAAACCGAATATAGATCGCGTTCGCGAGCCGTTGGAAGACTTTCCACTAGATACCCTGCGGCTTAAAGGCACCATCACCAAAGATGGCATCAAATGGGGACTGATTTTTGCCCCGGACAATACTGTACATCGAGTACTGGAAGGCCATTATATGGGACAAAACCACGGGCGCATTATTTCGGTTACCGACCAAATAGTTGAGCTGACGGAAATTGTACCCGACGGCTTAGGTAATTATATCGAACGGGCTTCGGCCGTAGCGCTGATCGAATAGCGAGAGGAATCACCCATGAACACGCGCAGTAGGAAACAAATGATGACTAGAATATTCAAAAACTCTCTGGCTGGGCTATGCCTGCTAGGGCTTGGTTTGAATCCTGTTATCGCCCGCGAATTAATCGGCCTGGATTATTCGGTAATGACCGGAAACGCGGTGCAACTGGTATTCACCTTTGATGAAGATGCGGTCGAACCACGCGCTTTCACGATAGACGAACCCGCCCGTATTGCACTGGACTTTGCCGATACTGCCAACAGCCTCAGGCAAAGAAACATACAGGTTGGAATTGGAAACTTACAAAATATAATTTCAGCGGCAGCGCAGGGGCGAACCCGGGTTGTGCTAAATTTGACGCAGAAGAGTGACTACGAAATCAGTGTGGACGGGAATCAGATGACATTGACACTGGGCGAGCTGGCCCAGCCAACATTTGCCTCTAGCCAGGCCACCCGTGCATCGATCGCCAGTGTATCGCTTACTAGAACACAACCAGGAATGGCCAAGGGCATTACCAATATCAATTTTAAACGCGGCCCAAATGGAGAGGGACGTATTATTCTCGATCTCACCAGTTCCTCAATTAGTACCGATGTATGGCGTGAAAATAATTCGGTCTATGTCGAGCTAATCGGATCGATACTGCCTGATGAATTACAACGGCGTATGGATGTCAGCGACTTTGCGACCCCAATCACCCATATCGACACTATTCAGGTCGGCTCTAATATCAGGCTGACTATCGCTTCGAATGGCGATTTCGAACACCTGGCTTATCAAACTGATAAGGTATATACGATCGAAGTGGCTCCAATTTCCAAGGAAGAGATTGAGAGAAAGAAGAAAACCAAGTTTGGTTATACCGGTGAACGTCTGTCGTTGAACTTCCAGGATATCGAAGTTCGGTCGGTATTGCAGTTACTCGCAGACTTTACCGGCCTAAACCTGGTGGTGAGTGATTCAGTCGTCGGCAATTTGACCTTGCGTCTGAAAAACGTGCCCTGGGACCAGGCGATGGATATCATATTGAAAACCAAGGGCCTGTCTCAACGTCGTGCTGGCAATGTCATATTAATCGCACCAACCGATGAAATTGCCGCTCGCGAAAAACTC
>PVMK01189108.1_pt2 | contig 16569 bp, 16 predicted proteins | sample 1853481 | NCBI WGS metagenome assembly PVMK01 (sample SAMN08533507, study PRJNA380276) | Marine sediment metagenome, whole genome shotgun sequencing project.
AAACATTCAATGGCACATCTGAAACTATGCTCTTTAATTCTACAGAATATGTTCCAAACAATTCCAACTATACTGGATTGGACGATGATCAAGATATTTCAGATAAAGATCTAAAGAAATACTTTAGATTAATTGATTCTATTCAAACAATAGAGTCAATTAATCTAAAGTATTTCTTTAGATCTTTATCTGAAATATCTTGATCATCATACAATCCAGTATAGTTGGAATTGTTTGGAACATATTCTGTAGAATCAAATAGTATAGTTTCAGATGTGCCATTGAATGTTTTTATCATAAGAATTTCTGCATCAGCTGGAATTTCTATTGCAATAGATTCAGTTTTGTCTGATAATGTTACATTATGTGTCCAAATTACTGGTTTGTTAATTTCAACTGCATCGTGTGCTAGTTGTATATCAATAATGTTATCATCAGTTGGTGTTGTGTAATTACTTGATGTATACATGATACATCAAGTGATAATATTTCTAAAAGTCCTACAAAACTAACATCATTTAATGTTGGTATGACAACATCATTAAATGATAATGTTTCATATCCTTTCAGTGTCATTGAATCTATTGGATTTGTTACTACAACTGTATCAGTGAATGTAAATGCTTCAACTAATGAATCATCTGCTGGAATAATTGTTGCTACAACTGTATCAGTGAATGTAATTGCTTCAACTAATGAATCATCTGCTGGAATAATTGTAGCTACAACTGTATCAGATAGTATCATTATTTCAACTGACGAATCATTTGCTTGACCGTTTACTTTGTAAGATACATAGTCTGCAAATGAAAGTGATTGTACTACAGATGGAGTTGTAGATTCAATATCAATTGGAGCAACATGTACAGTTTGAGAAACTATTTCATTGTTTAGAAATACTGTAATTGTATCACTGAATGATAAAAGATAAGATTCAAATGGAATTACTTGATCTTCAGATGGGGTTACATAACTAGCATAAATCTCATTGATTTGTGCTTGAGATAATGCTTCTTTGTAGATTAGAACATCATCAATACTACCTGAAAAGTGGTTTGAAAGAGTCGATGTACCTCTAAGGGTATTGAGATATGCACCAATAATCAAATCAGAATCATTTTCTGCAATTTCTGCAGATACTGGAGACATCTCACCTTCTAGTATTACAAATGATTCAGGAATTGTGATTTGTGATTCCAAGTTTCCATTTAGATACAATGAAATTTCTGTTCCATTAATTACTGCAACAAGATGAGACCAATCAGTGATTTGTGTTTCACCAATAATTTTTGTCCATGTTATTCCATCAAATATTGCAAATGTTGAAGTCTTTTCTGGTGAATAAATATTATTTATTCCAAGAATGAATGAATTTTCTTTTGAAACAACACTGAATTCTGCTGAACCTGATGTATAATCTGGATTTATCCATGTAGATATTGTAAGTTTGTTTAATTCTTCATTTAATTTTGCATCTTCAACTGAAATGTATTCTTGTGTTCCATTAAACTCTATTATGTTATCAGTATTGTTTGTTAAAATAATATCAGTTGCAGTGTTGTTAATTGGAATTATGTTTGTGGAGTTTGTTTGTGATAATACATCAATTACTTCTACTTCTTTTTCTTCTTTAATGATTTCTGTTGTTGTATTATTTTCTAATTCCAAAATTAATGGAAGTGTTTGTAGATAAATTTCTTTGATTTGTTGTGCAGTAAGATAAACATTAAAGATGTTAACTTCTTTTATCTCACCAAAGAATTGTTTTGTTATATCATCTAATGATCTGTTATTGTCAAGTGATGCACCAATTACAACATCAGAAGTTGATTCTATTGTTTCAATTGTTTTAACTTCAAGTTGTCCTTCAATTGTTAATGTTATCTTTTCAATTGACTCATTTGTATTTGAGTGAGTTCCGTTTGTGTAAATAGAAAGTGTTGTTCCGTTAAATGTTGCAGCAATGTGAGACCAATCATCTCCTATCTTATCTGCAGTCTGAACAGTATGCCATTTTATTCCATCAAATACTGAGAATGTGGCGATATGTTTTGGTTCGATATTATTGTTAATTGTTAAGGCAAATGCTTTCTCCTTACCAATTACAGTAAATTCAGCAGATCCACCTGAATAGTCTGGATTTACCCATGCAGTGACTGAAAGATCAGTGATATTACTAGTAGAATTACCGTCATTTGAGAGATATCCTTCTCCCTCTAAAATTAGACTAGAATCTGTCTCTTCGATATATACATCGCCGATAAAGCGTGAGCCATTAACCTGGGTATCAAATGACCATGATTCAGTGGAATTTGGAAGAATTATTGGTAAATTGGTCTCTGTGCCTGTAGAGTTTGTGCCTGGGATAGTTCCGTGAACTGGGATATCGATTCCTGTAGAGTTTGTGCTTGTTGTTGTACTGTTAGTGACTGAATCATTGATCGATGTTTGATTAGAAGTTGTAGCCTCAGCAGTCTCTGTATCTTCAGCTGGTGTAGAAGAAGATGAGGTGTTGTTTGCTGAGGCAGTTGTATTAGTAGAAGATGAAACCTTAGTGGATTCAGTATCTTCAGCTGGTGTAGAAGAAGATGAGGCTGAATCCACCGTGGTATCAGTGTTATCAGATGTTGTAGCCTCAACAGTCACTGTATCTTCAGCTGGTGTAGAAGAAGATGAGGTGTTGTCTGCTGAGGCAGTTTGATTATCAGAATTCAAGTCAATGGTCTCAGCAAAAGCTTGAGGCCAATAGCTTGATGAAATTGAATAAGGAGTTACAACAATTGTCGATAAAAGAATTAAAATAAAAACACAAGAAAGTATTGGACGAATCTTTTCAATTTTAAATTTAACATCTTCGGAAAAAATAAACAAAAAGAAAAGAAGTGGAGTAAAAATAAGAAGAACAAAATTAACATCAAGATCAAAAGAAGAATTAAAATCTAAAATAAAAGAATCTGAAATAATATCAAGTGGTGAATCAATTAACAGATCAACTGATTGCAAAACATTTTCCAGGTGTTTATTAATATTATAATCAGAAATAATTTGTAAAGGATCAACTAAGAAAGTTTTTTGAGAAATAGATGAACCAATTAAATTAAAATTATCTTGAGAATTTTGTTGATATGTATCATCAATATATAACATTTCAATTTTTGAATTCTTTTTTCTATCATCACGAAGTTTATCTGATTGTGAAATTCTTTCAACAATAGTTTGTGGTTGTACGATGATTGTATCAAAATGAATTTTTTGATTGCTATGTGTTGTAAATAGCTGCAAATCTTCATTGAGAAGTATTAACTTGTTTGAAGAATCAACTGTGTCAACATATTGTGTAATGTTGTTGATTTCTTTTTTTGTTGGAGATCCTGATGCTATTCCAATATTTTCTTCTAGATCAATTGAAATTGTCTTTCTTGTTAGTGTAGAAGGTTGTAGAGGTAATTCATCATTGAGTGATGAATTTATTTGTGGTGTTGTGTCAGCAAATCCAATTGGAACATTGGATGTTACCAACAACAAAATTGCAATAAAAGATAGAAGAATTTTCAATTAGAAAAATCCCTCACACAAAATGTTGCAAAAATATCTTGGTGTAGAAATTGATTTGCAAAAATTTGGTGTAGACTTTGGTCTGAGGGATTGAAAAAACCTACCATACTATCCATAGGATAGTCTAAGATATCCACCTCATCTTCTTCTACACCAAAAAAAAATTGGTTAGTAAAAACAATAAACAGGTTGGAAATGTAGCTCTAAGAATGATTCCATGTTGGAAATTAGTCTAATTCACTGATCCATTTTGGAACTCAATTTTTTTAATGATTTTTGATGAAAAATGAATATTAAATCAAAATTTAAGATCTAATATTTTAAAAAAATAAATTTACTTGTTTGAAAAATTAATTCAAATTTTTGTAAAGAAAATATTTTTAAAAAAATTATAATTTCACTACAATATTATTTTGTTATTATGCTGTAAATTTCTTCTATGCTGTAAAAAATATTCTATAATAAAAATAAATGATTAATTATAATCTATTGTTTTAATGAGTACAAATTTGTTTGATACTAATGAAAATTTTTATGAGAATCTCCATAGCTTACTTCTTTGATCTGACTCTTTCCAGCTGGAAGAACACGCACAAAATCATCAATGCTAATATTTTTTGTAATCTCTTCTTCTAGTTTAGAAAATTCTATTCTAATTTTTTTAGCAGCATCAACCATTTCAGAACCATGTGGTTCAATAATTGCATAACAAATAGAATTTTTTTTAATTGGTTCAGGTGGGCCACATGTTAAAACATAATCATCATCTTGTGGAATAATTCCTACAGACAATCTAAGAGTTTCAGATTTGATAAAGTTTCTTTGTCCTTCGATTCTAAATGATCCTTTTGGTAAAAATTCTCCACTTGGTGCAGATTTTTTTACTTGTTCGGGGTTTACCCAATAAGCACTTACTCCATACATTCCTTCTCTCCAAGCTCTACTAAAACAAACAGTTGCATGTGCAACTTCATTCATGCTTGTTGTTGGTACATCATTAGCATTTTATAAAATAAAAAATGGTGAACCAAAAATATCTCCATGAAAAATGTTATCATTTTTTACTAGATGTTTCCGTACAACTGCAGAGTTTGATGCAGCATCTCGTCCTCCAATTGTGAGAAATCCATCTGATGTAAAAAACCATCTATACCGTTCATACCAACTCTTCTTTCGTATTTCTGAAACTACAATTAAATTTCTTTCAGTCTCTGTTTGACTTTGTAATTTTCCAAGTTTCTTTTCTGTTTTAGTTTTAATTTCTTCAATTGATTTTATTGCACCAGACTGACGTTTAGCTTCATTGAATAGTATTGATGCAATTGATTGTAATGAGGAAGTTAGTTTTATCTTAATTTTTTCGTCTTCAATTACTAACAATGAAATTCCTTTTTCTTTAATTAATTTAGCATTATAATTAGCAAGAAGTTTTTGTGCATTAGGATTTTCAATAGAGATTATTCCTTGAGAAACCATTTCAAAAAGAGAATTTGCTACTTTGGTAATGTAATTAGATTTTTCTTTAACAGTTTGAATTGCTTTTTCTTGTTCACTTAACTGAGTTTGTAGCTGTTCAATCTTTTTGTCAGAGCTACTGGATTGTATTGATTTGCCTTGTTCAACAATATTTTCTGTAAATACTCTATCAAGTCCCTCCATAAAGCTAGGAACTTGGGTACATGTCTCATCACTTTCTCCTAATCTAATTGGTAAGATCTCAACTTTATCGCCATAAATGACAACAGAGTCATGTTTTCCAGTTGTTACATTTGTAACAACTTCATTTGTTGTTTCATAGATTTTTTTAATTTGTTCGTGACTTAGATCCTGTCCTATCTGTTTAGAATCAAGTTCAGCAATTTTAAAAATTCCTTCAACATATTTTTTTGGTAAACCTAAAGTTCTTCCTAACCATTTTCCAGAAGTAAGATCTGATGTTTTTAATTGTTCAAAATCAGATTCAGAAATATTAAAAATATCAAGACCATTTTGTGGGGGAGTTGTATATTGAAGTCCCTACACCTAGTTTTCGGTGTCTAACATCTATTGAATGCTGTAAAGCAAGAATTTTCATATCTTTGTTGCAGATGAGGATATTTCCATCTCCAAAAAATTCCCCTACAATTACAAATTCCTTCCCAAATCCTTCAAGTGTGAAATAAGCAATTCTTTCTGAACCAATTTGTTCTATCTTTTTTAATTTCAATCTAAGCATATCACTTCTTAATCTCTTAAGCAATCTGTTTGGCTCCATTTGATCTATTTTGACTGTAGTCAACCAAACACCAGATGTTGAAATCATCATAAACAGATCTGGTTTTTCAGTATGATGAAGTTTGAAAAGAATACTATCTTTGTTAATTCCATAGATATTACTTACATAGTAATCATGAACTTGTTCAGATATTTGATTAACTAGATATCTTAATTCTATTCCAGCTAGAGCCATAAACACCAACTCATAGTCTGAAATTATACTCTTGCTATCAGATATGCGCATATGATACCAAAGATATTAAACGTGGTTTGATTGAGACGCGCTAGAGATTTACTTGGCAAAATTCAAAAAGAAAAAATCACAACCAACACCAGGAGCTGATGACTCTAAAAAGGAATTAGTTAAAGACGAAACAAGTGACATTCCTGAAATTGAAAACAATACAACCACTCCTGAAGTTCCTCCAAGTGAACCACCAGTAAGTGAAGCTGAAAAAAGTGAGAAAGATAGAAAATTAAATAAATTATTTTGGATGCGTGTGGCATTAGCTATAATTGCAGGTACTGCAGCTACTTTCATCTTTGAAGATATTGAAGGCGAAGAAAGAAGGTGGTCCTCAATTGGTTTTATGATTATAGTATTTTTTGGAACAATCATTGTTGCAAAAGGAATGAAAATGCAACTACCATCTTCGGATAGAAAAAAACTTGTGACACAAGGTATTGGTAGTTATATCTTCTTGTACTTGTTTACTTGGATTGTAACTTTTACATTAGTTCATACAGGAAGTGTTTCCAGTGGAATCAATCTATAATTTAACAATTAAAACAAAAGGATGGTAGTGTATGTGGAATTTTAAAACTCCTGGTATTCCTGATGAGTTGTTTGAACGTACAGAAAAAGTTCCAATTACAAAAGAAGAAGTAAGAGTAATTCAAATTAGTAAAGCACGATTACGTCCAGGACAATTAGTATACGATGTAGGTTGTGGAAGTGGTTCAATCTCAGTAGAAGCAGCTATTCAAGTTGAATCATCTGGAAAAGTTCTGGCAATAGATTATGATGAAAATGCTATTGAATTAACAAAAAAGAATGTTGAAAAATTTGGGCTTTCAAATGTTTCATTAATTCATGGAAATGCAAAAGAGAGAATCAGTGAACTAGAAGCAGCTGATGCAATATTTATTGGTGGTACAGGCAAAGACACTGCTGAAATTGTTGAATTATGTCAAGACAAATTAAAAGCAGGAGGAAGAATTGTGATTGGAACAATATTAATTGAAACTCTCTATGCTATTTTGCAAATACTGGATAAATTACAATTTGATTCTATAGACATAACTCAAGTTACAATCTCAAAGAGTAGAAAGACAAGCACAGGAACTATGATGCTTGCTAGAAACCCTGTAACAATAATTTCTGCAACTAAATCATAATCTAGCTTTTAATTGGGAACATAAGCCAGAATTTGTATGACAAGTTTAATTGGAATTGGAGTAGGTCCTGGTGATCCTGATTTACTTACGGTAAAAGCAGTAAAAGCTATTCAAAATGCAGATATTATTATGTGTCCAGCCTCAAATGAAGATAGGCCCAGTATTGCATTTTCTGTAGTATCATCAATAATTGATAAATCTAAAAATCAAAAAATTATAAAATTAATTTTTCCAATGACTAAAGACAAAGATATTCTTGAGCAAACATGGAAAAGAAATGCAAAGATAATGGCTGAAACTGTTTTGACTGGAAAAAATGTTGTTTATCTTACTGTTGGCGATCCATTTCTTTATAGTACTTGGATCTACATGCACAAGGATCTTAAAGAAAATTATCCTGACATGAACATTAGTGTTATTCCAGGAATTGTTTCGATATTTACATTTGCAGCAAAAGTTGGTGTTAGTGTAGCTGAAGGTGCAGAAAAAGTTGCTATTATTCCATCTTGCTATGATTTATCTAGTGTAAAAGAAATTGCAAAACATTCTGAATCTATGATATTTCTTAAAGATGGAAGATATTTTGATCAAGTAATTAAAGTGCTAAAAGAATCTGGATTTCCTGATGACTCTATATTTGCAATTGGACAGGATCTTGGAACAGAAAATGAAATTATTCGAAAAATGACTTTAGGTGAAGTAAATGATGGAACCTTAACTACAAAATATTTTTCAATATTGGTGGTAAAGCGTGTCTAAAGTTTTTTTTGTTGGATGCGGTCCTGGTGATCCTGAATTAATTACAATCAAAGCTAAAAAATTAATTCAGAAAGCTGATGTAATAGTTTATTCTGGTTCTTTAATTCCAGAACAAATTCTAAAATTTTGTAAAAAAGGAAAATTATATGACGCATCAAAGTTGGTTAGAGAAGAAATTTTTGAACTACTTTACAAAAATGCAAAAAAAAACAAAGCAGTTGTAAGACTACATGATGGTGATCCATCAATTTATGGAGCAATAAAAGAGCAGATTGATAATTTAGAAAAGAAAGGAATCAAATCCATTGTTATTCCAGGAGTTACTGCATTTTTAGCATCAGCTGCTGCACTAGGAACTCAACTAACACTTCCAGGAGTTACTCAAACAATTATTGTAACAAGAGCAGAATCAAGAACTAAAGTTCCAAAACGAGAAAAAATTTCAGAGCTTGCAAAACATAAAGCAACTTTAATTTTTTATCTTAGTATTCATCTTGTTTCTAATTTAGTTAAAGAAGCAATTGCTGGTGGTTACAAAAAAACTACACCAGTTGCTGTAGTGTATAGAGCAAGTTGGAATGATCAAAAAATAATTAAAGGAACACTTGAGAATATTTCAAAAAAAGTCAAAGATGAAAAGATTACAAGGACTGCAATTGTAATTATTAGTGATGTAATAAATCCCAAATCATATGAATATTCAAAATTGTATGATAAAAAATTTAGTCATGGTTATAGAAAAGCTAAAGTCAAATAGATAAGAAAGAAACTCTATTTCTAATTTTTAATTTAATAAGTTTTTTTTCAAGATTAGTTGGATTACCTGATGTAAAAATTTTTAATGAATTTCTTTTTGATTGATTGTTCTTAATCATTTTGAAAACTTTTTCTGCAACAATATTTCCTGGATCTATGAATTGTACATTAGGAAATTCCTTATCTAATATTGATTTCAAAAATGGAAGATGAGTACTAGAAAGAGTAATAGTGTCAATTGAATTTTTAGAAATTATATCATTTAGAATCTTTTTAATAATTTTTTTGCAATACTGTTTGTTTGCAATAAACTTTCCAGACTCTACAAGATCAACAAGCTCTGATCCATTAATTTTAAAAAATTTATAAGATTTTGAAAATTTTCTTTCTTTGATGTAGTTTGATAATCCTTTACTCTTAATTGCAGATTTTGTTCCAAGTATTCCAATTCTTTTTGATTTAGAAATTTTATGAGCTTCCTTTAGAGGTGGTTTTACTTCAATGACTTGGTTAGTTGGCAGATTCAACATGAGACTAGGAGTATTTGATGCCATTACCAAAACATCAGGAGAAAATTGTGCCTGAAGTGTTTTTATGGATTTTTTAATTATTGAGTTTAGTTGTGCTTGAGATTTGTTCCCATATGGAAAGTTTTGTTCATCTGCAAAATAGACAATCTCAGACTTTGAAATTCTTTGAATAGCCTTGATAATAGAGAGTGAGCCCAAGCCTGAATCAAAAACTACAATTTTGGCCATAAATTTTAGGCAAAAACCACTCATAATAGTTTGTTAGCTAAATTTAATCCAAAGTCGATCTAAATGCACACAGTCCATTAAGACTAAATTTCTAAACGAACAGTCATGCCAAACTTCGATAAGACTTGGGCTCGACAAGAGACCCAAAGCGTAACTGGCAAACTCCGTGAAGCAGTAAAACCTCAAGGTGCATTAAAACCACGAATCCAAACTGCAGTAAATAAACTACAAGTCCAAATTTCCAAAATGGACTCTATGTTGACAAAACTGCACGAAAGAGATGCGCAACTCTTTCAGAGAGTCGTGACGGCAATGCAGCAACATGATACTAGCACAAGTAGAGTTTTATCCAACGAATTAGCTGAAATTCGTAAAGTTACAAAGATGCTCGGCAACGCAAGAATGTCATTAGAACAAGTCCAACTAAGACTGACAACCATTCATGATCTTGGTGATGCTATGGTAGCAATTGGACCAGCAATGTCTACAATGAAGGGATTGAAGTCATCGCTAGGAAGATTCATGCCAGAAGCAGACGCAGAATTGAATGCAATGTCCCAGACACTTAATGGACTTATGATGGATTCACTTGCAGGAGACTCATTTAGTATGGAGTCTGATGCTTCAAGTGAAGAAACAGAGAAGATCCTTCAAGAAGCATCTGCAGTAGCTGAGCAACAGATAGGAGAGAAATTCCCGTCTGTACCATCCTCAACTGGACTTTCGTCTCAAACCTCTACTTCTACCTTTGAGTAGATTAGAAAAGACGAACGTTCATTCTTTTTATTTTAATTTTTTTAAAAAAACTATTAAATAAAATATTTGTAAAACTTAAAGATCCAGGATTTTTTCTAGTAATTCTGCTTCTGTTATGATCAACTTTTCTGGATAACAATTAAGCATAAATCCATTATTATTTTCATAAAATTTCCATGAATTACATTGCTTATCAAATTCATAAGGATGAGTATTATCATCTTCCCAATTAAACCCATTCAGAATATTGTTTTCAGGATAATTATGACCGCGTATTAGTGTAATTGAATTTGTATTCTCATTGAATTCAATTTGTGCATAAAGAGAATTTGGATAAAGATAGATTACATTTGGATGAGAAATTACAGCATCGAATATTTCTCTAGTTACATATTCATTATGTAATAAAATAATTTTTTTATAATTTAGAAGTATGTTTGGATTTTTGTGCACTTCTAAATCATTCACTACATCCCATCCTAATTCATTAAAAACTCTTAATGCCATAGCACTAGAGGTGAATGTTGGATTTTTCCATTGTTTTCCTATATCTAACGTTAAACATTTTTCATCACATTCTCCTCGAAAATAATCATAAAAACCACCTTCTCTGTATGCAATTTGAGTAAAAATAGGATCGATTACAATAATATCTTCAATATTTTTCATTTGAGATAATTCATCTTCTGTAAATTCAAAAGGTAAACCACTTCCAAATAATGCCCAAGTTTTTGTTTTACTATCTAGATTTTCAAATAAATCATAATTTTCATTTTCTTTAATTTCATTAGGAAATTTGTCACTAATATTGATTAGAATTATTCCTGAAATTACAATTACAGATACAATCAAAATATAGATTTTTTTCAATAATCATGATATAATCAATATAATAATAAATGTGATTTAATTCCAAAGTTTTTCTTTGAAAGTTAGTTTTTTGTTTAATACAAAATTACTAAACGCTGCAGTTGCAATAGCTAAAATCAAAGCAAGTGGATATGCAATATAATAAGAATCTACTAACCAGAATACCATTCCAAGTTGAACTAATGCACCTAATGAGCTAAATAGACTAAATTTTCCATATTGAGATAATGTTTTCTTTTTTGAAAAATCTCTATCCTCAAATGTCCAAACTTTGTTTAAAATAAAATTAGTTGAGATAGATGCAATTATTCCAAAGATGTTTGCATGAAGATACCACATGTCGGTTAGTCCAGATGTAAAAAGCATTGAAATAACATAGTTTACAGCTAATCCAGAAGCTCCAACTGTAAAAAATCTTGCAGCCTTTGAAAGAAAACGAACCGAATTACGTTTTTCATTTGTTGCTTTAATTTTTCCACTTTTGTATAGTTTCCATACTGATTTAAAATAATCAATAATAGTTGAACTATCTAACTTACTTGAACCAAATTTTCTGTTTTCAAAACAATATGGGATCTCTTTTACATTGATCCCTTTTGTTTTAACAAGAATTTCTAAAAGAAATTTGTAACCTAATGTATCAAAATTTAATTCTCTAATAATATTTTTTTTAAATGCAAAAAATCCAGACATTGGATCTTTTGTTTTGACACCTAATCCTTTTTTTGCAATTACCGTTGCAATTTTGCTCATTAGTTTTCTTTTTTTTGTCCAACCTTGAATATTTCCTCCAGTTATGTATCTTGAAGCTACAACAAGATCACATTGATATTTTTTAAAAGCTTCAATCATTTTTGGAATAATTTGTGGAGGATGTGAAAAATCCGAATCCATAATAACTATTGTTTCTCCTTTTGCATTTTGAATTCCATTTAAAATTGCAGAAGAAAGTCCATACTTTGCTTTTCTGTGGATTATATCAATAGTATTTTCTGCAATTTTTTTAATACTGGAAATATATTCTTCCACAATTTTTCCAGTTCCATCAGGAGAATTATCATCAATTACAATTGTTTCAGTTTGAATTCCTTTTGGAATATTTTCACGTATAGATTTTAGAATACTAACAATATTCTGAGATTCGTTATAAGTCGGAACAATAATTGAGATTTGGGGATTATTCTTAACCATACCTACTTCAAACCTACCTAAAACAAATGAATATTAATTTATAATAAATTTTATGCCTAGGTGATCTTTTATTCACAAGAATATTATTGAAAAATCTTTATCCAACACCTGATCGCATATTATCGTAAAATTCCAATTCTTACTTTAGATTGTACAAAAATAATTGTGAAAATCAGAATTGCAAATACTAGAATTGGTAGATTCAACTCAGGAATAGATTTGTCAGGTGAGATTATGTCTCCCCATTTAGATGGAGATGGAATATCAGAAGAATTTTCTATTGTAGAATTTTTAGGCCAAGAATAGAATTTATTTAAACTTGCATCATAAACTGAAACATAAAATCCATAATTGTCTGAACGTTCTAGCAATTCAATTGGAATTTTAAATTCATAACTTGGATGTGGAATTTTACTGTAACGATCATTTTCATCTGATATGCTACTTACTGCAATAAATTCTTCAGAATCTATAATCTTAAAGTTTTCATTTCCAAAACCTTGTTTAATAATACCTTTTTTTTGACCTAAGGAAACTGAAAAACAATAGTCATCATTGTCTAGAATTTCATTTTTATTATTTTTTCCATCAAAACATATAGTTGCTTGATCCATTTTATTATCTAATGTTTTATCTCCTACTGGATCAACTAATACATAAATAAAATCTTCATAATGAGCAGTTCGTAAATGAATAATCATTCCATCATCATATGAAAACAAATTATGACTTGATGGTTTCCACTCTGTCCAATCTGTCCATTTACCATCAAAGATTACTTTGTGTATTCCAGTTGAATGTGTAATCAGTATAGGATCTGAACTTGCATAGATTTGTTGAAATGAAAATACTATTGTTATTGACATGATCAAAAAAATAATTAGTTTAATTGCCATGATTTAATTTATATTTTAAGAAATATAAAACAATAAACAAATTTTCAGTCATGTTTATAGACTAGTAGTTGATATTGTTGTAATGAACAAGGCTGCAATTATTGGTATTATCATAGTAATTGCAATTGTAATTGGAGTTGCATCATCAATGTCTTCTATGGAAAAAGTTGGAGATGATGTTTTACTTACAGATGAAGAATTAATTTTAGATGAAATTGTTCCTGAAGAAGATTCAGCAGAAGAGCCAGAGACAACAGGTAATAACTTGACAGTAGAATTGTCAGAATCTATGAAGTTTAAAGCACCCTAGAGTATTCCAAAATGGATCACTTAGTTTGCATTTTTTGCCACGATCCCTATAATACAGTTAAACCTACGTATTCTAATGAATAGATTAAAAACGATCGTATTGTTTGCAGGCATATTTGCAATAGGCCTGGGAGCAGTAAGTCTAAACGATAGTTCTGCTGAATCATTATCAATTTTAGCAGCAACACCACAGACACAAAATAGCATGGGCATGCTTGGACATGTTGAATACAAACTAATGGATGCAGAAGGTTCAATCAAACAATATCTACAGAGTGATAATACTGTAGTTAATGCAGGAATGGATTGTGTTTCTCGTTTGATGTTTGACAACGATACTGCTGACATATCTTGTACTAATGGTCTTAGCACATTTGATTACATCTCTATTGGTAACGTAACTACAACCAATATAGACGCCGATGTACCATTACAAGGTCATACTGAACTAGAGTCAAGCTCTGATGGAAACTGTGCAACTACCGGCGTTGATGGAGAGATGGCAAGAAAACGAGTTGTACCAACCTTTACTGCAGCAGTTGCTGAAGGTTCAGGAACACTAGTAGTTTTGGATACTAAAGACAGCCCATTTGACTTTGGTGTAAGTAACTCAACATCAGAAATTACACAATCTGGAATATTTAATGCTGATGTTACTACCTCAGATGGCGAGGGTCAATGCACAGCACTTGGAGACGCAGATATGTTTGCAATACAAAACCTCGCTACTCAAACCGGAATCGCTGTTTCATCTGGAGATAGCTTGTCTGTAAAATGGACTATCACTGTAGGATAGAATTGATTTAATTTTTTACAAAAAAATCATTCTAGTCTTTTTTCTTTTTATATAATATTAAAACGCATTAATATATGAAATTATTTGAATCAGATGATCTATGGATATGCAATAGATTGAGCAACTACAGAGTCTAGATCTGAAATGTTAATTCTTTTCTGCTCCATGCTATCTCTCATTCGAATAGTTACTGTCTCATCTTCTAGGGTCTGGTGATCAACAGTAATGGCAAAAGGGGAACCTATCTCATCTAGTCTTCTGTATCTTCTTCCAATTGCTCCAGAGTGATCCAAAAATGCATCACATTTTCTTTTAAGTTGAAGATAAATCTCATCAGTTTTTTCCTTTAACCCATCCTTTTTGACTAAAGACAAAACTCCAACATGAACAGGTGACAAGTAAGGTTTTAGAGACAAAACTATTCTCTCATGTTCTTTGTCGTCTTTCAAACAATGTTCTAAAATTGTATAGAGACTTCGGTCAATTCCCATTGAAATCTCAAAAATGTGAGGAAGAACCTTTTCATCATTATCCATTACCTCAAATTTCTCCTTGCTCTTTTTTGCATGGCTCGATAAATCATAGTCAGATCTATAGTTACATGCAACTAATTCCAACCATCCTATTGTAGTTTCTACCTCAAAATCAAATGCCACTTCAGCATAGAATGCCTTTTCTTTGTCACCAAGTTTTCTGAATCTACTTTTTGTAATGTCTATTCCTGTCTTTTCATAAAATTCAGTCAAAATTCCCAAGTAATATGCAACAAACTTGTTTGGTATTATACCTGATTCTACTGCTTCTTTACACGTCATAGAAACGGGCTCTGCATCGGTTTGAACTCTAATTACTGTGTCTTGAATTTCAGAAAACTTTTCCATATCGTCTAATTTTGTTGGATTACAGAATACTTCAATTTCAGCTTGATAAAATTCTCTAAGACGAAGTAAACTTTGTCTAGGTGCTATCTCATTTCTAAAACTCTTTCCCACTTGAGCTATTCCTAAAGGAAGTTTCCCTCGCATGGTCTTAAAGAGTCTAGGAAAGTCTACAAAGATTGATTGACAAGTTTCTGGTCTAAGATATGCTTCTTCTCCTTCAGGACCAATACCAACCCTGAACATCATATTGAATTTCTTTGCTTTCTCAAAGTCTCCTTTACATTTTGGACACTTTATGTTATTTTGTGAAATAACATTATCAAATTCCTCAAGACCTGCACTTTCAGGAATCTCAATTTTTGTTATATCTGCAATTGTTTTATCTGCTCTAAATGTTGAATTACATTTTGTACATTTTATTATTGGATCAGCAAAGTTACTCAAGTGACCTGATGCCTCAAAAACGGATTTAGACATTATTTGAGAACCATCAATTTCAAGCATTCCATCTCTTCTGATTAACTCTCTTCTCCATAATTCAAGAAATTTATTTTTCAAACTAACTCCAGATGGTCCATACTCCCAAAATCCAGCCTGTGCATCAGCATAAATCTCACAACTAGGAAAGTAAAATCCACGCTCAAGTGCTAATTTCATAACTGCTTCATAATTCATTATTAGATTCACTCAATCATTGCATAAATTTCTACGCAAATCCCTTTGCTATTTTGATGTTCTCAAAGTCATCTCTGTCATCATCAATTGGGGTTTCTAAAATTATTGGAATTTTTTTCTTGTTTGCAAACTTTACAACAGCAGCAATTCCTTTTTCTCCAATTCCTCCCAATCCTAAATGATAGTGTCTATCAAGATTGCAACCAATTTCCCCTCTTGCATCATTTAGGTGAAGAATTTTTAAATTCTCTATTCCTACATGTTTTTCAAATTCATCAAAAGTTTCCTTTACTTTCTCTTCAGTTCTCAAATCATATCCTGAAACAAATGCATGACAAGTATCAAAACAAATTCCAAATTTGTTTGTGGGTTTTAATTGATTAAAAATTTCTCCTAGTTGTTTGAATTGAGAACCTACAGAGTTTTTCTGACCAGCAGTATTTTCTAATAGAATCATTACATCATTTTTTGTTTGTCCGGCTTTAGTCAAACCTTCTACTAATTTTTTAATTCCAGCTTCTTCACCTGTTCCTAAATGACTACCAAGATGTGTTACAAGATATGGAATTCCTAATTGTGCACATCTTTTAATCTCATCTCCTAATATTCTCACTGATTTTTGAAATCCATCATCTTTTGGACTTGCAAGATTTGGTAAATATGGCATATGTGCACAAGTTGCAAATCTATCTATTTTACTTTCTTTTAGTTTT
>PVMK01117144.1_pt1 | contig 16566 bp, 13 predicted proteins | sample 1853481 | NCBI WGS metagenome assembly PVMK01 (sample SAMN08533507, study PRJNA380276) | Marine sediment metagenome, whole genome shotgun sequencing project.
ACCCCCCGGTGCCCGCCGAGTTGATTGCGGGGTGCAATGTGCTCGATCTCAGGGATTTGCTGCCGCAAGGCTTTGGTGTCGTCATTGTTAAATAGAATTTGCGCCCGCGCGGAAACCCTTTGTAGGGAATCGTTGTGGTTCGGGTCCAGACAAAGACGCTGTTGCTGGCCAGCCGGTTGAACTCATTCATGGCGCCGTTATACAAACCATTCCCGGCTCCCAGCATGATGATCAGCATGAAAATTCCCCAGAACACACCGAACGCCGTCATAAACGACCGCAATTTGTTTTTTTTGAGGGTGCTGAAAATTTCATGCCAGCTGTCGCGATCAAAAATCATGTAATTTTCCGCTTAAAAATCGTGGCTGGAAGCCACTCCCACCGGCATTAGTGATCGCGTAATTAATGGGTTCTTTCAATACAATCTGTGGGAGCGGCATCTTGCCGCGATATTCGAGTATTTTGAAGCAAATTATAATTATAAGCCAGTTCTTATTCGTCGCGCAGGGCTTCCACCGGTAGTATAGATGCCGCCCGTCTGGCCGGAACGAACCCGGCGATCATTCCGGAAATCACCAGCAGCACCAGAGCGCCGACGGCAACCCGGAAATCGACTTCCGGATGCTGAAACAAATCAATCTTCGGCAGATAGGCACTAGCCACCTCGATGACCGCCACCCCGGCGACCAGTCCGATATAGCCGGACACCGCCGTAATGAGCACCGACTCGGATAAAATTAGACTCACAATGGAACCCGGTGTCGCGCCCAGCGCCTTGCGAATACCGATCTCCCGGGTGCGCTCTTTTACGGATATGAGCATGATGTTGCTGATGCCGACGATTCCGGCGATAATCGTCCCGATACCGATTATCCAGATAAAGATGCGGATGCCGCTGAACAGATTTACAAATTTCTGGAAACGTTCAACCGTGTTAAATATTCTCAAGGCTTTGGGGTCATCCGGGGAAAAGTTGTGCCGCAGCGCCATTTTTGCGCGCACCGATTTCTCCATGGCGCGGCCCTGGTTTACGCTGGCATCGCCGATCGTAAACATGTAGGCGTGAATCTTGTTGCCGCCGCCAAACACTTTCTGAACGGTTGAAACCGGCAGATAAATCAGCCGCAAATGCATTTCACGGCCTTCGTCGAAATGAATCCCGATGACCTTAAAAGGCACGCCATTGATGGTGATAAATTTTCCGACAGCGGGTTCATCTTTAAACAGCTGCTCTTTGACCAGGGTGCCGATGGTTGCAACTTTGCGGGCCCGGCTGATGTCAATCTCATTGATGAGCCGGCCCTCCTCCAGAATGGTATTTTCCAGGAATTTATGATCCGGGTGAAAAGCAATGATATTAAAGGCGCCGTATTCTTTTTTGTAGGTGATCAGGTTCGTATTCCACAGGTAATAGCGGGCGGTAATGTGCTCAACCCCTTCCAGGTTCGTTTTAATTTCGTCATAGTCCGTATTGGTAAATTGAATCTGCCGTCCCGGCTGCAGGCCTTTATAGGGTTTGCTGGTTTGCCCGGGATGGACCCAGATGCTGTTGGTGGCCACATTGCGAAACTCATTTTTAACACCGTTTTCGATGCCGGTTCCCGCTCCCAGCAGTAAAATGAGCATGAAAATACCCCAGGCGACGCTGAATCCGGTCAACACCGTGCGCAGCTTGTTTTTCTGAATGGTACTGAAGATTTCCTGGAATCTATCGACGAAATGCAGCATAAAACAACCGTTTCCAACTTAAGATTTTTGATGATTTTCAATCACCCCGTCCCTTAATCGAATCACCCGGTCGGTTCGGTCAGAAATATCGTGTTCGTGGGTAACGATTATAATAGTAACGCCATCCTGATTGATGTTTTTCAGCAGCTCCATCATCTCATAGGATGTATCGGTGTCCAGCGCACCGGTGGGTTCATCGGCTAAGATCACTTTGGGGGTGGTGACCATGGCCCGGGCGATGGCGCAGCGCTGCTGCTGGCCGCCGGACAATTCACCCGGCAAATGATCGGCCCACTCGCGGATGCCCATTTTATCCAGATACTCCATGGCAATCCCCAGGCGCTTTTTGCGGCCGATTTTCTGGTAATAAAGCGGCAGCGCCACGTTTTCCAATGCATTTTTAAACGGAATCAAATTAAAGGATTGAAACACAAAACCGAAAAACCGGTTCCTCAATTGCGCTGCCCGGGTTTCACTCATTTGTTGAATCGGCTCATTATTTAGCCGGTATTCTCCCGAATCATAGGTGTCGAGCAACCCGATGATATTTAGCAAAGTTGATTTCCCGGACCCGGAGGATCCCATCACCGACACCAATTCCCCCTCCTGAACATGAAGATCAATGCCTTTCAAAACATGCAGCTGATTGCTGCCCATATAATAGGTTTTATGCAAATTTTTGAATCTGATCACGGCTAACCCGGAAAAAGCGTTTTTGTTTTGCGGCAAAGACATGCCGGTTCGCACCTTAAGATGACACCAGCAAAATGAGGGCGGCAGGAGAAAAATTCGGCTTCAGATCGATACAAAACAGCTTTCAGCGGGCCGCGCAGATGGAACCGGGAGCAGCCCTCAAATATTTTTGTTTAACATCCTGCCAAATCTCAGGCAAGACAATACTGGGTTTTTATTTCCAGCGGTCAAGGTTAGCGCAGTTTTTTTCATGGTCCAGCAACCACTCTTTGCGCCAGATGCCGGAGCCGAAGCCCACCATTTGGCCGTCGCTGCCGATCACGCGGTGACAGGGAACAATCAGGGGAATCGGGTGTTGCCCACCGCCCGAAAGGCTTTAGGGCTGCCGACGGCCCGGGCAACGTCCCCGTATGAGGCGGTCTGACCGAAGGGAACTTTTTGCAACTGCCGCCAGACCGATTTTTGAAAATCGGTTCCTTCCAGGTGCAGGGGAACGCTGAATTTTTGGCGCTTGCCTTTGAAATATTCATCCAGCTGCCGGAGGCATTCAGTCATGCCGGCCGGCAGGTTACGGTCTGCTTCAAAGTCGTCTTCCACAAATGTGATCGTCAAAATGCCTTTTTGATTCCCGACAACTTCAAGGGGCCCAATTTCTGAGTGGTGACAAGCGCGATATGTCTGCACGAAAACCTCCTTTGGGAATAAGTAGGGTCGGCCACCGTGCCGACCTCGCCGGCAGCCGCAGTGGGCTGCCCTTTGAGTAAAATTATGCTAATGTTTAAGCGGACTTTTTCCAATCCCCGGCCAGATCCGCATCACGCCAAAGCCTGCCCGGATCGTAATCCAGCATCCAGTGATCAGCCAGATCCGGGCAAGAGCCCCTGAAACGCTTTCATCGAGTAGTAAGGATAAAAAAAGCCGTCAACAGGCCGGTCCGAATAAACAGATCACGGCCGATTTTAAAACTGGGGTTTTTCTACCTCACAAACAGGTTTTCATCAAATAATTTTGATAATAATCCATAAAAAATAACGGCAGGGGTTGACAATCCCATTTTTATTCTGATATTGTTAATCGTAAATATACGATAAACGGATCTAAAGATGTCACAGACAAAAACAGCGATTCCACCCGCATGCTGCACTTTGAATATCTCCGGCAAGAAGCAAGAGCAACTGATTCGCATGTTCAAAGCCCTGGGAAATCCCATCCGTTTTGAAATCGTCAAGTTCCTGGTGACCCATCCGGGTTGCATTACCGGCGATATTGTCGAATATCTGCCCATTGCCCAGGCCACCGTTTCACAGCATCTTAAGGTGCTCAAAGACGCCGGGTGGATCTCGGGAATTATTGAAGGCACCGCGACCTGCTATCAGCTGGATGAAAAGAATATTACCTGGTTCCGTTCCGTTGTAACTGATATTTTCTAAAATATGTAGCGGCCAGCAATTGCTAACAGGGTATGCTGCTGCCTTTTTTTTAAATCTTAACCATCGTAAAATTACGATAAACTATTCAGCTTGTAAATATTTTTTTTAGCCTGATTATCGTAAAAATACGATTAACTTAAGGAGAAATCAACATGATAGCGCCCGTCTTGGATATCAGCCAATTTGTTATCGACGCATTCCTGCATATTTGGCCGTATTTAGTGGTCACTATCCCTCTGGCCGTTGCGGTTCAAATGTCAGGCGCATCCAAATACATCAAGCGCGCGTTTGAAGCCAGACCGCTGACAGCAATTGTGCTGGCAACGGTTCTGGGCGCCTTTAGCCCTTTTTGCTCGTGCGGGGTCATCCCGGTGATCGCATCACTGCTGATCAGCGGGGTGCCGCTGGCGCCGGTGATGTCCTTCTGGATAGCATCCCCTTCTATGGACCCGGAAATCTTTTTTTTAAGCGTCGGCATGATCGGCTGGGAGCTGGCCGTCTGGCGTTTGGTTGCCACGCTGGTTTTAAGCCTGAGTGCCGGCTTCATTACCCACATGCTTATGCAAAACGGATGGCTGGGTCAGCAGATCCTGCGGACGCATAAAGCCACACAGGTAAAGAGCACAAGGGAATTGTTAAAAAAGAGCTGGTATAAATTCAAAGCCGGCTTTGCGGCAACGCCGCTTTCAAAATTTCCAATTCGATCGGTTGTACCCCCTTCAAGCGGTCCGCTTCAATTTATGCCCGTTGTCCGGTCCGCAAAATCGGGCTCCGCTCCCGATTGCAGTTCGTGTTCGACCGGGATCATTCCTTTAAAGCGCCCACAACCGGCAAGCGCTGAATTGTTGAAGGCGTCAATCGGTGATGATTCCGGCAACAGCGGGGATCAGAACTGCGGCTGCGATGGTGTACCCGATACTTTCCGGCAGCGCCTGTTTAAAGAAACGCTGTCCGCTACTGCGATGGTGGCTAAATTTATGGCCCTGGCCTTTTTTCTCGAAGCCCTGATTATACTGTACGTTCCCCGGGAATGGATAACCGCAGCGCTGGGGCAGAACAACCCCTTGGCCATTGCCACCGCAGCCATCCTGGGCGTGCCGACCTATACCAGCAGTCTGGCGGCTTTACCGATGATCAGCGGTTTATTAACCCAGGGCATGAATCCGGCTGCCGCTCTGGCCTTTCTGATTGCCGGACCCACCACCACGCTGCCGGCCATGGCGGCGGTATGGCCGCTGGTCGCCAAGCGTGTTTTTATTCTCTACGTTTCCTTCTGCCTGGTGGGGGCGGTCTTAATGGGCTATTTATTTAGAATGGCTGCGATATGGTTCTGAAATCAGGATACAAAAATGCTTACTTGTTATTGCAAAACCGAAATTCTTCCTTTAATAATATGGAAATCCAACTAGAAGCTGTCTCAAAAATAGCAGATCACGTCCAAGAGCAAGGCGTGAGCCGACGCAAAAGCGCAGCATACAACGGGGAAGTATGTGAGCATTTTAAGGAGGCTCACAACGAAGCCATTGGGCGTTAGATGCATTTTTAAGATAGCTTCAAAAAAGGAAAGGGTAAGCACCATGGATGATCAGAAAGAAGTCACGGTCCAAAATTATAAAGGCTGGGAAGACTTTTATAATATTGAAAAAAGTGACAAGCTCGACTTCTTTATGCGCGACGGGCGCATGATTGATATTTTGTTTGCCCAGCAGTTTGACCGCTCATTTCTAGATTCCATGTGCCGGCTGGCCACCCAGATCCGTCGAATGGCCCTGACCAAAGTGGGCGCCCGCAAGCTGAGCAGTCTGCTTTCCCATAAGCGCGCCATGCTGTATTTTGTTCAGCCCTCTACCCGCACCTTTATATCCTTTCTCAATGCCTGCCATATTCTGGGATTGAAAATATCGGAGATTCGCGGCACCACCACCAGCTCGGAAGTAAAAGGCGAATCCCAGGAAGACACCATCCGCACCTTTGCCAGCTATGTGGACCTGATCATTATCCGACACCCTGAAGCCGGGTTTGCCGAAAAAACCGCCTGGATTCTGAATCAAAACAAACTGCCGGTGGCTGTCATTAACGGCGGTTCCGGGCCCGATCAGCACCCCACCCAGGCGCTGCTGGATATCTACACCCTGGAACAATCGTTTCGCAACATCGGCGGCCTGGACGGTAAAAAAATTGCCATGGTGGGGGATTTAAAACGCGGCCGTACGGTACGCTCGCTGAGCTATCTGATGAGAAATTACAAAGACATCACCCTGTATTTTGTCTCTCCGGAAATATTTCAGATGAAAGATGATATCAAAAGCTTCCTGAAAAAACATCGTATCGAATTCCACGAAACCGATGATTTTGCCGGCGTCATGCCCCACGTGGACGCCATTTACATGACCCGCATTCAAAAAGAATATTCCGAAGCCCCGGCACAAGAATCCGATATCTACCCGAATTTTCATTTCACCAAAGAGCATCTGGCGGTGATCCAATCCCACTGCATCGTGCTGCACCCGCTGCCCCGCCGCTATGAAATCGAAGTTGAAGTCGACAAAGATCCGCGTGCGGTTTACTGGAAACAGGAACGCAACGGCATGTGGATGCGCACGGCCTTAATTTCATACATTTTCGGTGTGGCTGATAAAATCGCGGTGGAATTCAAGTAGGATTTAGCAGCAAATCGACTTCGAAAAGATTTATCCTTTGCATCACTCATCTCTTACTTCATTTATCTATCAAATATCTACTAGAAGTCATCTCAAAATTAGGATTTTGGTTCCATATCAAGGCGGCCGCGAAGTTCAAGCCGGAGGAATACGTTGGTATTTCGAGGACTTGAAGTGAGCGCCCAACGCAGAGATGGGGACAAAAGACTTTTTTGAGATGACTTCTATTTAAGTTTAAGTAACTCCAGCCCCACTTGGCAATGGGTTTGCATGCCCAGTGACAGGACATCCTCGTTGAAATCAAATTGCTGATTGTGAACCGGCACAGCGCCTTCGCGACCCACACCGAGGGCGAAAAAACATCCTTTAGATTTTTGCAGGTAAAAGGCAAAATCTTCACCACCCATGGTCTTTTGGGGCATGACAACTCGATCTTCACCGACCACTTTCTCTGCACAGCGGCGCACAACTTCGGCTGCGGATTCATCGTTGATCGTGACCGGGTATCCCTGGCTGTATTTGAGTTCAAAATCGACTCCCATCGATTCACACACACCGCGAACCACCTTTTCAACGCGCGATTCCCATGTGTTCCACGTATCTTGGTTAAACGTTCGAGTGGTGCCGCTCAGTTCGGCTTCAGCGGGGATAATGTTAAAGGCTGTTCCGGCGTGAAAGGTGCCGACCGTGACGACTGTCGGGTCTAAAGGATCCATATGTCGGCTCACGATCCGTTGGAAGGCACTGACGACTTGAGTACCCACTTCAAGAGCGTCAACACACACGTGCGGCATCGCTCCATGTCCCCCGCGACCCTTTATTTTAATATCAAAGCGATCCATAGCTGCCATGAACGGCCCCGGCCTGACGCCAATTGTTCCCTCTGGAATGTCCGGCCATACATGACAACCGATAGAATAGTCCACTTTTGGATTTTCCATCACGCCGGCTTCGATCATGGGTTTGGCCCCACCGGGTCCTTCTTCAGCCGGCTGGAATAAAAACTTGATATTCCCTTTGAGTTCATTTTTGATTTTGTTGAGGACTGTTGCTGCCCCTAAAACCATTGCCATATGCGCGTCATGACCACATGCATGCATAACGCCTTCATGTTCGGATGCAAAGGGAAGTCCGGTATCTTCTTTTAAAGGCAGCGCATCCATATCGGCACGGATCATTAACGTCGGACCGGGTCTATCTGTTTTCATCAACCCAATCACGCCGTACTGGGCAATTCCGGTCTGAACTTCGAGCCCCAGGTTATTTAAAAAATCGGCCACATATGCGGAAGTTTTCTTTTCCGTGTAGGCCGTTTCGGGAATCCGGTGCAGGTCCCGGCGTATGTTTATGACCCGGTCTTTGAGTTCTCTGACCAGTTGATGAATATTTCCCATGACAAAACCTCTTGAAATTTTGGGATTTTTAGAAAGCTGCTTGTGCCATATTCCTGAGGCGAAAGGGTGAATGCTTTTGATCCAGCGACTTGGCCCATAACTATGGCATACTTTGCCTGTTTAATCCATTATTTCGACCCATAGAACCGGTTAAAGTTATTAACAATTCAACCGATATTGATAATGAGCAATTCCTTTGTTCAAATAGGGCCACCACCTTCATTAGTACCTTAGTTGTTATTTTTGTGCATTTTGTGGCAAAAGAATTGAATATTGAATATTTGTGGCTGTCGCTCGCACAGCGCAGGCGCTTGCGCCGCGTGCCGCTCCGTCCTTTTTAAAATGGAAAGAATTCCTTAAATATTCAATATTCAATCGACAATATTCAATCGTTACAAGACAGTGATTTTACAGGCTGACTATGAAAAAAACCGCTTTCATTCTATTTAGTTGTCTGCTGTTGGTAAATTTTGTCTATTCGATTAACTTAAATGCGGAAACCACTATCAAGGTCGGCGTGTATCAGAACGAACCGCTTTTATTTAAAAACAAGAATGGTGAAATAAATGGCATATTTGCGGACATCCTCGCTCATATCGCCGATGCAGAAGGCTGGAATATTGAGTATATCAGCTGTTCAGGGTCTCAGTGTCCCGGGCTGAAATCCACTGAAATAGACGTATTGGGAGCGATCGCATATTCACAGGAGCAGAAACAAATTTATGATTTTACTTATGAAAATGTTTTGACCAACTGGGGACAGATCTATGCCGGCAAGGCGTCGGGCATAGAATCTATCCTGGATTTAAAAGGCAAAAAAATAGCCGTCCTCCAGAACGACGTGTATTTTTTAAACCTTCGGAAATTGATTAAACAGTTCGGGATCCAAAGCCGGTTTATAGAGGCCTTTGAGTATGATGACGTATTGCAGTTGGTTGAGATCGGCAAATGCGACGCCGGGCTTGTCGGTTATCTTTACGGCCATCAGTTTGAAAGAGATTATGATATTAACAAAACCTCTATTATTCTGAGCCCTCAAAAAATACATTTCGCCGTTCCAAGGGGCCAAAACAAAGCAATTCTGGATGCCCTGGATTTCCACCTTCACAAACTCAAACGGCAGCAAGACTCTATTTATTACCAATCGATCAACAAATGGATCGGGATAGATGTTCAACCGGCCAATAGAGCCTGGCTGCTGGGGATCAGCGGTGGTGCTTTGTTATTATTCGTGATTTTTCTGTTTTTGAACCTGGTTTTAAGGACAAAAGTCAGGACAAGAACACGGGAGCTGAAGATTAAAAATCAGGCGCTGCTCGAAGAAATCGAGAGCCGCAAAAAGGCGCAAGAGGCCCTGCGGGAAGCCGAAAAAGAATATCGAGGTGTTTTTGAGAATACAGGAACAGCAACAATTCTCGTTGAAGCGGATTTGACCATCTCAAAAATAAACGCAAAGGCCGAAAAGATGGCAGGGTATTCAAAAGCAGAAATTGCAGGCAAAATGAAAATCACCGATTTCGTCGCTGAAGAGGATCTCGAGAGAATCACCCGGTATCATGGCGAAAGAAGAAAAAATGATGGTGAATATCCCTCAGAATACACCTTTAAGCTTGTAGACAAACATGGCAGCACCAAAAATGTTTTTATCCAGACCAGCATGATTCCGGGCACCCGGAGAAGTATCGCCTCCATAATCGATATTACCTCCCGGGTTCAGGCTGAAAATGCACTTCGCAGAAGTGAAGAAAAATATCGCAGCATCCTGGAAAATATTGAAGAAGGTTATTTTGAACTGGATCTCGACGGGAACCTGATATTTTTCAATAATTCTCTGTGCAGAATTACCGGGCATTGTCGCGCAGATTTGATGGGGATCAACTATGCGCAGTATTCAAGCCCGGAAACTGCGGAAAAAATGTATCAGGTGTTTAATCAAATCGCCCGAACCGGCAGACCTATGGTTCTTGCGGATCTTGATATTAATTTGAAAGACGGGCGGGTCATCACCGTTGACCTGTCGGCGACACCCATTAAAACCGCTGAGGATGATATTGTTGGATTTCGCGGGCTGATGCGGGATGTTTCAGAACGAAAACAGTCCGAACGGGAGCGCCAGAAATTAGAAAAGAAACTTCAGCATGCCGAAAAAATGAAAGCGATCGGAACCCTTGCGGGAGGTGTCGCCCACGATCTGAACAATATTCTGTCCGGCATCGTCAGTTATCCGGATTTATTATTAATGGACCTTCCCAAAGACAGTCCTCTGGTAGAACCTATTCAGACCATTCAGGAATCCGGTAAGAAGGCGGCCGCAATTGTCCAGGATTTATTAACCCTGGCAAGACGGGGTGTCTCTATTTCAGAGGTTGTAAATCTGAATGATATAATAAACGAGTATTTCGAGAGCCCGCAGCTCGCAAAACTAAAATCATTTCATCCACTGGTGGAGGTGCACACGCATCTGGATTCGGCGCTTTTAAATGTCAAAGGATCTCCCGTACATCTTTCGAAAACGGTAATGAATTTGGTTTCCAATGCGGCAGAAGCCATGCCGGAAGGCGGAACGGTTCTTATAAAAGCCGAAAATCAGTATATTGACAGGCCCATAAGAGGTTACGATGATGTCGCAGAGGGTGATTATGTGGTTTTGACGGTATCTGATTCCGGTATTGGCATACCGCCGGAAGAAATAAGCCAGATATTTGAGCCGTTTTATACCAAAAAGGTGATGGGCCGAAGTGGAACCGGATTGGGAATGGCCGTTGTGTGGGGAACCGTCAAGGATCACAAAGGATACATCCATGTTGAAAGCGACCCGGGAAGGGGCACCACGTTTAAACTTTATTTTCCGGTAACCCGAAAACAAAACGCTGAAAATAACCACATCAAAAAATCAGTTGATTATCATGGGAACGGAGAATCTATCCTCGTGGTTGACGATGTAAAAGAGCAAAGAGAAATTGCCTCAAAAATACTGTCGCAATTGGGTTATTCGGTAAAGACGGCTGAAAGCGGCGAGGAAGCTGTTGAGTTGCTGAAAAAAGACACGGTGGATTTAGTCGTTCTGGATATGATTATGGCGCCTGGAATTGACGGCCTGGAAACCTACGAGCGCATCATCGGGCTGCACCCGAAGCAAAAGGCAATAATCGCCAGCGGCTATTCTGAAACCGATCAGGTTAAAAAGGCCCAGCGGCTGGGGGCCGGAAAATATGTCAAAAAACCGTATACGGTTCAAAAAATCGGAATGGCGATCAAGACCGAATTGGAAAAACGGAAAAAAGCAGCTTAATCATCTCACCAAAATACCCCCCCCTAAATTAAAAACTAAAAAATTGAGTGTGATCGTAGGATTGACTTATGCTTTCCAGCCGGACTTTGTTTCAGGTGTAGGGGTTTGCTGGGGGGAGGTCAGGATTAAAAAGAGCAAAATTCCTGAAAGGATGAAACCTGCGAAAATAAGCGTCTGTAAATCAATGACGCCGGCTTTAATCAGCCAGATGACAAAAAGCCAGAATGGGATACAAATTATAGTGGCCCAGAAAATGCCCCGAGGTCTCATAAAAAAAAATTAACACAACAAACCAGAAGTGTCTATATATATTTTTATCAACAAATATAGTTGGTATGAACGGAAATCATGAATAACGATGCAGGAATTTACCGCTAAAATAGGGGGGCGGTTTTTTAAGAATTACTCAGGCACTCGAAACCCCTAATGAAGGTTCCAGGTGTTTATATTTTTTTAGTAGATCCTTAATGGCTTCTTCAAGAAGGACGTTTTGACGCTTTACATGCTGGGCTGAAAGAACTCTGATTTCCTTCATCAGCTCGGTATCCAGGTTCGTACAATATGTTTTTCTTTTACCCATCGGGTTGCCTCTTATAACACAAAAAAAATTTTTTCTTGTTCTGTCATTTTTGCCTTTCACAGATAATGGAAATCAGGGTGACTCCCCATCTCCGGGAAGTCACCCCAACCCATTGAGTGTGCTGCACCATCGCGAAGCTACGCTCGCTAGTTGTATCGGCAACTTAAAAATTAACTTAAATCTGGAGAAGGGCTATCGTCAGTCTAAATCCTGTAGACTTTCTTCGGGCCTGTCGATTGCCGGTTGGTGGGAAGGGAAGGATGTTGCCTGATTGAATGGTCGCTGTTTTTGTCTTTAACCCTGGGCAGAATCCAAAGCAAAATTAAAATTATCGCGAAACCAATTAAGCTGATGCCGATGAAGGTTAAATTGTTCAAAGCTTCACCTCTAACCCTATGAGTCGGTTCGTTATGAACTAGAAGAAAGGGAGGCAACCCACTACGAACTGCCCCCCCTGACGAAGTTACGCTTACTTGGACTCTCACGAACTTTATAATATTATAGCATAAAATCACCCAAACAGGAAAGGCCCGCGATTGTTCACAGCTGCTTGAGGCAACCGGGCATGGGCAGCAAGGTTCCCGGTGCTCATGTCCCGTTTCCTTTTTCCCGCTCTAAAGTATTCGTAATAAATGCCAATAAGTTATAAGAGGTGTTTTAAATGAAACTTATATTACTGATACTTGGAGTTGCCGCAATCGCATTAAACCTTTTTCTCTGGTATTCAAAAAAAATGACCGGCAAAACAAAAGCAAATAAATCATCAAGTCATAAAAGATAAATTAGATGCTTCTCAAGCCATTTCCAACGAATTCTTAAATAGCCCGGAAGTAGAGCCACTAAAACAATCAGCGGCAACTGAGCTGGGCATACCAATTGAACAGCTGGATCGTCATGTCGGTTGAAGAGATCGAAGAATTAGCAACTGAGAAGGGATTGATATAAAGTAGGGGATGTTGTTGGCTAATTACTCCGCCCTGAAAAATAGCCATAACAGGGTTGGGTATCGTAAATTTGTTTTTTGAAAATTGAAGAAAATATTTAGAAGTTGATCCGGGCGGATTAATTAAAATTATATCCTGCTATTAATGCTTCTCTGCTCAAATCGGATGACTAAAGGCTCCCTTTTATTACGGGACCGATACAACTCTACCCCGAATCCTTCTTTATTTCTCCATAAGATTTGACCTTTACGTTTTTCATTCTCACTGGCTGGGTTCGGATCCGCTACGGTGATTATTTCTCCTACGGGCAAGACCTCTTTTGTCCTGATAAAAAGACCATTGCGGCTGTAATCTTTAAGTTGACCTTCATAGAATCGGCTGTGGGTGGCGAAAAATATGTCTTCTGAACAAGCATGTCGTTTTTCAATCCTCCGTTCAAAGCTCTTATCAATCTTTAATGCTTTTATCATCGATGCCTTTCCAGAAACGTTATTGACAAATGAATGTTTTCTATAAATATATTAGCGCTTTTTGGCTTCCTCTGTCGGCGGATGCCGCTTTTGTTTCAATCGAACAAAGACGATTGCAAAATTTGTGCAAAAACGGAAGATTGAAGAAAATTTTCAGTAATTATAATAATTACGGAGGATTAGCTTGAATGATGCAGAGGAAATTATATTTAGAGTGAAAATATTATCATAGATTTATGGCATTTGATTCACAACGGATCCTGTAAAATTTCACTATATGTTCCTGGGTGCGGTTATTAAAAAGGATAGCCACGGGCAGTATGGTATCTTTTTTGGGGGGTATGTGGGAAGGTTAGCTGCTTTGGTGGGTTTCATGGATACGTCACGTGCAGACGTCACTCCCCTTCTCTTCAGCTGATTTTCCGTTTTCACGCTCTTTGATCAACGTTATTTCTACGCGACGATTTGGGTGTCTAATATGATGGGTTGTATTGGGGTGTAATGGACGATACGCTGAATATCCCTCAATTGAGATTCGATGGGGATTGACGCCATGGAAGATCAAGAATTTTGCCACATTCACTGCTCGGATCGCCGACAGTTCCCAATTGGAAGGGGAACCGGGTGTTGTTAATAGGCGTATCGTCCGTATGCCCGGCGACTGCGACTTTATACCCTTTCTGCGATGAAACGAATTCGGCGATCCGCTTTAATGCCGGCTGAAAATCAGGCAGCAAATCAGCGTCCCCCACATTGAACGCAATCCTTTCGCCCAACACCAGTACCAGACGCTTTTGATTCCAACGCATAGAAAAGTCATTTTTAACTTTCTCAGAGACGGTTTGCAGTACCTGTCGTTGTAATTGCTCTAAAGACTCGTCCTGGTTTTCCTCCTCGGTTTTGAATGCATCCCGTTTCGGCTGATACGGATCATAAGCTACCGATTCAGAGGCCATTGACGTTTTATGAACCTGATAGGATTGTGCCACAGAGGTCTGCGACTGGGTCTTTGACACGTTCTTTGCTGAACCCTTATGGGTCAAAGCATGTGAATAAAAAAGAATAAACAGAATCAAAAGCAGTGTCATGAGATCGACAAAGCTCCACAGTGTCGAATCCTCTTCGATACTGCCCTTCGACAACTTCTTTTGCAGAAGTGCTCTTTTATGTTCGGAGAACTCAAGCCGTTTCTTAAGTTCTTCCCCATTCTGGCCTTGCCATGTATTTCCCTTGCTTTTGGCTTGAGTTACGGTGATTGCATTTGTGGGGTCGCTCGTCCCCTCGTGTAAGTATTTTCTTTTCTTATTCATGTGACTGAGATGATTTATGCCAAGATAGGAATTCAGCCGATGGGAAATGGATTTCGACGTTTTTTGATCAGCAATATCCATTACTCCTTCTAATATAATGTTTAAAACTGTTGCTTCGGTCTTTGTGTGTTCAGAAAGTTTTTTTGCAAGCGGGAAGAAGAGAAAATTGGCGAGCAAAATACCATACAATGTAGTCAGAAGCGCCAAAGCCATGCCTTTTCCGATCAGGGCTGGATCCTCCACATTGTTAAGCACCTTTATCAAACCCATTATTGTGCCTACGAAACCGAAAACCGGAGCCAGCTTTGCAAGGGTATTTAAAACATTTACCTGTGACTCTTTTCTGGAAAAATAGAGTTCATAGTCCTTTTCCATAATATTTCGAATGTCAAATCGATTATAACCGTCAATAACAAGTTCGATTCCCTTGTTCAGAAAAACGTTTTCGACCGTATTTCTTGCGTTTTCAAGCGCGATAATTCCATGTCGGCGCCAGATGACTGCAAGCTTTTCCATTTCTTGAACCAAAGGCTCGTTATCTGTCTCCTCCTGTTTGTAAACAGCAATCAGGCTTTTAAAAAGATCCCGAAATGTCTTCATTGGAAACGCGATAAACGCGCTCAAAAGCGTGCCTGACATAACAAGCATGGCACTTTTTAGATTTAACGTTATTGAAGTGTTTTCGATGGCACTTCCAGAAAGGATCATAAAGAGAAGCAAACCGATGAACAGAATTATTTTTTGTAGCACACGATATTCCTCCTGTTTTATTCAACGCTTGCATCGTAAGTGCAGATTATGTGCCAAAATATTTTCGCTTTTAATTTCATATGGTTAAGTTCAGATTCGGTCCAACTATCTGGATTTACGGTGTAGAATTTGCCTAGCATCTCTCTTTTAGGGGAGGGGTCTGCGATTTGATTTGAATTTTGAGTTTTCCACTGAAAGATGCGGGTCAAGGCCATCGGCCAGGTCAAGCAGCTCGGCTTACCCTGTTTGACGGGTCCGATTTGCAATTTCGGATCGTTTCAGCGCGCCCGGCTCTGGCTGGACGCTGCCGGCACCTGACGCCAAAGACAGCACCATTATCTGGCTTGCGTGCGTATCTGTCACGGGTAACTTAGCTCCATGGCCGTGGGCAACTGAAGCCGCCTTTTATCCAGGCAGCATTTTCAGCGTGTAGCGTGCATCCGCATCTATGCTTTTGCGATCCAGGACAAAAGGCCTGTATTTCCCCGTACGCCAGAGTTCGGCCTGGTCGTCATAATGGGGGCTCATAAAGTTTCCTGAAATTCCCTGCGGGGATCACCCGGCGAGAATTTTTCCGATCGCCAAAATCGACAATATACCGCAGCGAAGCACCGTGGTATCCTTCCCAGGGTTCCGATAATTTGTAAGGCTGGGGATTTACGGTTGCGATACTCCCGCCCATGGGGTACGGCCCGATGTTCATGAAGTACCCCATCAGAGACGAACTTTTACCGAAGGGGTGATAAAGGGTCAGGGTGTGAAGATCACCCCACTTCCAATCATCAACATTTGAACCCATTTTTTCATCAAGATAGACAATCGCTTCGGTGAAGCTTTTGCCGATGATGTCGTTGATATCTTCCTTTTCAGCGGTATCCGGATCGTCAAACCACTGACCCTGGCCCGCGGCAATCAGATTTCGCATGGCGTTAAATACCACATCTTTATTTTTTAGGTATTGCCCATAGAGATCTTCTCCGAGCCTTTTTTTAAAGATGTTTTTTACCATTTCATTGATGGTCGCATGAAATACAGTGGGCGCTATGTCTTCGGTTCCGGCGACAAAATTCCATTTCTTTAAGGCCGCAATCGCCTTTTTTTCCTTTTCTGAAAATTGTTTGCCAGATAAAGATAAAGATGCCACCATCATGGGGACCCACTCCTTGGCAAGCACGACATAGAAATCAACCTGCATTTCCGCGAAGTCTTGCGTGTCGAACTTCTGCTTTGCGGTAATCATTTCCTCTATGCGCACAATTCGATCCGGCATGGCGTAATAGTGGGATATGGGATAAGGGTAGTCATCACCCACATG
>PVMK01119435.1_pt1 | contig 16566 bp, 13 predicted proteins | sample 1853481 | NCBI WGS metagenome assembly PVMK01 (sample SAMN08533507, study PRJNA380276) | Marine sediment metagenome, whole genome shotgun sequencing project.
CCACCGAGAAAAAATGGCCCGGTATCGCCTCAAATCTGCGCGACAAACTGCGTGAGATACGCACTCGCCAGAAGAACTGGCCTGCGGTGGCGGCGATGAAAGTCGAAGAATTCGTGCGCCGTCCCTCGAGTCAGTCCTTTACGGATTGCAAGAAGGCCTCGGCCAGGGTCAAGGCCTGGCCCAAGGTGCGCGAACATCTGTTACGTTACCTTGAAAAAGGCCAGTTCCCCTGGAAGCAGAAGGGGTGGCCCCTTCCGGAATCCGGCCTGGACCGGCCTGGTGCGAATCAGCGTAATCGATTTCCCCTGGTTAATGATCTGATTGACATCGCTATTTTTGAGAAAAAGCCAGATCAGGTGCTGAGATGGTACGACCAACGTCCTAAAAGCCATTTTGGGTGGTACGGGATTGATGAAGACGCCATTGCCACCGCCGTTGAAACCCACGCGCCGGATCGGGCTGTGGCCATCTGGAAGAACAAGGGGGAACGGCTGATTGCCCAGGTCAAGCCCAGCGCATACCAGGAGGCGGCCAAGTACCTAAGAAAAGCCGCCAAGGTCATACGTCGGGAAAAACAGCAGGCAGAGTGGGAAAGCTATTTGAAAGCGTTGAGGGAACAGCACGCCCGCAAACGCCGTCTGATAGAGATACTGGATGGCCTGGAGGGAAAGCCCATCGTGAAAAAGAGGCGCTGATAACCACGTGTTCCGGTACCAAACATGGATCGCCTTCCGCGCCCGTTTCAGAGGGCATGGCCTTTGGGTGAGTCACCCATCCTGCGATCAAGCGCCACAGGCTTCTGTACTTCCAGACTAATACACGGATGAGGCTGCTTCAAGGGCGCCTGGCTGGACGTTGACACCCTGGGCTTTCAGTATGGTCTCTAAGGCCGAGAGAAAGAGAAAGACGTTCCTGCGACGGGACGCATGGCCCATCAGACCTACCGCCATACTCTTCCCTGCGAGGTCGCCAGGCCCCCGCCGATCTCCATCCGAAATCGTTAAGGAGGGCCTTGCGAACCTTTAGATCGTCTCGCCCCTTCCGGGATTCGAACGGCGTTGAGCATCGAGCCGTTCCCCTCCTGCGACGAGCATGGACAGCCCATTGCCTCTACACCCGCTACCAGGGCCCGGTGGTTCAACATATGTCTCGCAAAACGGGCCTCAAGCCCTTCCTCTGCAATGATCCGAAGGGCCTCACGGAGTCCGTAGATCATATTGATGGGGGCTGTATGATGGTATTTCCTGTCCGCACCCCAGTAACTGCTTACCATACTCATATCCAGATACCAGCTTACGACCGGGCTTTTCCGGTTTTTGAGCGTCTCCATGGCAGCAGCGCTGAATGAGATGGGAGAAAGGCCGGGTGGGCAGGAGATGCACTTCTGGGTCCCGCTGTAGGCCGCGTCGATCCCATCCTGTCTAATGCTCACCTCAATACCGGCTAAGGATGTCACCATATCCACGAGGAACAGGGCCCCGGACTCCTTTGCAATACTTGAAAGGTCTTCAAGGGGCTGAAGAACACCGGTGGAGGTCTCGGCGTGGACCACTGCAAGAACCTTTGGGCTCTTTCCCTTTATGGCTTCACGAACTGAATCCGGATCAATTGTCTTTCCCCAGTCGGCATCCACCCTTATAAGTTGGGCGCCCAGGCGGTTAACAATGTCACACATCCGTGTTCCAAAGACACCGTTTACACAGACCACTACCTCGTCGCCCGGTTCCACCAGGTTGACAAAACAGGTCTCCATCCCTGCGCTCCCAGTGCCTGAGACCGGTATTGTCAGCGCATTTTCCGTCTGGAAGAGAAACCGGAGCAGACGCTGGGTTTCATCCATGATGGAAAGAAAGACAGGGTCAAGGTGGCCGATACAGGGAGCAGACATGGCCTGGAGGACACGAACGGAAACATCGCTTGGTCCCGGTCCCATCAGGACCCTTTCCCCTGGATCAACATCTCTAAAATTATTTGCGTTGAAGCTCATTCTAACCTCCTCTTATTATGATTTTAATAGGGTGATCTTTGCAAAACGTCCCCTTTGGAAATCTGCGCTTATCTGGCTACCGTCATAGGCGGGACGTCAGGCTCAAATTTCAATCCTAACAGGCCTTGAAAAAACGTTTGGGAGTATAGGGAAGAAACGGTTGGGTGTCAAGGTGCCCTGCGGCAAGTTCCCTGTCCCGAAATCACTTTTCAGCAAAACTCTCCCTCAAGATACCTGCTCAGCTCTTTCTTGGGAATGCCTAAGCAGTACAAGAGGTTGATAATTTGGTCACTGCTCAGGATCCCGTCGGTCTTGATGCTCTTTTCGTCTGGTTTGAAAGCAATGGAGAGCCCTGCGTTTTTTATGAAATGTGATCGGGCAGAGCCGTCACCTATGGCAATAACCTGATCGCGGCTGATCTTTTCCACATTCATGATGAACTCGAGAATTTCCCCCTTTGTGCCATCAGTGATTACGGGCTCCTCTAATTCCCCGGTTATTACATTATTTTCGTCAATCTGAAGGGTATTTGAAAATGCGTAATCAACCCCGGCTTCCTGGAGAATTTTCTTAACAAAAAGATCAAAACCGGATGACAGGATTGCGATCTTAAAACCCATGGATTTCAAAACCCGAATTAACTCATTGGATCCGGGGCTTAACCGGAGTATGGCGCTGAACCTCTCAAGATCATGAACAGGTATTCCCATCAGGGTTTTTGCATTTCCAATCACTGTCTCCATCCGGCCCTTGTTGTCTTCTAAGAACCGGGTGGTATTATCAATTGAGTGTATCTCTCCCTTTATTGTTTCCAAGAAATCTTTAAGGGAAAAATCCTCGAGCAAGGTGGATTCCAGATCAAAAACAATAAGTTTTTTGATTTTGTTGAATATGTTCTCGCTTTGAATCACCACGCTTTGGTCAAGCCCGGCGCATAGATCTTTAAGCTCACTTTTCCAATGATCAATCGCCTCATTTCGATCCAAATCCCGGCCGGTTGTCATACCCATGGAATCTATTAACATCTCCATGGAGAAGAACTCTCCTCTCGCTATCATCCTGCAGTTTTCAATATTGATATTGTGTTTGAGAAAAAGGCCGGAGATTTTTGCAATAAGCCCTGGGCGATCCATTCCCAAGATGGTTACTAAATGGTTCTCTTTTTCAGAGGAACCATTAACACCCCGTTCATAATATTCTCCCAAGATTACCTTCAAGCCTGTTTCATCTTCAATACTCTTCAGGGATTCCGCAATGGCGCCCATGGAATCACTTGTATCGGGAAAAGCAATAGTGAGGAATATAGAAAAAAGACCTCTCCGGCAGTTCTCATCCACATCAATTATGTTCCCGCCCAATTCAAATACCTTTTTGGTGATCTTGGAAACCAGCCCGGGAGAGTCAAGCCCGATCGCTGACAGGTTTATGGTTTTTTGCTTTTCGCTCATGGCAAGCCCCTCTCTGTAGGATAATCCTTGGAGGTTGTCCGAGAATAGCTATTTTCTGCAATCTCTGCGTCAGGCTCAAATTTTAATCCTCAAAATACTTCAATGTATTCTTGCGGTTAATCCCGCTAAAGCGGGACGCCTTCCTTGACCTTGCAAAAAATCTCTCATTCTCGGACAGCCTCCTTGTCATCGAAAAAGACAAACAGCTCTTCTTCATAATACCTTCCGTTTATTATTTGGCCCGGGGCGAATCGCCTCAGACTCTTTTTCTTGAGGAATTCAGAGAATCTAATGTTGATCTCTTCCAAAGAAATGTTTTCTTTAAACAAGTTGATTGGAACATTCACATTGAGAGGCCGCGCCGGGATCAGATGGCGTGTTGCCTTTGGGGCGAATCTCTTTTTCTGTCTTACGGCATCCACCACCATGTCTTTGGATATTTGCGGTGTCCAGATAATCATCTCGTCCGTTTTCAATTGATTCGTGAATTTGTCGTCCTGTGCAGATTGACAGGGGATATACTCAATGCTCTTCCCTTCTCGCATCAGCCTGCTTTGAATCTTTTCGATAGCATGATAGGCGTTTACAGCATCATTTACGGCTGTTTTGCGGAAGCTTATAGACGCAAAAAAATCTCCATGCTGGATGCCGCAATGAAACCTGTTTTCTTCTAAATTCTTTTTTAATGCCGCCCCGTTATCCACCTGCTGCAGATTCCCATTCATCGCTTCAATAATCTGTCTCAAGGAATTAATGCTCTTGATCTTTCCCAATAGCCTGAACCAATAACGCAGCTGAACGGTTTCATTGAAGTAGTTTATTTTGCACACCGAAATATAGTTGAATCTCAGCTTTTTGAAAACGAATGCGCGATGATGTCCGTCTAAGACCATGTGATTTTCATCAACAATAATCGGATTCTGCAGATTCGCCCAGTTCCTGAACTCTAAGATCAGCTCATCGGCATGGTGTGGAATGACTTCTTCATGGAGCAGCAAAGATTCCACAGGAACAATTTCCAATTGCAATCTCAAGTTTTTTGTCTCTATTAGAAACATGGCAGAGGTTCAAAGGTTCAAGGTTCAGAGGTTTAGACAGTTACCAATAGAGTTTTGTGAAAAAAGTGCAACAAATTTCTTACAATCCTCTGGAAACACTTTTCAGAAAAGGGTCAAATTTTTCGCAACCTGCTTAGTTTCCGCTCAGAGTTTGGGATTCATGGATTACATTAAGGTGATTTTTTTAATTCCTCAATTCCTCAATCCCTAAATTCGCAATTCCGGTTTATCCGGATTAGTCCTAAAGAAGTCCGTGGAGGGTTTGAAACAGATCAGAGAATTCGTCTCTCTTAAAGCAGAAATGCAGTTCGCGAAATCCTTGTCTAAAGGCCTTGACCCGGGTCTGAACATTGATTTCTTTTTTCACAACGTCGTGTATCAGACCCGCTAATTCCCTGAAGTCGTTTTCTTCCATACCAAAGCGCGTCATTTCGGAAACGCCGAGGCGAAGGGCTCCTGCGGCAGTAAAGCCTTCTTCTGAAGGGATAGCCTGGTAGTTGCAGATGATATTGCTGACCTCCAATCGACTGGCTATCTCCGGGCCAAGACCGTAACCCACCTTTACCACTACCTGGTGTGTCTCGGTATAGTCGATGGACGGGTCGCCCGCGACATCCATGCCGCGCTCTCTGAGGGCGCGGCCAAAGGCCTTGGCATTGGCAATTACTTTTGGCTGGTATCTATCTTTGAAGTGGTTCATCTCGTAGGCGGCTGCCAGCAGCCCCAGCAGGGTCCCGAGATGGTGGTTGGAAACAGACCCCGGGAATGTTCTCCGGACCAGGGCCTCCCAGAGCTCGTAACGTTCTTCACCTTCCACGTATCGGCATCCGACAATACCTCGCTGGGTGCCGAAATAAGTCTTGTGGGTTGATCCGGTCACCAGATCGGCTCCCTCGTCAAATGGCTGCTGGAAGTGAGGGCCGATCAGCCCTAAGACATGGGCCATATCATACATCACCACCGCATCAATCCATTGGGTATCGAGGAACTGGCGGATCTCTGCAACGGGCTCTTTATGAAGGACCATGCTTTTTCCAAAGATGATTAGCTCCGGTCGAAATTCATCAATCAGTTGAAGCGTGGCCGGTATGTCAATCTTGTATGGATTCCCGGGCAGTACCGGGAAATTCACCACGGCGGGCCGCTCGGTGTGAGGGTCGTGGGCTATGAAATCCCTGAGAGCGCCCATGGGCTGAGCGCTGAGGTGGCCGCCCTTGCCGATATGATTGCACATGACCTGTCTTATCCGGCGAGGCTCGCACTTCCGGTCGGCGCGGTTGAGATAGTCAATCATCGCGCTGAACAGGGCCATATTGGCCATCTGCCCGCTGATAAGGCGGGTTTCCACCTCAGGGCAGCCTAAGTATTTCTGCATCTCATCTTCGAGCAGGCGTTCGACCTCGGCGATGAAGTCGGTGCCCTGGTAGTAGAAGATACCCGTGTCGTAGAACGCCTGCGACTTCTTGTGCTCGGCGTAGCGAAACGCCGGGTCCATCACCGACAGGAGCCGGGCCATCGGGGAGAGTGTCATCTCTGAAGGGATAAGGTTGATGCACTCCTGCTGTCGCCAGATGGTATTCTCTACAGTTTTTTTCAGAAGGTGGCGGATCTTGTCTGTTGTATCTCCGGCGGGCAATTCCTCTGAAAGAGTTTCGTGATCGAATAAGATCGACCGGGCATAGGGAGGGGCATCGGAGCGCAGGTGAAAAGGAACTACCACTGCCTCTACCGCCTTGCCGCGGATTTCTATCCCGAGCCTTTCATCCTCAACTATATCACTATCGATATAGCCTAAGCAGATGGAACGAAGCTCCTGTTGGTCGGTCTGTACCGATTCCAGACCTTCTCCTTCTACAGACCACATGGGAACCATGGTCCCGCTGGTCACATAGCCCACGTGCTTCTCTCCCTTAAAGATTTTTGAGCCTTCACGGGCTATCCCTCTCTCAATTATGGCGATGGGCCGGATCATGCGAGGCAGATCCGCCATAAGAGAGTAATCACGGGAAATGACTCCCTTCAGGGCCTCAAACTGTCTTAAAAGAGGTGCGCGGCCTAAGAACTCACCCTTAAGGGGTGAAAAGCTCACAGCAGATTTCGCTACCTGGCAGGCCAATATGGGGATCTCGTTACCATCACTGTCCACGCCAAGTTCATGCCCGTAAAGGGGTAGCCCTGCCTCTAAGCGGAGGGTGTCGCGCGCCCCGAGACCTACAGGTGAAGCCCCTTCTTCAATGAGCCGGTCCCAGAGCATCAGGGCGTTATCCTGCCCGATAAATAACTCGAAACAGAGCGGTTCGCCCGTATAGCCGGTCCGGGCAATCATAACGTCCGCACCTGAGATGGAGACGGTAGCCACGCTGTTTCGTTTCGGTTCCGGGAGTTCCCCGGTTGAGATAACACGCTGCAGTATCTGTCGTGATTTTGGACCCTGTAGAGAGAGCATGGAGATATCTCTGGTTCGGTCAAGGAGTTCGATCTCGTTGGTTTCTGGCAGGAGGGTTTGAAGGTGCTTCCAGTCCTTATCCCTGTTGGACGCGTTCACCACCAACAGGTATTCATCCTCTTTAAAACGATAGAGATATGCATCATCAACGGCCCCACCGGTTTCATTCGGGATGAGGGTGTACTGGGCGCCCGTTGTCCTGATGTCGAGTGCTGCCGCATTATTGGTCAGGGTATGCTGGAGGAACTTTAATGCGCCTTTTCCTCTGACTATGAACCGGCCCATATGGGATACGTCAAAAAGCCCTGCCCCTTTTCTGGTGGATAGATGTTCTTTTATAATGCCCGCTGGATACATTACGGGCATCTCCCAGCCGCCGAATTCCACCATCTTGGCGCCCGCGGCCACATGCCGGTCGTAAAATAATGTTCGTTGAAGTTGGTTCATCGATTGTCCTAATTCCAAAGAGCCTATTCGGTTTCCGGCACATCCACCTCCACAAAGATATTGTTTGCCTCGTTATTCCTTAATGTCAGGACAAAATCCCTGAGCTTGACAGCCACAGGATCTTTGAGGGGCGCTCGTCCCTGGATCTGGATACTGGTTTCAGGGACCATACCCATCTCCCTTATCCTTCTGCCCATATCACCCTTTGCACCCACCTTTTTTATAATCCCTTCCTGATTATCCAACATCTCCCGCATCCTTATCACTTTTTTCATGGCGAGCATTTACCCCTCTTCAATTCAAAATAGAAATCCACGATGTATAGAGACCTTTGCAAAACGCCCCCTTTTATCCAATCTCGGCGTCAGGCTCAAATTTCAATCCTCGAAATATCTAATATATTCCTGTGGTTGAAATTTTCGCCTTCCTTGATCTTGACTAAAATTGAACATTTTTCAAAGGTCTCGTATCTTTAACTACTCCATCAATACACCGTAGGTGCTTACGTTTCAAGAAACCGGCTGAAGGCAGTCACGGATCCGGGTCAGATTCCCGGGAGTCGCTACCAGAAGATGTTCTTCGATCTTTTTTCCGGCAAGGTATTCATTGAGGAAAAACCCATCCCCATCCATCGTGTAAAACTTTGCCCCTGCCGCCTCAACAATGACTCGGGTTGCTGCCAGGTCCTGATATGTTTCATGGGTAATAACCGCCGCCTCTGCCTGCCCTCCGGCAACGTAACATAGATGGGCGGCCGTGCACCCGAGACTGCGGATCTTCCCCGGAAAAGAGGTATGGTACTCGGTGTGAAAGCGTGAATAGGTGAGAAGGACGCTCTCATCATTGACTTCGGACTGGCTCAAGGCATAGATTTCCTTATTTCCCTTGTAGGCTTTTTGGCCTGCACGGGCATGAAAGAGGTCTCCTGTTGCAGGCATATAAAATAGGCCAAAAACGGGCCAGGCATTTTCAAGCAGGGCCAGAGAGATTCCCCAGATAGGGATGCCTCCCTGGAAATTAGCAACACCGTCTAAGGGGTCAAAGACCCATAGATACCTTGTGCTATCGTGACGATAGCCTTTGTCCTCCTGGTTGTTGGCAAATATGAGATGATCAGGAAAATGGGCGGCAAGCCGGTCTTGAAAAAAATCGGTCAGATGGAGCTCCGCTTCAGTAACTAATTCCTCATCAAATCGCAAATCGCGGTTTCCCGTTCCATAGAAAGAAAGTGCCTCCTCTCCGGCATCGCGAATCGCCTGCATGGCAAATTCAGTCAAATCTTCAATCTTATGCATTTCTGCAACCACTGTTTTACCTCCTGACTAACAATTTAGGAATTCAAGGATTGAATGAAATACCCTCTTCTTAATTCCTCAATCCTCTAACCCAAAATAGACCTCGAGACAATAGTTTTTTCCATCTCCTTGGTGCCTTCGTAAATCTCCAATATCTTGGCATCCCTGTATAGCCGCTGAACCTTGTACTCGTCAATGTATCCATAGCCGCCATGCATTTGTAGCGCCTCGTCAGCGCAACGGACGGCCATTTCAGCGGAATACCATTTCGCCATGGCAATCAGCCCGTGATCGATTTTGCCCTGATCCACGGACCAGGCCGCCTCATAGTAGAGATTTTTTGCCGCCTTAATCCAGGTGGCCATCTCGGCGATCTTAAACTGGGTCACCTGGAAAGAAGCTATTGAAGCGCCGAACTGGTGTCTCTGCTTGGTATAACGAACAGATTCCTCGAGCGCGGCCCTGGCTAATCCAACTGCCTGGGCAGAGATATGAAGCCTTGTGCGGTTAAAAAAAGCCATTAACTCATGGAAGCCTTCACCCTCCTTGCCTACCAGGTTGTCAATAGGCACCCGGACATCATTAAAAGCCAGCTCTGCTGTATCAGAAGCCCGGATACCTAATTTCCCCCTGATCTTGGTCGATTCGTAACCGGGTGTCTCTGCCGGGACCAGGATAAAGCTGTGTCGCTTATGCTGTGATATATTGTCCGGATCAGTCTGGCAAAAAATGAGCATATACTTGGCTAAGTTTCCGTTTGTGGCAAACATCTTGGTGCCGTTGATCACCCACTCATCGCCATCCTTGACAGCGGTGGTGGCAGCGGCTGTGACATCACATCCGGCGTCAGGCTCTGTAATGGCAGTGCCCATAATCGCCTCCCCTGCCACCAATTGGGGAAGGATCAGACGCTTCTGATCTTCCGACCCGAACAGACCGAGTAGCTCTGAGCCAAAGGTGGTGGAAAGGATGGCCTGGCCGATCCCGGGATCTACGGCCCAAAACTCCTCCGCTATGAGACAATGTTCAAAAAAACCGTATCCGGCTCCGTCAAATTCTTCATCAATAAATACGCCAACAAAACCTAATTCGCATGCCTTCCGCCACAGGTCCAGATCAAAAGACTCGTTTCGATCAAACTCCAGTGCCCTGTCAGGAAATTCCCCCGCTGCAAACTCCCGGGCCGCCTTTATGATATCCTGCTGCTCTTTTGTGAGTGTGAAATCCATTCCTTGCTCCTTCCTAAAATTCCGCTTTCAAGGCATCCGCAACCTTGAATAGATCATCCGAAATACCGTAATCCGCAACCCTGAAGATGGGGGCCTTCCTGTCTTTGTTGATGGCAATCACAGTCCCTGCGCCTGTAATCCCTGCCACATGCTGAAATGCCCCGCTGATGCCGAAGGCAAGATAGACCTTGGGCTTAACAGATTTTCCGGAGGTGCCTACCTGGTGGTATTTCGGCAGCCAGTTCTTGTCCACCACGGGTCGGGAGCAGGAAAGGGTGGCGCCCATAAGGTCGGCTAATTCCTTGATTGTGGCAATATTCTCCTCTTCACCGACACCTCTCCCTATGGATACCAGAAGTTCGGCCTGGGTGATATCTATTTCACCGGCTCCGGTATCAACAAATTCGATAAACTCTTTCTCAGGTTCGGTCAGGTCAGAGGGGAGCTCCTGCATCATTATCTCTCCCGGCTTTTCCTCTACGCCATCTGGGGGCAGAAAGGCCCCTGGCCTTACGGTGACTAAATAGCCTGGGGATTCCTTGAATGAGACCTTAGAAAAAAGCTTCCCGCTGTAAATCTGTCGGGTGACTATGGGACGACCGTCCTCTGTCTGAATATCCACACAGTCAGTGGCAAGGGGAAAGCCTGTCTTTATGGAAAGGGCAGGCGCAAGGTCCATCCCCCACGAGGTATGACCGATAAACGTGAGAAAGGGAGTATGCTCAAGAATAAGCCTGTTAAGGATCTCTTTGTAGAGGTCGGCGTTAAAAACTTCAAGACGGTTATCCTCAAAGGCGATGACCCGATCTGCCCATTTAGCCAGATCGTTCACAAATCCCTGGTCTTTTCCACCGAGGAGTAAAGCGGTCAGGTTGTGGGAAGAGGTCCGGCATAACTCTCTGGCCTTAAAGAGCATCTCAAAGGTAATCTCTCTTATTTCACCTTTTCTATGTTCTACAACAACAAATATCTCGCCCATTTAGATGCTCACCCCCTTTTCTTTCATGATCTGTATGATCTGGCCCGCAACCGAAGAGGGGTCACCCTCTATCATTTCGGCCCCTTCGGTCTCCGGTGGGAGAAAGACCTCCTCGATCATGGTTCGCTGTGCAAGATCATCCTCTGAAAGACCTAAATCTTCCACATTGATGACAACAAGTTCCTTTTTCCTGGCCTTTCTTATCCCCATGATAGAGACGTATCTCGGATCATTGATGCCGGTCTGGATGGTCAGAAGGGAGGGGAGTTTTATTTTAGAAATCTCATCCATCCCGCCTTCCAGCTCCACCCTTATGGTGGCGGCATTTCCTACTGGTTCCATGCCGGTTACCACAGCTGCATGGCTCAGACCCAACTCTTCCGCCAGCATGATTCCCACCATTGCGGCATTATCATCGTCCGCCTGAACCCCCGTCATTATAAGGTCGTAGTCCAGGTCTCTGATTGTTTTTGCAAGGATCTTGGAGATGGTAAATCCGTCCAATTCACGTTCTCCCGCCTCAATTCTGATGGACTTATCCGCACCCATTGCCAGGGCCCTCCTCAAGATCTCTTCATCATCCTCATCACCAATGGTTATGGCGGTCACGGTTCCGCCGAACTTCTCCTGGAGGAGAACCGCCTCTTCTATGGCATAGTTGTCCCAGTCGTTAATCACATATGCCAGGGCATCCTTTTTAACGCCCTTCCTGAGTTCATCAATCTCAAGGTCCACCTCCTGGGTCAGAGGGACCCTCTTTATGCAAACAATGATATTCATGTCGTACCTCCTGAATCCGGATAAACCGGAAAAGTGCCTAAAGTGAGCTAAAGTGCCTAAAATGCCTAAAGTTAATAAACTCGTAAAAAGTCCGATTTAGACGGTTTTGTAAAAAGTTCAAATTCAAGGCGTGCAAATTTTGTAATCATGAGGCGTACTTATCGTACGTTGAATGATTACGAAATGCAGCACAACGCAGAAGTTGGGCTTTTTACGAGACCGTCAATGTTGACACAAGAAGTCCCATCAGATCAACCACTCGCATCTCATCTTCCATTCCGCCGGTCTTGATGGCATCTTCAAAGTGTATGTAGCAGAAGGGACACGCCGTGACAATGACATTCGCGCCTGCCTCTTTGGCCATCTGTATCCTTTTTTCGGCCATCCGCATCTCCTCCTGATCAATCTCATGCCACAGCAATACATCTCCCCCGCCGCAGCAAAAACTCCTGTCACGGGACCGCTCCATTTCTACTAGTTTAAGGTCCGGAATCGCCCGGAGCAGTTTTCTCGGGGCATCGTATATCCCGTTATGACGCCCTAAATAGCAGGGGTCGTGGTATGTGTACGTATCTCCTTGTTTTAATCGTTTCAAAGGTTTCAAACTGCCGTTATCGATCAGGCCTACAAAAAACTGGGTATAGTGAACCACCTGGAGTGTTCCGGGATAATCATTCTTGAGCGTGTTAAAGGCGTGGGGATCGGTGGTAACAATCCTGTTAAACCGGATCTCCTTCAAGGTCTCCATATTTTCTTCAAGCAGAAGCTGGAAGAGGCCCTCCTCACCCATCCGGCGGACCTGATGACCTGAATCTTTCTCAAGGGGGCCCAGAATACCGAAGTCAATCCCGGCAAGATGAAATCCCACAGCGATGTCAGAAGCGATTGCCTGGGCAGCCGGATCATAGGAACCGTAACTGTCCACAAAAAAGAGTACATCCACCTCATCGCCCTCGCTCAAGACCCTTACCGGCGTACCCTCCATTTCCTTAATCCAGTCCGCCCGTTTTTGGGCGGGTTTGCCGAATGGATTTCCCGTTTTTTCAAAATGCATTAACACCTTGTTGAAGGTCTTTGGATTCTGAGATGTCTCGATCAGGTGACGTCTCATATCTATGATCTTGTCAATATATTCTATAAAGACCGGACATTCCTCTTCACATGCCCCGCAGGTTGTGCATGACCAGATTTCATCGTTTGATATAATCCCGCCTACCATTGCCTGAGCATCTTCTTTCTGGGCACGCCCCTTTTTTCCTCTGATTAGGGGCGCCTTGTCAAAACAATGATCCCGCAACTTGATGGTAAGCATCTTGGGTGAAAGGGGTCTCCCGATGGTATTTGCCGGGCAGTTGTCAGAGCATCTACCGCACTCCGTACATGTGTAAAAATCAAGGATATGCTTCCAGGTAAAATCCTCTATCTTTTCAACCCCTATGCTCTCCAATTCATCGATATCCTCAACATCCCAGCGTGCCGGCTTTATGGACCCTCTTGAGAGTCTTTTGAAAAATACGTTTGGTAATGCGGTAATGATATGGAAGTGTTTACCCAGGGGGAGGAAGTTCAGGAAAAAGAAAAAGGCCAGGATATGCAGCCAGTAGCTCACAGCATGCGTGCCGGCAAGAAACCGGGGATCAGAGCCCTTCAGGATCAGCGCGGCCAACTCAGAGGCAGGGAGCCATTTCACCTGACCGGATTGGTCCATGAGGAGGGCACTTCCCTCATAAAACATGTCCGTGAGCATCAGAAAAGAGATGAGACCGAGGACGAAATAGGCCTCCAACTGATGACTTCCCCTGTATCTTTCAGGCCGGATCAGGGCCCGTCGCAAAATAGCCCAGACACAGGCGCCTAATACGATCAATTCAAACAGATCTTTAACACTATCGTAAAATGGGCCAAACGCGGTCTGCATAAGGGGATGAACAATCGGTATGCTTAACCCTTGTGTCACTAAATCAATGGAACGGACCCCCAATACCACAAATCCCCAGAATATCATGATGTGGATCACACCTGCCCAAAAATAGCGTGGCTGCCGTTTTTGAACAATCCCGTAGGTAAATAGGCCTGAGAGCCTTCTCCCGAGAGAGGCAAGACGGGGATCAGCCTCTCCTGAACGGATCAGGAGGGATCTTTTGTAGATGATATAAGAAAACAGGGAAAGCCCTGCAACGAAGATTGCCCAGGCAAAAACATAACCAGGCAAACCGAGGTATGTATCATTAGCCGGATGTATTGTAACCATAACTGCTTTCTCCCGAACGCGCTACGCAATCTCAATATAAGAAAGCCGTTCAAATTCAGGGATTCAGGAATTCAGGGATTTAGGGATTAAGCTGAGGGCATTGTTTTCAATTCCTCAATTCTTTAATTCGCAATCCCGGTTTACCCCGGGCAGTCCCTACTTCAAAACGCCCTTTGTAAAGATCTCAGTAAATATGTCAGCCAGCCTGTCTAAATCCACAGCCCCATCCCTATGGTACCATTTGATGGTGTAGTGCACCATTCCAAGGAAGGCAAATATCGCAATGCTGTGAGGAATCTCCTTTGTCATATGCTGGCCCCCTAACTCTTCAAAGACCCCTTTAAAAAGTTGAATATACCTTCTCTCCTTATCCACCAATATTCGACGGTGTTCACTATTTAAAGAATTTTGCTCATTGACCAGCAGTATAAGGCGCTCCTGATCCCCAGCATAATAGCGGGTGTAAAACCTGAGTATCCTGTTTAATTTATCCTGTGGCTGGAGATCAGTTGCGCAAATCTCCTCCATAGTTGCCAAAGCACTGTCCATGGCTTCATTCATCAGCTTAAACAGGATATCCTCTTTGCTCTTGAAATAATGATACAGGGACGACTGGTTCATGCCGAGTTCCCTGGCAATCTCCCGCATGGAGGTGGAATGATAGCCCTTATGGGCAAAAAGGTGAGCTATAACGCGCTGGATTTCCAGGCTTTTCTTGAGGTTCTTTGGGGTGGGCATATTCAATCTCAGTTATTTTCAAACAAACGTTCGATTGAAAATACCACTCGATCAGGGCCTTGTCAATCTTTATTTATATCCGATTACGGGTTCAAAGGTTCTCCGCTGAAGCGGGATTTAAGGTTACACTCTGATCAAATTCCGTCCCTGTTCGGAGATGGGTGACATGATTCTTGTTTGACAGTATGACTGCATAGTTATAATGTATTGGACGGATCGTCAAATAGTTGAGTGGTCTGAAGTAGAAAGGGATGCCGGCAGCCGGGTATCCTTTGAGAAATCTAAGAGGGTTGACATAAATTGCGACGCTGGGCTATGAAGACGTCTATTGTCTGAGACACCAGATACGGAGGAATTGTGGCCGAAAAGAAATTTGAAGAGGCGATGCAGCGATTAGAAGAGATTGTTCAGGGTCTTGAGCAGGGGGATTTGCCGTTGGGAGATTCCCTAAAGGTGTTTGAAGAAGGGATGAAGCTGGCCAAGTTCTGCTCCAAGGAACTTGAATCTGCAGAGAAAAAAGTATCCCTCCTTGTCAAGGAAAGCGGTGGGAAATACAGCGAAGCCCCTTTTGAACTGAATGGATCGAAAGATGCCTAATAAAGCTGTTCCGGATCTAAAAACCTATCTCGCTGAAAAAAAGAAAACGGTGGAGGCTGCCCTTCAGGGTTATTTTCCTGAACCTGAAGGCCTGACATCTGATCTGATAAAAGCCATGAGGTATAGCCTGTTTGCAGGAGGTAAGAGGCTGAGACCGATCCTCTGCATCGCAGGGGCCGAGACAGTGGGGGGCTCTGGACGAGAGGTCCTCCCGGTGGCATGCGCTTTGGAATTGATACACACCTACTCATTGATTCATGATGATCTCCCCCTGATGGATGATGACGATCTCAGGAGGGGTAAGCCCACCAATCATAAGGTATTTGGAGAGCCGATCGCACTCCTGGCCGGGGATGGTCTGCTTACCGAGGCCTTCAACCTGATGACTTCAGCAGATATATCAGATAAAATATCTCCGCAGATCCTTCTCAGGGCCATAGGCCTGATTGCCCGTGCTGCCGGATATGATGGGATGGTGGGTGGCCAGGCCGTAGATATTCAATGGGAAGGAAAGAAGGCTGATCTTCCGGTTGTGAAGTTTATGCACATCCACAAGACAGGAGCCCTGATCACCGCATCCGTAGCCTCCGGCGCTATCTTAGGAGGCGCAGATGAATCCCGGACCGAGGCTATCACCTCCTATGGCGAAAAGATCGGACTGGCCTTTCAGATCTCGGACGATATCTTAGATATTGAAGGTGACAGCAAGACCATGGGCAAGCAAGCCGGAGCCGATGAACAAAAAGGGAAAATGACCTATCCTGCGGTCCTCGGTCTGAATGAATCTAAGAGAATTCAGTCGGAACTGGTTGAAACAGCTGTCCAGGACCTGCAGGAATTCGGCAGCAGGGCCGAGCCCCTCCGCCAGATTGCCCGATATATTATTGAGAGAAAAAAATGAGCACACCTGACACAAGAGAAAGCTTGTTGGACAAGATCAACAGCCCTGCGGACCTTAAAGGCCTTTCCCTTGAGAGTCTTCAGCAGCTGGCAAAAGAGCTTCGCCAAAAGATTATTGAGACAACCTCCAAGACCGGGGGGCATTTGGCCCCGAGTTTAGGGACTGTAGAACTGACCCTTGCCCTCCACTTCGTCTTTGACGCCCCGAAAGACAAGATCATCTGGGACGTGGGGCACCAGGCCTATGCGCACAAGCTGATTACGGGGCGCAGGGATCAGTTTCACACCCTCAGGACCTACGGGGGGATCAGTGGGTTCCCTAAAAGGTCGGAGAGCCCCTACGACACCTTTGATACCGGACACAGCAGCACCTCTATCTCAGTTGGGCTCGGCATCTCAACGGCAAAATGT
>PVMK01118514.1_pt1 | contig 16565 bp, 11 predicted proteins | sample 1853481 | NCBI WGS metagenome assembly PVMK01 (sample SAMN08533507, study PRJNA380276) | Marine sediment metagenome, whole genome shotgun sequencing project.
ACGTCGACATGTACGCGGCGTTACCGTGGTGTTATTGAACCCAGGCATGGTCGACACTCGCGGCGGCATGCTGGTTGCAATGAATGAAAAGATGAACCTTGGGCTGACAATTACACCGATCGAGGAAAGTATCAGCGGCATGATCGAAATAATCTCCAGCATACCGCTGGAAGATTCCGGAATAATGCACCAGTATTCCGGTGAACCGATGAGTTTCTAGGGGTCTGCAGGAGAGGATTTCCCGATCGGAGCCTCAAATAAACTCGGCGACCGGTTGGTTTTGCTTTAGGCGAGACTGTGTTGGAGCGAGCCAAAACGATCCTTCCGCAGTTCGGCATCGATGCTGCCGAAGTCAGCCCACTGGGTACCGGCCTGATCAACCAGACATTCCTGATTCGCGCCACTGACACCGATCAATTTGTCCTGCAGTGCCTGAACCCGGTGATCTCGCCAGCGATTAACACGGACATCGATGCGGTCACTCGGCATCTTGCAGCAGCGGGTCATCCGACGCCACGGCTGGTGCCGGCACAAGACGGCCGACTGTGGGTCGAGTCGGCTGGCGAAGTCTGGCGGTTGTTGACCTACGTACCAGGGATCTGCCGCGATACGCTGGATCGGCCCGAACAGGCGCAGGAGGCCGGCGCTCTGCTGGCACGTTTTCACCTGGCGCTCAGCGAATTCCAACACGAGTTCGTCAATGTTCGCCCTGGAGTGCACGACACGGACCGACACCTCAAGGCATTGCGTGCTGCGCTGGATTCCCGGCAGGACCATCCGGACTACGCGGAGATCGAGTCGCTGGCCAACGAAATCCTGTCACTGTCGAAACAACTACCGGTGTTACCCAGGCTGCGGGATTGCGTTGTACATGGGGATCCGAAGATATCCAATGTCGTGTTCGACGAAGCCGACGGCAGAGCAGTATGCATGATTGATCTGGATACTTTGACGCACATGCCGCTGCCATTGGAACTCGGCGACGCGTTCCGGTCGTGGTGTAACCCGTCGGGCGAAGACACGTCACAGGGGCAGTTTTCACTGAATATGTTTGCGGCTGGAATCAACGGTTATGCGTCGGAGGTGGGTGGCTTTATTAAACCGGAAGAACGATCGACGGTAGTGTCAGCTACCCGGACCATCATGCTGGAATTGGCGGCCCGATTCTGCACGGACGCACTAGCTGAAGTGTACTTTGCGTGGAATCCGCCAAGTTCTGCCAGCCATAGCGAACACAACCGCATCCGTGCTGAAGGTCAGCTTGCAATTTACCGGTCGCTGACAGAACAGGCCGACGATGCCGAGCGGCTCGTCGTCCAGGCCTTTTTGCCGGGGTAGGCCTCTGGGAGCGCCGTGCCGCAGCACGCGGACCTGGCGCTGGCTTGCGGCCAAGTTGCCGACGTTACGGACACCGGGTTAGTTCCGGACCAATCCGTGTAGTAATCTTGTCCGGCAGGCGTCCTCAACGACCATAAACAAGGTTCATGCCGCAGCATGCTGTCAGCCTTCTCGATAAATTCGCCCAGACGTCCGGGCGGATCTATCTCAGTGGCATCCAGGCGCTGGTGCGTTTGCCACTGGTGCAGCGTCAGCGTGATCTGGCCGCCGGGCTAAACACGGCCGGTTTTATTTCCGGCTACCGGGGGTCTCCAGTGGGGACGCTGGATCAGGAATTGTGGCAGGCCGGTCGCATATTGGACGAGCACCACATTCACTTTCAGCCGGCCATCAACGAGGACCTTGGTGCGACAGCGGTCTGGGGAACACAACAGGTCACGATTTTCGAAGGCGCGCGTTACGACGGCATCTTCGGCATGTGGTACGGCAAGGGTCCGGGTGTCGACCGCAGTGGCGATGCATTTAAGCATGCAAACTCGGCCGGCACGTCGCGCTTTGGTGGCGTATTAGCGATCGCCGGCGATGATCACGCGGCCCGTTCGTCAACGCTGGCGCATCAAAGCGAATTCGCGTTTATGGATGCGATGATTCCGGTCCTGAACCCGTCCGGGGTTCAGGACCTGCTTGAATTTGGAATTCTTGGTTGGGCAATGTCGCGTTTCAGTGGTTGCTGGGTCGCGATGAAGGCAATCACGGAGTTGATGGATTCATCGGCGTCGGTCGCGGCCGACCCGCATACCTTGACCGTGATGATGCCCGATGGGGTCGAATTGCCTGCCGACGGTTTAAATTTACGTTGGCCCGACACGCCGCTCGAGCAGGAACACCGTCTGCAGAAGTACAAATTGTATGCGGCGCTGGCGTTTGCCGAGGCCAACAGCATTGACCGCCAGATCATCGACAGTCCGCAACCGCGGCTGGGTATCGTGACCACCGGCAAGAGCTACCTTGACGTGCGCCAGGCGCTCGAGGACCTAGGTATCGACGATGACCTGGCGGCCGCGATCGGCCTGCGCTTGTACAAAGTTGGCATGAGCTGGCCGCTGGAAAGGGAAGGGGTCCGGCAATTTGCGGAGGGCCTGGACGAAGTGCTGGTTGTCGAGGAAAAACGTGCAGTCATCGAGAACCAGCTCAAGGAGCAACTGTATAACTGGCGTGCGGACGTCCGGCCACGCGTGATTGGCAAATTCGATGAAAGCGAGGAGTGGGTTCTGCCGTCGACCGGGGAACTGACGCCGGCGCGGATCGCACGAGTCATCGCCGCCCGAATTCAGCGCTTCTATACGAGTGAGCGCATCACGGAGCGCCTGGCATTTCTCGAAGAAAAGGAACAGGCGCTTGAGCACCCCATGGCGAACGTGACGCGCCTGCCACATTTCTGTTCCGGCTGTCCGCATAACTCGTCGACCAAGGTGCCGGAGGGCAGTCGTGCAATGGCCGGCATTGGGTGTCATTACATGGTGACATGGATGGATCGGGATACCGCCACCTTTACCCAGATGGGCGGCGAAGGTGCCACCTGGATTGGCCAGGCGCCGTTCACCGAAACAAAACATGTGTTTCAGAACATTGGCGATGGCACCTACGTTCATTCGGGTTTGCTTGCGATCCGGGCCGCAGTCGCCGCCGGCGTCAACATCACTTACAAACTGCTCTACAACGATGCGGTCGCGATGACCGGCGGCCAGCCGCTGGATGGAACACCCTCGGTCGCACAGATTACCCACCAGGTGTATGGCGAGGGCGTGCGGCGAATTGCCGTCGTCAGCGACGAACCGGACAAGTACCCGGATCGCGGCGCGTTCGCCCAAGGTGTGAGTTTTCATGAGCGCCACGGATTGGATCGATTGCAACGGGAGTTGCGTGAATGCCTGGGCGTGTCGCTGTTGATCTATGACCAGACCTGTGCGGCCGAATTGCGCCGGCGCCGCAAGCGCGGCCTGGCTGACGATCCGCAGCAGCGGGTATTCATTAACGACCTGGTTTGTGAAGGTTGCGGAGATTGCAGTGCCGTATCCAATTGCCTGTCGGTGATCCCGGTGGACACGGAGTTCGGGCGCAAGCGCGCAATCAATCAAAGCAACTGTAACAAGGATTTTAGTTGCCTGGACGGCTTTTGCCCGAGCTTTGTTACAGTGCACGGCGCGGGCCTGCCACAACCCGAGTTCCGGATGCCCGACGTGGAAAGATTGCCGGAACCGGAGCAACCGGTACTGACCGATACCTACAGTATTCTGATCACAGGGATCGGCGGCACTGGCATCGTTACCGTCGGTGCACTGATAGGGATGGCAGCGCACATCGAGGGAAAGGGCTGTGCCGTCCTCGACCAGACCGGACTGGCGCAGAAATTCGGTGCCGTGTTCAGTCACGTACGCATCGCCCCGGACCCCGAACACATCCGTTCAGTGCGCATCCCGGCGGGTGGCGCCAATCTGCTATTGGCCTGCGATATTGTCGTGGGTTCAGGTGGAGACGCGCTGGCGAAGCTGAGCCGGAATTCCAGCCAGGCCGTCGTCAACACCTATCTGGATATGCCGTCCGATTTCATTCGCGATCGCGATTACGAATTGCCGGGTTGTGCGATGCGCGATTCGATCCAGGCCGCGGCCCGCGACCAGAGTGCATTTTTCGTTGACGCCACGCGCCTGGCTACCCGACTGCTGGGAGACAGTATCGCGACGAACCTGTTTATGGTCGGTTATGCGTGGCAAAAGGGACTCATTCCGCTAAGCCGGGAATCCATATTCACTGCGATCGAACTGAACAAGACCGCTGTCGAGATGAATAAGCAGGCATTTACCTGGGGCCGCTGGGCGGCCTTCGACCCTGTAGCAGTTGACGCTGTGGCGGGTTTTTCCCGCGAACCAGAGCCCGTGGCCGATGATCTGGATACGATCGTTGCTCGTCGGGTCGAATTCCTTACCGGTTATCAGGACGAAAAATATGCCGAGCGTTATCGCGCACTGGTAGAAAAAGTCAGGGATGCGGAATCAACAGTTGCCGGTGAAACCAGTACGCGACTAAGCGAGGCCGTTGCGCATTACTACTTCAAGTTGCTCGCCTACAAAGACGAATATGAAGTTGCACGGCTTTATACAGATGGTGTGTTTCGCCGCAAGCTTGCAGAGCAGTTCTCTGGCAACTATCGGCTCCGGTTTCATCTGGCGCCGCCGTTGATTTCGCGCAAGGACCCGGATACCGGTCGGCTGCAAAAGAGGGAGTTTGGCTCGTGGATGCTTGGCGCATTCCGCCTGATGGCTCCGTTACGGTTTCTGCGCGGCACGATCTTCGATCCGTTTGGCTACAGTAAAGAGCGCCGCGGTGAGCGGGGATTGATAGGCGACTATGAGCGCACGCTCGCGAGCGTGCTAACTGACTTGCGGCCGGACACGCTGGACCTGGCTATCCAACTGGCATCGCTGCCTGAGCAGATTCGCGGCTTCGGGCACGTCAAGGCGGAATCAATGTCGCACGCCGCGACTCGACATTCTGAACTGATGAACGAATTCAGTAAGCGTACCCAAAAACAGACAGCGGATCGGCCCAAGGCGACCGCTGCCTGATATCAATTTGTTTACCCTATTCCTGTTGGCGTGCTGGCAGGTGTTCGATTGTTAGTGGCTTTCTGCGTAGAATCAGCTGCCACAAGCTCAACAAAAACCTCCAGGCATCGAAGTGCCGGGCGCCGTTCCGATACTGAGCTATAACGATAAGGAAAAATATTTTGCGAACACTGAGAACGTTATTCATTGTCGCCCTGGCAGGATTGGCCGCCTGCACGGCCGCGAACATCACATTGCCACCGGTAACGGATCAGCCGACCGGTGCGCATATTCCCGGCAAGGTCATTTGGCATGATCTGCTGACCGACGATGTGGAGTCCGCCCGGCATTTCTACGGCGAACTATTCGGTTGGAAATTCGAATCACCGACGCCCGGTCAGAATTCGGCCTATACGCTGATCACGCTGAACGGTTCGCGTATCGGCGGAATGATCGATGCGACAAAAATTCGGGCCGACGTTGATCTGACCCAGTGGGTATCGATCCTGTCGGTGGACGACGTCGACGCGGCTACCGAATTAGTCAGAACATCCGGTGGCACTGTATTTACGGAACCAACCGACCTGACGGATCGGGGTCGAATATCGGTCGTCGCCGATTCCCAGGGCGCGCTGGTCGCGCTGCTGCGTACCGAGGGTGGTGATCCGACAGATCAGGAGCCGCAGATCGGGGGCTTTTTGTGGGATGAGTTGTGGACGGATGACCCGAATCAGTCCATCGAGTTTTTTTCAGAGCTGGTCGATTACGAAGATAATACAGTTGCAATTGAAGGCGAGGATTATCGGTATCTGAGCAGCGCTGGTCAGCCACGCGTCGGTATTCGCAAAAATCCATTGCCGGGATTGACGCCCACCTGGGTCACTTTCATTCGTGTCGAAGACCCGGCCGCAATTACTGCGCGGGTGGAAGAACTTGGCGGAAAGGTTTTCGTCGAAGCGCAAACCAACCCCATCGGTGGACAAGTGGCAATCATCGCAGACCCGGCCGGTGCTGGCCTGGTCATTCAAAGCTGGACGCCGCGCGAGCGAACTTAGGAATTGGTAATGAACACAAAGAAAGTTTTCCAAATCGTCACATTGGCATGGATTTGTATGCTGGGACTGACAGCTTGTGATCCGCAGGTCTACGGCAGCGTCGGTGTTTCCAGCGGCTGGAGCAACTACGGTAGCTCCAGTATGCGGGGCAGCGTATCGGTAAGCGGACGGGTATGTTGCTGATGCTGTCGTAGCGGAGAAGGTTCCGCTGAATTAACAGTTATCCAGCGTCTTCGGTTTCACTCCACTGGTCGGCTTCGATGACACTGGCGCGGTAATACTTAAGGTTCGCAAACAGGAACAATAGCGCGAACGAACCCGCGACCAGCGCGACGATCGAGATGGAGTAGCGCAAAGCAGCATCGTCACCGAAGACAAAATCGGTGACCGCCGCAACTGCCGACGCTCCGAGGCTCAAACCGAGCACATTGATGGCAAAGTAATAAATCGCCGTCGTCTGGGCGCGTAGTTGATTCGGCACGATCATCATCAGCGCGGCGCCGGCCGTGGCCGTTGGAATAGCGGCGCCGATTGTAGCCGGGACGAGCATTGCGACCGCAAGTTCAGGGGTCGGCATTAGCGGCACCAGGGCCGACGAGATCACCAGAATGATCGCGCCGATCAGCGTCATGCGCATATGAGCGTCGCGGTGACCCCTGGAATAGAGCCAGTCGGAGAGCCAACCGCCCGCATTTACGCCGATTGGGCCGGCGGTCAAGGCGATGATGCCGTAAGCCAGGCTGACATCGGGGATCGACCATTGCCAGGTGCGCAGAAACATCGTCGGGATCCAGAACAGAAACCCGTAACCGAGGATCGTGACGACAGACATACCCAGGAAATGCGTGCTATAGGTGCGCCATCGCTGAGTCAGGAAACGCACTGTTTCGCCGATCGATACCTCATCACGCGTTTCGCCACCGTCCGTCGCGATCTGGAGTTTGTCGCGACGCACTGGCTCGCGGACCGTAATCATTAGTGCGGCAATTAGCAGCCCGGGAAGTCCGACGAGCAAGAATACGAGCTGCCACGCGTATAACTCGCCGACAATCGGCAGTGTCACCCGCGGCGTGTCGAATGCGAACGCGATGATTTGGCCGCCGACAACCATCGCGACGCCGGCACCAAGTGAAACCCCCATGTTGTAGAAGCTGATTGCTCGCCCGCGTCGCTGCCGCGGAAAATAATCGCTGATCAGCGAGTATGCGCTTGGGTTCAACGTCGCTTCGCCGACTCCGACGCCGATACGGGCCAGGAATAATTGCGAAAAATTTCGCGCCAGCCCGCAGGCCGCCGTCATCAGGCACCAGATCGTGACGCCGACCGCGATGATGCCGCGCCGGCTCCGACGGTCCGCGAGGCGACCGATCGGGATACCGAGCGCCGTGTAGAAGATGCCGAACGCCAGCCCAAGTAGCAGGGTGATCTGCAAATCGGTGAGCTCCAGATCCTGGCGGATGGGTTCGATAAGTAGTGCAAGGATCTGACGGTCGATGTACGTGAACATATAGGCGACTGTCAGCACTACGACGACATACCAGCTGTACACTGGAGATGGATAACCGGACTTCCCAGTATCCGCAGTCGCTGTTTGTTCAGATTTCGCCATCGTCGTCCCTCGTGTCTGACAGTATTAGTTTGGAGATCAGTGACAGGTCGTGCAGGTGTCGAGTCGCGCAAGCATCTGGGCAGCGCTGATCGCCGGTGTCATCGTGCTGTCACCGTCATGGCATCGACTACATTCATAGGCACGTTCGAGCACGAGCGCGTGCGAGACCTCGAAATGCCAGTAACCGGGGCGCTGCGTGTCGATCATCGCCTGCAACACGTCGCGGCCTATCGGAACTACCGTCGATGGTGTCTCGCCGGCGGGTGCATTAATCGCTTGTGACGGCATGTCGAGACCGAGGTCCGCTGCGGCTGTCCGGCCCGCGATGCGCCCCGTCAATAATGACGGCCCAAGGAAAGTCCCGGAGCCGCCATGACTGCCGTTGATGCCAGCAACGCCCGTTAATTCGCCGGCTGCGTACAGGCCGGGGATCGATTGCCCTTCGGTATCAAGTGCGTGCCCGTTCAAATCGATGGCGGGACCTCCCATGCTTTTGCGCGTCGTCGGAAACAGTTGAATTGCGTAGAAAGGCGCCTGGCCTATCGGTGCCGGAATCTTGGAATCAGTGCCGGACCCGAAGCGCTGGAAATCCCGGTCTTCTCCGCTCTCAATCTGCGCATTGAAACGCGTAACCGTGGTGATAAGCGCTTGCACCGGCAAACCGGCGGCGATCGCGAGTTTTTCGATGCTGTTGGCGCTTTTTGTCAGCGCCGGATTCAACAGTATTTCCTCGTTCACGGTCCCGGGACTGAGCCACGGTGCGTCACGGATGCCGAAACTTTTCTTGCCGCGTTCGTCGAAAACGAGCCAATGAGTTGCCGAATCCTGTTCAAACACCGCCGCCTCGACGACTTTGCTGCTGGCTGCCTCATTGACAAACCGCCGACCGTCGGCATTGACCCAGATTGCCGCCGGATTTTGCGTCACGAGTGCCCGGCTCCCATCGGTTGTCCGGGGATCGGGCAGGCCGTTGATGAATGTCACCTGGTGGTCCATGCGTACGAACGCGGCGCCGGCCTGTTCCGCAAGCCGGTAACCGTCGCCGCTTGCAAACTGACCGGACCCGATTAGCAGCCGGCCTGGATACGGCCGGTCGTTGCGCCAGTTGTCCCGGACCATCGCCATCTCGCTCTGAAATCCACCGGTCGCCAGGATGACAGCGGCGGCGCGAAATTCTGTTGATGCACCGCTGCGCAGGTTCTCGCTAACAACTCCTGCAACCCGCTGGTTGTCTAGCAGCAGCCCTGTAGCCCGTGTATTCCACAGAAACTTGATGTTCGGCATCCGCAACGCGTTCTGCATCATCGGCACGACGGCTTTGACGGCCCGCCCACCGGCAAAGTGGAAACGGGGCACCTGACTTTCCGGCGTACCAATCAGAATATTGAATTTGACGCCCATGCCCGTCAGCCAGTCATGAATGTCACGGTCGGATAGTTCCACATATTGGCGCACCCACTCCGGGTCCGCGTCTTCACCCCAGGCCATTAGATCGGCGAACGCAATCTCCGGGGTGTCGGTGTGTCCGCGCTTGATTTGCAGCTCGGTTCCGACCAAAGCAAATCCGCCGGCTTTGACTGCATGCCCGCCGCCAACCGAGTTGGCATCGAGCACCAGGACATCGGCGCCTGCGCGTCCGGCGTCAAGGGCCGCCGCCAAACCGGCGATGCCGGCGCCGACGACGATTATGTCGGCATCGTTTTGCGGACGCGGGCCGCTGCAGCTGATCATTAGACCGGCAAGCACGAGCATTGGAACAGTACAGGGGTTCGACATTATTGGCCGTTCAGAGGATGCAGTTCACGCTGACAGGGGCGTCGGCAGCGTATTGGCGCAGTGACAGAAAAACAAGCATTATCTGCCGTCAGCCATGGCCGTGTCGCCGGGCACGATTTCGTCGGGTCTGATTCCGCGGATCAAACTATTGACGAGGTAGGAGTTGTCCCAACCGGGTTTGAGCGGGTTGGGGCCGAGCGCTGGCCCCAAACGTACGATGACCAGTTGCTGTGACGGCACGATGAAAACGCGCTGTCCGCCGCGGCCGGAAAAATAATACGTGTCGTCGGCGACAAACGGTTCCGTGCGACTGTAAGCTCCACCGGCCGCCAGATTTTCACTGCGCGGGTTCAACTCATCGTCAGTTAGCCAGGTCTGCAAGCCGTACCAGCGAGATACCGGCGATTGGGTGGTCATTGCGATAACCCATTCGGGTTGCACGATGCGATTGCCGTTGATCGCACCGCGGTTGAGCATCAGCTGACCGACGCGGGTCCAATCGCGCGCGGTAGCCATCAGGCAGCAGGATGTGAACGCGTTCCCACCCTCGTGATCCAGCCAGACCCGCGCTTTTTCGCCACCCATAGGAAGCCAGACTCGTTGCTCGAGTATCTTGGCATACCGCTGGCCAAACGCATTTTCCAGTACCAGGCCCAGCAGCTCTGCATTGATGTTGTTGTAGTCAAACTTTTGTCCCGGTTCCCAATCAGCTTGCGGCGTGCGAAGCACGACCGGTACGGTGTCGCCGGAATAAAGCCAGCGGAAATCATCAGTAAATGGATTGAGCGTGAAAGAATACTGTGCGAGCCCAGACGACATGATCATAAGTTCGTACAGCGTGATTGAGCCGCGCGGATCGTTTTCCCAAGCAGGTAAATATTTATTAACAGGGTCGTCGACCGAATCGATCAGGCCGTTCTCGATCGCGACACCGATTAGCAAAGCCAGCAACGATTTGTGCATTGATTGCGACTGCGTCAGGCTTTCCCGGTCCCAGCCATCCGCATAGCTTTCGACCTGAATTACACCCTTATGAGCCACAATCAAGGCATAGGAATCAAACCGGGCTGCAAAGTCCACGGCTGATTCGAGCGCCTCGGTCTTGATGGTCAGTTCATCGTGTTCGGCGACTGGCAACTCCAATGACTGGTCCCCGGCCACCAGTTCATGCGGTTCGAGCAGTCTCGTTGTACCACCAGCGAGTTGCAGGAAAGTGTTTGCAAAGCGCCGCCACAGCCATGGATCTCGCCAGTACAAAATATTTACCAGCACGGCAGCAATTAGCAGCAGAATCAGAATCATTCTGGAAGCGCGCATGCTTCAAAACCCGGGGATGAGTTGGGACCGAGTATACTGGGCGCGCCGATTCCCGCACAGTCGTCTTGTGATGTCGCGTGCGAGTTGGCAACGGCAACACGTTTAGGGGGTAGCGTCCGTCATGGGGTTTAGCCGCCGTGGTTTTATCATTACCGGGCTTGCGGCCGGTGGTGGCCTCGCGCTGGTCTATGGTGCACGACGTCTGGATGACGGCGATGCGACCGCGCGCTTCGCCTCGACGTCACCAGACAGTGTGGGTCTCAATGCCTGGATAAAAATTGCGCCGGACAACGCCGTAACTTTCGCGATTCATCGCGCGGAGATGGGCCAGGGCGTGACGACATCCCTGCCGATGATCCTGGCCGAGGAAATGGACGCCGACTGGTCCCGCGTGGGCTTTGAGTTTGCACTCGTCGACCGCGACTATTTTAACTTCGGCATGGTTCGTCATGGCCGCCCGTTTGGCGATATTGATGGACGTTTCTGGGCCGGTGTGGGCACGTCGATGATGCGGCGTATGTTTCACATCTCGGGTCTGTCGATGACGCTGAGCAGTACCAGCATTATCGATGCGCACGATTCACTGCGCCCGGCTGGCGCTGCGGCGCGGGCCATGCTGGTAGCGGCGGCCGCGCGGCGGTGGGGCACCGATGCTGACGGCCTGGAGACCGAATTGAGCCGCGTCCGTGATCCGGCGACCGGTCAAAGCCTGACCTACGGTGAATTGGCTGAAGCAGCGGCACGCGAGCGTCCGCCGGCGCGACCGATGCTAAAAGATCCGGACGATTACCGGATTGTGGGCACCAACGTGCAGCGACTCGACTTTCCCGCCAAAGTCGACGGGACTGCCAGGTTCGGCATCGACACCGTGCTTCCGGACATGCTTTACGCGACGATTCGGCATAGCCCGGCATTCGGATCAGAAATCGGTTCCATCAATGCCGACGTGGCAATGGCGCAACCGGGCATCGAGAGTGTCGTTCCGGTGGGCAAGCAGTCCGTTGCCGTCATCGCGCAAAACACGTGGCAAGCCATGCAGGCAGCGCGGCAGTTGACGATGACCTATGTAGCGGGCGAGGCGCCGCTTGCGAATACCGAAGACCTGCCACAGCGTTTCCGCGAGGCCTTCGATTCGCCCGAGCCATCGGTGTTTGCCGAGTTCGGTGATGCGCCGGCAGCATTCACAAACTCGGCCATTCAACACGAAGCAGTCTACGAGGTTCCTTATTTGGCTCATATGTGCATGGAACCGATGAACTGTACGGCGTTGGTCGCCGACGATGAGGTTACCGTTTGGGCACCAACGCAGGCGCATTCGATGGCGCGCCAGGTAGCCGCAGAGACCGCCGGTGTGCCAACCGAAAAGGTGACCGTCTACACGACTTTGATGGGCGGTGGTTTGGGGCGACGCTCGGAAATGGATTTCGTCATGCAGGCCGTGAGTGCGGCGAAAGCCGTTCCCGGTCGGCCGGTCAAGCTGACCTGGTCGCGCGAGGAAGACGTGCAGCACGATATGTACCGGCCGTTGGCAGTGGCCCGGCTGCGTGGCGGGCTCGATGAATCCGGCGCTGTGAGTTCAATCGACGGCACGCTGGTCATGCAGTCGGTCATCGCCAGTTATCACGGTCGCACACCCACGCCCAGGGGCGGTGATGCGGCGCAGGACCGGGGATCGGCTTCCGGACTGGCCAACCTGCTCTACGAGGTGCCAAATCTCAGAATTGCTTACGTTCCATGGACCTCTGACGTACCGGTCGGTTACTGGCGCAGCACCGGAAATTCTTCCAACAATTTTTTCGTCGAAAGTTTCATCGATGAACTGGCGCATGCAGCGGCAGCAGACCCGCTGGAGTTTCGCCTGGCGCACTTATCGCGACGCCCGAAACATCGCGCTGTGCTCGAGGAGCTCGGCCAGCGTGCTGGTTGGCACCGGCCGCCGGGACCGTCTACTGGACGCGGTATTGCCCTGACGGATAATCACGGCAGCATCGTGGCCCAGGCCGTCGAAATTACTGTGCGTGACGGTGGACGAATAAAGGTCGAGCGAGTCGTCTGCGTCGTGGATTGTCACCAGGTGATTCATCCCGATACGGTCATCGCGCAGATGGAAGGCTCGATCCTGGACGGCCTCGCCGCCGCGCTGTACGGACGAATCTCAATTCGCAACGGTCAGGTGGAACAGACCAATTTCAGTGACTATCGACTGCTGACGATGGCCGAATGCCCGCAGATCGAGGTGTACTTGCTACCCCAGGGTGGCCGGCCCGGTGGCATTGGTGAACCCGGGTGTCCCGCCGCCCATGCCGGCGCTGGCGAACGCGATTTACCAGCTTACCGGGCAGCGGCTTGCGCCGCCTGCCAATCGGCAACCAGCTCGCATAAAGATCGGTGGCGTTTCAGTCCACGAGTTCGATCGTGACCACGCCGTCTTCGTTCCAGTCCGATACCTTCAGATTCACGCCCATGTTCCGCGCATACCCGAGCAGTCGGGGTTTCAGCCATTGCTCGTGGATTTCCTGCTCGGTCAGGTCGAACTGACCAATGCGTTTGGACGCTTCCAGCACCCGCTTGAACGGTGACACCCAGGTCCGCTTACCTGGCTCCGCCTTGGTTTCCAAGCACCAGCTGATAATGGCAGCCGGTCCGATCCGTAAGGCTGACCAGTGCGGCTTCTTTGTCACCGGTTTTCTCTATGACCTTGCCGACGCGTTTGGTTGATCGGTTCCATCGTTTTGAGGTCGTGTTCAACATACTCCTTCAGCATGCCATTATCCTTGGCAAACTGAATGGCGCTCAGGTGCGCTTTGACCAGCGCATCATTGATTTCATGCGCGTACCCGGCGTTGTTCGAAAGAGTCTTGAGCACGGTTTGGATCGATTTGCCCAGTTCGTCTTCGCGACCCTCAAAGCCGGTTTTGGCAGCTTTGAAAGCCGATTTGCCCGGCTTGTCGGCAAGCTCGGTTAACTTCTGCGAATCGTCCAGCTGAACTTTTTGCGCTTGTGCCATGTTTAACCCCCCGCGTAGTGCTGCAGTCGTAAGATCTTTCTATATATAGACTAAGGGCACGGTAGTGGCAAGCCGATAAAAAACAGGGCCCTGATCGGGCCCTGTGGTATATGCATCAAGCTGCTGTTGCAGCGACGCTTAGTCGACCAACTCCAGCGTTACGACGCCGTCGTCGTTCCAATCCGAGACCCGGATATCGACACCCATGGTCTTTGCATTACCTTCGATCCGTGGTTTGACCCAGACTTCGTGAATTTCCTGCTCGGTCAGATCGTGTTGGCCGATGCGCGTACTGGCAGCCAGGACACGCCGGTAGGGTGATACCCAGGTGCGTTTACCCGGTTCGATTTTGGTATCCAGGACCAGCTGATAATGACAGCCTGTCCTTTCACACATTGCCGTCAGCGCAAACTCTTTGTTACCCGTCTTCTCGATCATCTTCCCGACGCGTTTCATTATCGGTGACATGGTTTCGATATCGTGCTCAATCATTTCCTTCAGCATCCCGTGCTTTTTCGCAAATTGAATCATATTGAGATGGGACTTGATCAGTGCGTCGTTAGTCTCATGGGGATACGGCTGGGTCATTGACAGGGTCTTCAGGACCATAGAAATAGCTCGGCCGAGTTCCTCTTCGCGTCCCTCGTAGCCGCTGCTCGCCGCCCATTTATCGGGCGAGCCCTTCGGTGCGGGTTTTGACTCTGAGGCCGGGACCTCCGGTTGAATTCTTTGTGCCTGTTGCATGATGGATTCCCTCGTCAGTGTGTCGGGCTGGAAGCCTATTTATAGAGCATGGCCGGCGGGTGGGCAAGTCACCAGTATAGCGAAGCCCGCCGTCGACCGCGCCGCGGAAGGTTCGGTTTTAAACTTATATAAAATAGGTACTTATGGAAAACCGAACCGGGGTTTGACCGGCGGTATCCGTTCGCGGGATAGCCTCGAACTAGTTAATGTGGGAGGCTGAAACCGAAACCCCATTGCTTTCGTGCCCCCGTGCGTCCGCTTGGCGACCACCCCCCTTGGTGCAGCGAGTGGGTTCGCACTTTTGGCGGGCCAGCCGGTCAAACGGGCTCAGTAGAGTTGGCGGCAGCAACCGCCCCGGCATCGGATTCACGGCCAGGCTGGATCAGACCAAGTCCGGTCGTTGGTTCCGCCGATCCATGTGACGCGTCAGCTGACCCGAATTGATAATGGTGCGGATTGGAAGCGCCCGCATAATATGCTCTTTGCCACGGAGTTCCCGTTGAATCGATTTTTGGTGCAAATGCGAGTCGTTTTGATCTGTGCTATCGCTGCGTGGCTGACTGCCTGTGGCGGCGGTGGCGGCGATGCGCCACCGGCGTCAACGAATAACGTGCCAGCGCCTGTTGCGCCGGAAGCAGACGCCGGCGGTGACCGTGCCGCCATGCGCGGCTCAGCCGTGACACTTGATGGGACTGCCAGCAGCGACCCCGACGGCAATATTGTCAGCTTCGCCTGGACGCAAACCGCTGGACCAACCGTGACGTTGACCAATGCCGATCAGGCACAGGTCAGTTTCACTGCACCGGACCTGGCCGATCCCACAGATCTTGAGTTTGAGCTAACGGTCACCGACAACGATGGCTTGAGTGCTTCTGATTCCGTAACGATTACCGTCGTACCACAGACATTCAGTATCAGTGGTGTTATCAGCGTCGCGGCAAGTACAGACACCGACAGTGATGTCAATGACCCCGACGCTGCGTTTCAGCGAAACGATACGCCCGCCGAAGCGCAAACGATATCGAATCCGGTGACCCTGGGTGGCCACGTGAATCGTCCCGGGGCCGGTGAGCCAGGTAGATCCCAAGTCAACGGCGATGTCAGCGACTTTTATCGCGTGGCGCTCGTGACTGGCGAAACCATCTCGCTGCTCGTCGCCGAATTTACTGTCGGTGATGTTGACCTTTATCTATGGGACGCCTCCGGGACGACAATATTAAATTCCTCGCTCAGTCAGGGTCAGTTCGAACAGCTGACGGTGCCATCGACCGGCGAGTATCTTGTCGAAGCGTTTTCGTTTTCCGGTGCGTCAAATTACATTCTCATCATTGGCCAGGCCCAGCCGTCTGTATCAGTCGGGGGATTTCGTTTATCGGACGACTTTATCCCGGGCGATGTCATTGTGCGTTACCGTGATGAAAGCATGGCGCCTGCCGGGCAGGCAGAACAAACTCGCGTCGAGTCCACGCACCGCTTAAGCCGACGAGCCGGCGCCCGGAACCGCGCCATGCTGATGCGATTCGGCCAGCGCCGGCGTTCGGGCCTGCCCAGCCAGGAGCCGGTCGCGATGCCGGGAATCGATCGGATGGCAGCGCTACCGAGCGACGAGTATCGACAGAAATACGAGACGCTGCTGGCCCTGAAAGCGCTGAACCTGGAACCATCGGTGGCCTATGCGGAACCGAATTATTTGCGCAAGCCACTATTCACGCCGAATGACCAATTCTACGATCTTCAGTGGCACTATCCGCTGATTAATCTTCCTGCAGCCTGGGATGTCACCCGGGGCGCGAGCGTGACCGTTGCCGTGATCGATACCGGCGTATTGCTCAACCACCCGGACCTGCAGAACCAATTGGTGTCGGGATATGACTTCATCAGCGATCCAGGCAATTCGCTGGACGGTGACGGCATCGACCCCAACCCGAACGATCCCGGCGACGGTGGCAGTTTTGCCCCCAGCTCTTTTCACGGCAGCCATGTGGCCGGTACCGTTGCTGCCGCCACCGATAACACGATCGGGGTTGCCGGCGTTGCCGGCGGCGTCAGGATCCTGCCGCTGCGAGTTTGCGGATTTTTCGGCTGCAGTTCCTTCGATATCATCCGCGCGGTCA
>PVMK01144264.1_pt1 | contig 16562 bp, 19 predicted proteins | sample 1853481 | NCBI WGS metagenome assembly PVMK01 (sample SAMN08533507, study PRJNA380276) | Marine sediment metagenome, whole genome shotgun sequencing project.
GCCCGCTGGACCCGGGTTGAAGACATGATTGCTCTGGCTCAGTTGATGGAGTTTAAAAAGATTGGCATCGCCACCTGTATCGGCATGTTAGATGAGTGCAATCGCTTGAGTGACATCCTGCGCGCCCAGGGGATGGAGCCTTTTTCAGCCTGTTGCAAAGCGGGCAGCGTTGACAAACTTGCACTCAACCTGAAAGAGGAAGACAAGGTGCGCCCGGGGACTTTCGAACCAGCCTGCAATCCGATCGCCCAAGCCCGTATTCTCAATGCCGAAGGGATGGAGATGAATATCATCATGGGACTGTGCGTTGGTCACGACATGTTGTTCAGCAAGTACTCGGAGGCTCCGGTCACCACCCTGGTGGTCAAGGACCGCGTCACCGGCCACAACCCGGTTGCAGTTCTGTACGGGCAGAACTTTTACTACAAACGTCTGCAGAAACAACCGGTCTTGAGCGACGATGAAATCGCTAGGAGCCTGTCGGACTATACGGGCCAAAGCGAAAATTCGGAAGTTTGAGGGCAGATTTTGGCTCATTTGAAGAGTAATAGCCATAGCTATTGGTCGAAAAGGAGCTGAAATATGGACCAAACATCCGGATTTGCAGCTGGCTCATGGATAGTCCGACAGGTTCCTAGGCATCAAACTGAAATTTAATGAACAAGCAGAGGATTGAACAGGAGACTGCTCAGCCCCGTCCCTTGAAGTAGACGACAACTTTCTGCACAAATTTCCTGTCTTGCGCAGTCAACTTGTCACGCTGTCGATATTTTTTAAAAAATCTCAACCGCTGGGTACGGCTTAAGGCCTGTTTGCCGACTTTGTCGAGGCACGCTATGTCTTTAATGATGCGATGTTCGAGAAAGGGACCGAACCAGCGCTGTCCGACCGGGCAGTCGATCAGGTAGGTCTGGGGCCGATCAGCATCCTGTGAGACCAGGATGTTGCGCCATTTCAGGTCGTTATGACAGAACTTGTGGTGATGGAGGGTACGCGTAATATCGGCGACCTGATCAATCACCTGAAGCACCCACTGCCGATTACGGAACAAATCCGGCCTGTTTTTAGCTGTCCAGGCCAGATCTTCGGTGTTATCAAGGGACTCGGTGATCAGGGCCCCGCGAATCGTGCGGCTCAGGACATGCTCCTCGCCAAAAGCCACGACACTGGCTGCCGGCAACCCGATGCTGGCAAACCAGAGCTGGTTGCGGGCTTCCTGTCGAATCCGGGACAGACCAAACCAACTGCGGATTCCTTTGGTGCTGTGGTATTGCTTGATGTAGTAACGCCGGTTTTCTATCTCTATTCTGAAGACGACACTTTGGCCGTCTTTGGAAATCGGCTTGCCGGACAGGGCAAAAACTTTCTCGAATGATGAAAAAGCTTCGCCTGCGGCGGTTCTCTGCCAAGACTCAATAACGGTCCAGGTTGTGGTTTTGATCATGAAAGCTCGGCCCGCCGAAAACAGGATTTATGGTTTAAATATCAGATGTTCGTTATTGGAAAGCTGGCGCCAACACTATCAGAAACCACATCTCACAGCAACAATACGGCCCAAAGAGACCACGTCCCACTTACTAACATTATGTCAGGTTCAAGTAATCAGCACCGTCGAGCCCGTGGCAATAACCACACCCGCACCTTCCATTCCCGGAGTTGCTGGCAGATCACCCAAAGGATACAGGCCGGTGCGGTGATAAATATCGATAAAATTAAGACCGACCGCAGTCTGACGGAGATGAACTTCGCCCGGCCCCGGCTTGCCGATCTCGACCTCCTCTCAGCGCAGCACCTCTGGGCCTCCGGTTTCATACCTCCTGATAGCTTTACTCATTCATGACTCCTCTCGATTAAAACCCACTCTTAAAGTTAACAGCCACCTGACAATCGTCAACAGGTCGAGCAGATAAACTGTTTGTATCTTAGACAAAATTGGCATATAAGAATAACCATATCAGAGATTGACAAGAACATGCTTTCAAGCAATAGTTCATAGTCCGTAAGTTAACCTGTTTCTCAGTTGATAAGCTGCGTACATCAACCTGGGGAACAAACTTCGCATTTCATGCAAGGAGGAAAAGAGATGAAACAGATGAAGCATTTTATGAAGCTGCTTACCGGGTTCATGGTCCTTGTCGCCTTTCTGGGGCTCACTGCCTGCGGAGAGCAGCAGGCACCGGCACCAAAGGCTGAAGTCAAGAAAGTAGAGAAGGAAACCATTGTCTGGAAGCTGGCCATGACCTGGCCGACCAACTTCCCGATCTTCGGTGATGCGGTTCTGAAGATGGCCGATCTGGTCAAAACCATGTCCAATGGCGAAATGGAAATCCGCGTCGACTCCAAGAATAAACACAAAGCGCCTTTCGGCGTTCTCGACATGGTCAAAGAAGGCCAGTATGAGATGGGTCACTCGGCCTCCTACTACTGGAAAGGTAAAGACATCAACACCCTCTTCTTCACCACTATGCCCTTCGGCATGACAGCCCCGGAACAGTACGCCTGGTTCTACTATGGCGGCGGTATGGAGCTGATGAAAAAGGTTTACGACAAGCACGGCGTCTACTCCTTCCTGGGCGGCAACACCGGCAACCAGATGGGTGGCTGGTTCCAGAAGGAAATTAACTCTCTGGATGATTTCAAAGGCCTGAAGATGCGCATCCCCGGCTTCGCCGGTGAGGTCCTCTCCAAGCTCGGCGTTGTCGTCACCAACATTCCGGCCGGTGAGCTCTACACAGCTCTCGACCGCGGCACCATTGATGCGCTGGAATGGGTTGGCCCATCTCTCGATCTGAATATGGGCTTTCACAAGATTGCACCCTACTACTACACTGGCTGGCATGAGCCTGCGACCGAACTGCAGTTCATAGTCAACCAGGAGAAGTTCGACGCTCTGCCGGAACATCTGCAGAAGATACTGACCATTGCTATGGAATTTTCGGCCTACGACATGTATGCCCGTTCCTACAATGACAGTGCTGTCAACTGGGCAAAAATTCAGGAAGAGTACCCGGACATCAAGATCCGTACCTTCCCGGCTGATGTTATTGCCGCTATGAAAACTGAGAACCAGAAACTTCTGGAGGAAAAAGCTGCTCAAAATGCAACCTTTAAGGAGATCTACGAGTCTCAGAAGGCGTATATGAAGAAAGTCCGCAAGTGGACTGAAATTTCTGATTATGCATATCTGAAAGACAACCTCTAAAATCTAGTCGTAGATACGGGGCTCCCGGGTCTTCCGGGGGCCCCATTCCCCATCACTCGAGAACAACACATGCTATTGAAACTGGAACGCCTGTTTGACCGCTTTTCCGACCTGATGGGCTGGATTTCAGGGGTTCTCTGCCTGGTTATGCTGGTCAACGTCTTCTACGACGCGATCATGCGGTATTTCTTTCGAACAGGCTCCATAGCCCTGCAGGAACTGGAATGGCACATCTTCGCCATTGTTTTCCTCTTCGGTATGGCTTACACCCTGAAAGAGGACGGTCATGTTCGTGTCGATATTTTCTATGAAAAGTTTTCCCCACGTTGGAAAGCAGTCGTGAACATTGCCGGCACCCTCTTTTTCCTGATGCCGCTGGCGTTTCTGATCATTCAGGGCTCGGTCTGGTACGTCAAAGAAGCCTACGAGATGCATGAAATCAGCGGTGATCCCGGCGGTCTGCATCATCGCTGGTTGATCAAAGCCGTCATTCCGACTTCATTTGTTTTTCTGATTGTTTCAGCTTGCGGCTTTATTGTCAGGAACATCAATGTTTTTCGGGGCGTTGAGGCACCGACGGTGCATCACCTCGAGGATGATGTTCTCTGAAAAGCAATTATTAATTTTGAATTGATGGACTTGTTCAATACGATCTCTGGTCGATTACATAAAAGGTTTTCAGCATGATCGGTCTTGTAATGTTTGGTGTTGCCCTGGTGTTGCTCCTGGTGGGCTTCCCGGTGGCTTTCACCTTCGGTGGCGTTGCGGTTTTCTTCGGCCTCTTCGCCGAAGGACCGCAGATGTTTGCCCTGATGCCGCACCGCATCTGGTCGATCATGAACAACACCATCCTGATGGCAATCCCGCTCTTTATCTTTATGGGGCTGGTGCTGCAAAAATCGAAACTGGCCGAACGCCTGCTCGAATCGATGGGTTTCCTGTTCGGCGAAATACGCGGCGGCATCGCCATCTCCACCGTGCTGGTCGGAGCACTTCTGGCAGCATCCACCGGCGTCGTCGGTGCCAGCGTGGTGGCCATGGGCGTCATCTCTTTGCCGGTCATGCTCAAGTATAATTATGACAAGAGACTGGCCGCCGGTGCCATTTGCGGTGCCGGCACCCTCGGCCAGATCATCCCGCCATCGATTATCCTGATCATCCTCGGTGACGTCTTCCAAGTACCGGTTGGCGACCTTTTCAAAGCCGCTTTCTGGCCGGGGGTGTCTCTGGTCGGCTTCTTCGTGGTCTACATTGCCGTCATTTGCTGGATCAAACCGCATTTGGCACCACCGGTACAGCTGGAAGGAATGCTGGGCAGTAAAAAGCATCAGATACTACTGGCGCTTAAAGCAATTATTCCACCGCTGGTATTAATCATCCTGGTGCTTGGTTCGATTCTGGCCGGTATTGCCACTCCCACCGAGTCATCAGCAGTGGGTGGTATTGGTGCCATTATCCTGGCCGCCATGTACCAGCAATTATCTGTAAAAATGGTCTGGGACAGCACCATGGAGACCATCAAGATCACTGCGATGGTCTTCGCCATCCTGATCGGCTCTACCGCCTTCTCGATGGTCTTCACCTACACTGGCGGCGACTATATCGTTGAGGAATTCATGATGAGCCTGCCAGGAGAGAAATGGGGATTTCTGCTTCTTTCCATGCTGGTCATTATGGTGCTCGGTTTCTTCATAGATTTCGTCGAGATCTCCTACATCGTTGTGCCGATTCTTGCACCGATTGCGGCAAACCTCGGCATCGATCTCGTCTGGTATGCGATACTTGTCGCCATGAATCTGCAGACGTCGTTTCTCACGCCGCCCTTCGGCTTCAGTCTCTTTTACCTGAAAGGGGTCGCACCACCCGAAGTGAAAACCACGGACATCTACTATGGCGTGATTCCCTTTATCATTCTGCAGGTGATTGTACTAAGCATCCTGGTCATTTTCCCCCAGTGGTTCGGCTTCGACTCCTTTTAAGATTATGTTTTGCACATGAATATCCTTGGCATCGACATCGGTGGATCAAGCATCAAGGGGGCTCCTGTAGACATTCTGCAAGGAGCCCTCACCAAAGAGCGCCTGCAGATCCCGACACCATCCCCGGCAACCCCGGATGCAGTGACAGAAACCGTGTTGGAGATCGTTCGGCATTTCAACTGGAGCGGACCGATCGGTTGCGGCCTGCCGGCAGTAATCCGCAACGGCATTGCATGCACGGCAGCGAACATTGATCCGTCCTGGATCGGCACTGATGTTGTCAAACTATTGTCCACACGATCCGGGCTTGATATCACGGTATTGAATGATGCTGATGCTGCCGGCCAGGCAGAAATGCATTACGGCGCCGGCAGGAAAGCGTCGGGGACAACCATTGTGATAACCGCCGGCACCGGGCTGGGTACGGCCCTGTTCCGGGGCAACACCCTGGTGCCGAACACAGAACTCGGTCATTTGCATCTGCACGGCGAAATTGCCGAACAGATCACCTCCGCAGCCGTACGCACTAATCTGAACCTTTCATATCGAGATTGGGCGAAACGCTTCGATGACTACCTGCATCGTCTCGAAGAACTCTTCTGGCCTGACCTGTTCATCATCGGCGGCGAAATCAGTAAAGATCACGCTCAGTTTTTCCCGCACCTGACCACCAAGACCAGAATTCTACCGGCTTCATTACGCAACAACGCCGGCATTATCGGTGCGGCCTCAGCAGTGAGGTTATGACAGATGTCGTTGCGCCCGGCCATGCTGCTGCGGGTTTTTATCCCCTTCGCCCTCGGCTTCTTCCTCTCTTATCTGTTTCGCACTGTGAACGCGGTTATCGCTCCGGACCTGGCTCGTGACATAGGTGTCGATCCAGCCAGTCTCGGCTTGCTAACTTCAGCTTACTTCCTCTCCTTTGCCGCATTTCAACTCCCCCTGGGAGTCCTTCTGGACCGCTACGGGCCACGTCGTGTTGAAGCAACATTATTATTATTCGCCGCCGTAGGTGCCTTTGTTTTCGCCAGGGCCGAAACACTCTCGGGGCTGATGATCGGCCGTGCCCTGATCGGACTTGGCGTATCCGCCTGCCTGATGGCGGCATTCAAAGCGTTTACTCTCTGGTTCCCACCAGAGCGTCTGCCACTGGCTAACGGCATCCAGATGATTTCAGGTGGTGTCGGTGCCCTGGCAGCAACCACACCGGTCGAGTTATCATTGCAGTTGACTGACTGGCGAGGAGTGTTCCTGATCCTTGCCGGACTCACTGTAGCTGCCGCAGCCTGTGTGTTCTTCATTGTTCCGGAAAAGGAAGGCTCTCATTCAGGGGAAACTCTACGTGAGCAAATGGTTGGCATCAGACAGGTTTTTACCAGCAGAATCTTCTGGACTATAGCTCCTTGGGCGGTTGCAGCCCAGGCCGCTTATCTCTCTATCGTCGGGCTCTGGTCGGGACCCTGGCTCCGGGATATAGCGAATTATGATCGCATGGCTGTGGCCAACACCCTGATGGGGGTCTCCCTTGCCATGATTGCCGGATATTTTGCTTTCGGTGCGATGGCCGAGCGTCTGGCCCGCCGCAACATTCGACCAATGACCATAGCCGCGGCAGGCATGCTGATTTTTGTTTTTGTACAATGCCTGCTGGTCTTGCAGTTGACAACATTAACCCTGCCCCTCTGGCTGCTCTTTGGCTTTTTCGGGACAGCCTGTATCCTGCCTTATGCTGTTCTCTCCCAAGGCTTCCCAAAACACCTCTCCGGTCGCGCCAATACCGGACTGAACCTGCTGGTCTTTGTCGCCGCATTTGCCGCACAATGGGTCATTGGCCTGATCATCAATCTCTGGCCGCAAACCGTTTCAGGAGGATATAATTCATCAGGATACAGTACCGGCTTCGGCTTGCTTGTGTCTCTGCAGATAGCTGCTGCTATCTGGTATTTCCTCTCATCCAGAAGAGTGTCTAACTCTTCGAAACAGCCTTTTTCTACCTGATTATCCATGAACCGGCTGCAAATCCGGCTGTTTAGCACGTATAGTCAGCCAGGCTCCAGCCAGTCCTGCTTGTCTTTTCTGACTCAATCCGTTATATCTTGCACCTTACAAATTATTATCTGCCACTTATCCACGGTTTCAGGTTCAACTTAAGGAGTTTTTGTTATGCCCATGTCGCAAGCTTTTCAGGATCGCTTGTTTCCCATAGCTGAGGATATCGCCAAGCACTACGGCTCTCCATTTCACATCTATGATGAAGCCGGTATCCGCGCTACGGGAGAAGAGCTGAAAACAGCTTTCGCCGGCATTGAGGGCTTTCGCGAATACTATGCGGTCAAGGCGTTGCCGAATCCCCGCATTCTTGAATTGGTAAAAGAATTAGGCTTCGGTTTTGACTGCAGTTCCATTCCGGAACTGATCATGAGCCGTCAGGTCGGCGGCACCGGTGAAGACATTATGTTCACTTCCAACAACACGACCTCGGAAGAATTCCAGGCAGCAGCCGCTGAGGGCGGATGCATTCTGAACCTGGACGACATCTCCCTGATCGCCAAAGTCCCTGAATTTCCAGAATTGGTCTGCTTCCGTTACAACCCCGGACCTCGCCGAACCGGCAATATCATTATCGGCAACCCCGTGGAAGCCAAGTACGGCATCACACACGAACAGGTAATCTCGGCATACAAAATGGCACTGGAACGAGGTGCCAAACGTTTCGGTCTGCACACCATGGTGGCCTCCAACGAAAGAGACTACACCTATATCGTTGAAACAGCCCGCATGCTCTTAGAAGTTGCTGCAATGGTCGAAGATGAACTCGGTATTCGTTTTGAATTTCTCAACATTGGCGGCGGCCTGGGAATCCCGTACAAACCGGAGGACCATGCTCTTGATCTTGACGCCATGGCCAAAGAGATCACCGAACTCTTTGACGATTTCAAATCCGCACACGGCTATGCCCCGCGCATGTATATGGAGAGTGGTCGCTGGATCACCGGACCACATGGTGCATTGATCACCAGGGCAATCAACCACAAGAGTATCTATCGCCAATACGTTGGTGTTGACAGCTGCATGTCGGCCCTGATGCGACCAGCTCTTTATGACGCCTATCATCATGTGGACGTAATCGGCAAAACGGACCAGAAGAATTCTGCAGTTTACGATATTGCCGGTTCACTCTGCGAGAACAACGACAAGTTTGCAGTGCAACGCAGCCTGCCGCCAATCCATGAGGGCGACCTGCTGGCGATTCATGACACCGGTGCCCACGGTCACGCTATGGGCTTCCAGTACAATGGCCGTCTGCGACCCAAAGAACTTTTGCTGCGTACTGACGATTCGGTTGAACTGATTCGCCGAGCCGAAACCAACGAAGACTATTTCCAGACGTTGAATTTCGAAGACGATATTCTGCCGGCAACACAGGGCTGAGAATAAGCATCCAGCGGCCCGGACTATCAGGGCGGCTAGGGGGTACAGTGACAACGATCAACCAAATCGCATATTATGGATAGTATTATGGAGAGTGAGGGTTCCTGGAGATGTCCATGAATGCTTTATTTCGTATCACGCTGATCTGCAGCATCATGCTGACAATACCGCTGGTCGGACTTGCCGATATTTATAAATATCGTGATGCAAATGGCCGTCTCACCTTTGTTGACGATGAAAGTAAAATCCCGCCTGAATTTCGTGACAGCATGACGTCTATAGCTGAAGCGGAAGATCCCCCTGCTGTTTATGATTCGGCGAAAGATAAGCAGGAATCAGCAGCGACTTTCACCGCCCGACAAAAAGCCACCAGCGCCTCATTGGAGAAAAAGCTCAGGAAACACCGGACCCCCGTTGAGATACGAAATAACCGTGTGCTGGTTCCTGTTGAAGTGGCCATGGGTAATCGCGTTGCCAAACTCTCCCTCCTGCTTGATACCGGCGCCACAACAACCGTTCTGCATCGCAATTCACTGGCAGAGCTCGACCTGCCCAGCGGCAGGAGATATAAAGCCAGAGTTGCCGGTGGTGGCATTGTCAGTTCAGTAAGAATCAAGTTCAGACATATTAATATCGGGCCGTTTCAAAGGAAGAAGGCCTACGCCATGGTGATTAATCTGCAAGGTCGGGACCTGCCTTTTGATGGCATGCTTGGTATGGACTTTCTCAAGAGCCATCCTTACCAGATCGACTTTGAAAATAAAGTCATCAACTGGGAGTTTGTCGATTGATAATGATTTCCGACATGCTGCCAGTTCGGCACACTCCCAAATACGTGGTGAATCAATGACCCGCTTCTGGCTCCTGGCTCTGCTGGCCCTTATCGCCGGAATCTGCATCCCTACGCAGGCGGGAATTAATTCTCAACTGAGTGTCTGGACCCGTTCGCCGGTCATGGCCGCAACGATCTCTTTTGCAGTCGGCACCCTGGTGCTGGTTATCTATATCATTCTCCTGCGGATGCCTTTTCCGGAATTTGCCACCGCCTCAGGGCACCCCTGGTGGATCTGGACCGGTGGGGCACTGGGAGCTTTTTTTGTATCTACATCCATCTACCTCGCGCCACGGCTTGGAGCTACCACCATGCTGGCCTGGTTCCTTGTCGGCCAATTCAGCACAGCTCTACTTCTCGATCATTTCGGCTGGTTGGGGTTCGCTCAACAACCGATCAGCATGACACGTATTATTGGCATAGCTCTGATTGCTGCCGGCGCCCTGCTGGTTCGTGTGGCATAAGGATCAGTCCCACCAGACTCCCGGAAACCTGCTCTCTGTATCTGAAGATACACCTCCCGGTAAAACCTTAAAACCACAGTTGGACGCGACTTCAAATCAAATTTAATCAATAAATTAATCAATAATAATTTTAATCTCATGAAAAATACGGATTAAAATCAACCTTTTACGCTCACAACTACCCATTATTATTTGTTTATTTTAATTTTAATCCTCGAATTAAATTAGATTAAATTATGCTTTTATGACTAGACTTAAATCATCCAAACAACGACAATAGATCATCTCTGAATATACGAAACGTAGTGACTCAATAAATTCGGGAGAGCGACATGTTCCAGAAAATCAGAGTTACAGTTATAAATAGCACTCGCCCGGTTTACCTTGCCGGCCTCTTCTCTTCGATCTTCTTTGCCATTGGTGTTCAGAAAATTGACGCCCATGCTGGATTGCTCGCCCGGCACGCCATCTATACTGGAGCCTTCTTCCTCTGCATGTGGATTGCCTGTCGCCTGATTGCTTCCAGCCTGAACCGCCGCCTGGAACTTGAAGGCGTCTGCGCAGAGACTGCCGGTGACATGATTTACACCTTTGTCATTTATCTGGAACTCATCAAGCATGTCGTTGGCGTAAGCTTTACACTCGGCTGGATTGCCGGAACAATGTTCTGCTGGGATTATCTGGGCCACAAAATGTTCTTGATTCCCACAGGAGCAAGCCTGGCCATCTCACTGGTAGCCTTCCTGGTAACTTACGGTATCGCCTCTTTCGTCGACAACCTTCACTGGCCGGGCGCAGAGGACGAATAGCTCAAGATTTCACCAAGACCAATAAGGGCCGGCTGAGTAGCCGGCCCTTTCTATATCCTGGATCCATTTCTGGCGAAAAATCATAAATCTCCCACTGGACTTAATGGGTGGATTGCGCAGAGATCAGGAATATCAACCGGATCAGTAACGACTTTCTCACGATGTACGCGCACCACATCCCCGCAAAGTTCCACATCAAAACCGGCATCAACCAGCCTGCCACCTCGACATTCAATTTGCACAGCACAGTCAAGCAATCGAGGAGCAACGACGGCGACACCCGAGGCACAAGCCTGATTCAGGTCAAACTCAACATTCAGACAGAGCTTACCATGACACATAGCCGTGCGGATTCTACTCAGGCCGCTATCGTACGGCACATTCAGGACAAAATCACCACCAGCCCATAAAGATGATAAAGGGTCATGCTGCCCATGCCACGCGGTCCTGAGACGCGGATTATCGCCACCGACCAGGGCCACCCACGATGTCACCAAAGCAACGGGAAAACCATCAGATGCGTACCAACTGATCAATCCTGCCGGTAACCAGGCAATCGGTGCTTTGATTTCAAGAGGCTGTTCAACCATCGTCAAAATCCTTCTCCTGCGAAACCACGCTAAGTATAAGGCATTTCAGGCACAGATATAAAGATTAATAACAACTAAATTCTTGACAATTACTATAGACTTTACTAAAAATCATACCAACAAAAACCTCAGGAGATTACTCATGCGTCTATCGACAAAAAGCCGCTACGGCCTGCGCGCCCTCTTTGACATTGCCTATCATGCCGGCACACTACCCGCACAGATTAAAGACATCAGCAGACGTCAAAACATCTCGCCACGCTACCTTGAACAGATTTTTCAGGATTTAAAACGCGGCGGCCTGCTCAAGAGCCGCAGAGGCCCCCAGGGCGGCTATTTTCTTTCCCGCAAACCCGATGAAATTAACGTCCACCAGATCATTACGGCCGCCGAGGGCGAGATGGCCCTGGTTGACTGCGTCAAGTCCGGCAAGGGCTGTAAAAAAGAATGTGAGTTCGACAACGAGTGTGTCACGCAGAAAGTCTGGCTGGAAGCAAGCAACCGCCTTACTGAATACCTGAGCTCCGTAACCTTGAAGGACCTGTGCGAAGAGGCTAGAGAAATGGGGATGGAGAAGGAACTTGATCACCGCTTCATGTACTTTATTTAGCGTTACCTTAATTTTAAGGAGTCCTGACTCATGGCAGAGAGATGTTCTTCAATACTTGATCGCATAGGTAATACCCCCCTGGTAAAAATAAGCACCCCCAAGGGATCTGCAATATTATGGGGCAAACTGGAGAGCGCTAATCCTGGCGGCAGTGTCAAGGATCGAATTGCCAAGGCCATGATCGAGCAAGCAGAAAAGGACGGTCTGTTGAAGCCGGGAGATGTGATTGTCGAACCAACCAGCGGCAATACCGGTGTCGGCATCTCCCTGGTAGGTTCAATCAAAGGCTATCAGGTCGTACTGACCATGCCCGACACCATGTCCATGGAGCGTCGTCGCCTGCTCGGGGCTTTCGGCGCCGAACTCATCCTCACTCCCGGCTCAAAGGGAATGCGTGGCGCTATTGCCAAAGCGGAAGAGATTGCTGCGGAACGCAAGGCGTTCATGCCTCAGCAATTCTGCAACCCCGCTAACCCGAAAATCCATCTTGAAACAACCGGGCCCGAGATTTTGCGGGATCTGAACAATCAGGTCGATGCCCTGGTCGCCGGGATTGGTACCGGCGGCACAATTACCGGTGCTGGCCAGGCGATTAAGGAAAAAAATCCTGAAGTACTGATCGTCGCAGTGGAACCAAGCGACTCGTCGATTCTCTCGGGGGGCGAACCTGGTCCGCACAAGATTCAAGGCATAGGAGCCGGCTTTGTCCCGGAGGTTCTCAACACGAAGATCTTTACAGAAATTATTACCGTCACCAATGAGCAGGCCATGCTGACAGCTCGTGAGCTTGCCCGCGAAGAGGGGGTTTTTGTTGGTATCTCTTCAGGCGCAAATGTCTTTGCCGCCAGGCAGGTTGCAGCACAACTGAAACCGGGGCAAAATGTCGTGACGATTCTCTGCGACACCGGCGAGCGTTATCTCTCCACTAATATTTTTGATTGAGCAACTCCTTAAAGACGACAAGCAATGGGACGCTGATCAAATCTGATGAACGCTGATCAAGCTAAAGCAAAACCTTTTATTTAGCCGCGATCAGAATCTATGAAAATCTATAAGAGCAATGCTTTTTTTGGGCCAAGCCTATAGACTTTGATAGATTTTCATCGCGGCTAATTTGTCTTCAGGTTTAAGGTCAATGATGAAATATCATAACTTTGAGATCCCTTACTTACATGCAACTTGACAGCAAATTCCAAAAGCTAAAAGACCTTCTCACAGAGCTGGGCTCGGCAGTGGTCGCCTTCTCTGGCGGCGTCGACTCAACCTTTTTACTGCAGGCCGCCAGGGATGTTCTCGGCGCCGAACGTGTCATAGCTCTGACAGCCACCTCGCCGACCTACCCAAGCCACGAGTTCAACGAAAGCGTGAGACTGGCAAAGGAACTGGGTGTTCAACAAATCGTTGTCGATAGCAACGAGCTGTTGATCCCCGGCTTTGCCGACAATCCGCCACTGCGTTGCTACCACTGCAAGAAAGAACTTTTCGAAATCTGCCTGAACAAGGCAAAAGAGCTTGGTTATGCGGAAGTTCTCGACGGCTCGAATCTCGACGACCTCGATGACTATCGACCGGGACGACAAGCCGCAACAGAGCTGCAGATTCGCTCTCCCCTACTCGAAGCAGGCCTGACCAAGGAAGACATCCGCGCGTTAAGCCGTCGCAGTGGTCTCTCAACGGCAGAGAAGCAACCCTTCGCCTGCCTCGCCTCGCGTTTTCCCTACGGCACCCGCATCACAGCCGAGCGCTTACAGCAGATTGATCGCTGTGAAACCTTCATGCGCGAAAACGGCTTTCATACCTTTCGTGTCCGTTATCACGGTGAAACCGCCCGAATCGAAGTAGCTCTTGACGAACTATCGAGAATCATTGATGATAAGATGCGTATGCAACTACTGGCCGAGTTCAAAGCCGCCGGGTTCACTTATGTTGCCCTTGACCTTCAAGGATACCGAACCGGCAGCATGAACGAGGGGGCGGCCCTGAACGATATCTGAAAGCCGTTGTTCCCGGAGGAATCATGCCACGTACCAGCACCCTGATGACCGTCTGTTTCTGCGCCGGAATGCTCGCTGCATTCTGCAGCAGCCTGGTCGTCTGGCAGGCCGGTCAGATGGGACTCCCGGCAATGGCCGGTGTACGCATGTCACCCTCGTTGACCCCTGACTGGCTCTATTCCCGCCTGGTCTGGGGCGGCCTCTGGGGACTGATTTATTTCCTCGTCGTCGGCCCACTGAAATACCGGCGGCACTGGGCTCGCAAAGGACTTTGGATCAGCCTGCTGCCCACAGCTTTTCAGCTCCTCTATGTCTTTCCCGAGATAACCCATTTCGGCTGGTTTGGTCTTGATCTCGGCCAGTTCACACCACTCTTTGTTTTTTCCTACAACCTGGTCTGGGGCCTCTGCACCGGAATCTTCTGCCGTCTGTTCTGGGGCCGCGGGTGATCTCAAGAATATTCTCCCTGCTTCTCATTCTTGGCTTTATCCTGACCTTGCCTGCCTGCGCCGAGGAATCGACACCGCCCCTGCAAGGCACTGTCATCTGGGTCTATGACGGCGACACTCTCAAGATTGATCCCATCGGCAAAGTCCGTCTGATCGGTATCGACACTCCAGAGAGAGAGAACTCGCAGCGCGACAGATATCTCATCAAACAGGGCATCTCAGCTGCACGTCAACGGGAGATTTACCAGCTCGCCAAAGAGTTCAACATCAAGCAGGTCAAAGGTAAAGAGGTCACCCTGACTCTCGATGACTCTCCACGTGACCGTTACGGCCGACTGCTTGCGTATGTACGCCTGCCCGATGGACGATTACTCAATCGTGTGCTGCTTGAGCAAGGCATGGCTGTTGTTTACAGAAGATTTTCCTTCCGCCTGAAAGAGGATTTCTTGACTGCTGAGGCTGAAGCCAAGAGGAACAGGCTTGGGCTTTGGGCGGAAGATACTAAGCTGTAAGCTGGGGACTGGGGGCTGTAGATTATTATGACCGAGAAAGCAATGATCAAGCGTTGCACATGGTGTGGCAACGACCCGCAGTATGTCGCCTACCACGACGAAGACTGGGGTGTTCCCGTTTATGATGATCGTCTGCTCTTCGAGATGTTGATTCTCGAAGGCGCTCAGGCAGGTCTCAGTTGGTTGACTATTCTCAAAAAGCGCAACAACTATCGGCAAGCTTTTCATGGTTTCGATGTGGCCAGAATCGCCCGTTATGATCAAACAGAGATTGACCGCCTGATGCAGGATGCCGGCATCGTCCGCAATCGACTCAAAATTGAAGCAACGATCAAAAATGCACGGGGATTTTTACAGATCCGTGAAGAGTTTTCTTCTTTCTCGGATTATCTCTGGCGTTACGTTGATGGCAAACCAATCATCAATGCATGGCAGGAGCTCTCCGTCATCCCGGCGAACACCCGGATTTCTGATCAGCTGAGCAAAGACCTTAAAAAACGTGGCTTCAATTTCGTCGGCACAACCATCTGCTATGCTTTCATGCAGTCAATCGGTATGGTGAACGACCACACCATCGACTGCTTTCGTTATCACGAGACCACCCAATTAACATCAAAAAGAGGGCCATCATGATCGCGGTTATTTTTGAAGTTAAGATTCAAGCAGGAAAACAGGACGAATATCTGCAAATTGCTGCGAAGCTGAGAGAGCACCTTGTCAACATTGACGGCTTTATTTCCATCGAGCGCTTTGCCAGTTTGTCCGAGGAGGGAAAGCTTTGTTCCCTTTCCTTCTGGAAAGATGAGGCTTCGGTCAAGCAATGGCGTGAGTTTGATATGCACCGACTGGCACAGGAGAAGGGTAAAGCGGGAATTTTTGCTGACTTCAGGATTCGGGTTGCGGAGGTTGTGAGGGATTATGGGATGAATGATCGGCAGGAAGCTCCAGGGTAAGAGCACTCTCCTCAGCTTAATGGTAGAAACGAAAACCGAAAGGCTAAAGCCGACGGGACGAGGCCCGCCGGCTTTGATGTTGCAGTGATCCATGATTCCAACAAACTATTTCACCAAATTCCGCAACACATAATTAAGGATCCCGCCACTCTGGAAATAGTGCACCTCATTAACCGTATCAATCCGACACGTCACGACAACATCATCACGACGACCGTTGGCACGATTGATTCGCAAAGTGATATCCTGTCCGGGTTCAAGCTCTTGTGTCTGCCCAACAAGGTCAAAGGTTTCGCTACCATCGATACCGAGAGTCTTGCGGCTGTCGCCTGTCTTAAACTGCAAAGGGAGGACTCCCATACCAACCAGGTTGGAGCGATGAATCCTCTCGTAACTCTCCGTGACAACGGCCTTCACACCGAGTAGAAGGGTTCCCTTGGCCGCCCAGTCGCGGCTTGATCCGGTGCCGTACTCTTTGCCAGCGATGATGATCAAAGGAGTCTTTGCCTCAGCGTGTTTCATGGCCGCATCGAAGATACTGACCTGCTCATTATCAGGCAGAGCTTTGGTAAATCCACCTTCAACACCGGGAACCAGTTCGTTCTTCAGGCGAATATTGGCAAAAGTGCCGCGCATCATCACTTCGTGGTTACCACGCCGCGACCCATAAGAGTTGAAGTCTGCCGGGCCGATGCCGCGTTCGCGCAAGTAGACACCGGCAGGACTGCTGGCCAAG
>PVMK01123074.1_pt1 | contig 16561 bp, 13 predicted proteins | sample 1853481 | NCBI WGS metagenome assembly PVMK01 (sample SAMN08533507, study PRJNA380276) | Marine sediment metagenome, whole genome shotgun sequencing project.
CAGGCATCAACCGGTGCCAAAACCGTCCATGATAGGGGACCCGCGCCTCAGACCCCAAAGGGCGGGACAAGGCGCCGTAATTTGCTCTTGAATTCGTTGACGATCGCTTTGGTCACAAATGCCGGGTTGGTCTCGTGGATGGTCCACGCGACAGATTCGGCCTCGTCGGTATTCATTTCACCCCGGGCGGCAAGTATGAGCATTGGTTCGAGGCCCCACCGCACCTCCACACCAACGGCGGCGCATTCGACTCGAAGCGCCCTGTCGTTCGTGATGCACATCCAGCCGTTGTCTCGTGCCAGAATGAGGCAAAGCCAGTCATCATCAGCGAGCTTGCCTCGCTTTTCTCCCGCCTCGAGCAGCTGTTCAAGCGTTGGCTGTACGATCCTGAGGCCGAGCTGGTCGCAGTCGGAAATATCCACTGCCGAGACCTTGTCAATCACGGCGTCAGGTACGTGGACTGGGCCGACCACACTCGCCACGAGGGCGAGCACGGTGAGATCAGCATTGGCGTAGTCGATAAGGACGTTGGCATCGACCACGAAGGCAGATCCCGTACCTCTCACTACAAGCCTCCGACCCATCCACGGGTGGCCGCGCGCATTTCTTCGAGCGGTAGGTCGAGAATCTCAGCGCCTTTCGACAGCGAAATGTGGCCACCCTCAATCCCTCTTCGAACCAGGCGCCACAGGCGATCGTGCAGGAAGTCCTCAGCCACTAGTCGAGTTGGCTCACCCGCTCTTCGAGATTCAGGCGCGCCAGCGTGGTAGTCCGATGCTGGCAAGCCGTCTGGTTCATCAGCGCGTCCCAGGGTCCTGCCGAATTGTCGTTGAAAGCCATTTTGAAACATCTTCCATACGTTCACGCTCGGGTTGCTTCCCGCCAGTCGGTACAGCACGGTTTTGTAGCTGACGCGGAACATCCGCTTGACCTTGAGGACGCGGTTCACAAAAGGCAAGCCGCAGGTCTCATCCCACTCCTTCTGAAAAATCCCCTCTGGCATCAGGAAATAGGACGCAAAAACGTTCGCTTCCTTTTCCTGTTGTCGGTCTTCGTTTGCCTCCAGGACGTCGAATGCGTCGAGGTGAAGGATGAGGTGACCTAGCTCATGGGCGGCCGAAAAAATCCATCGCTCGACCGAGATTCGATCCCAAGTGTTGACCGCGATAGCGGGACCGCCGTCATGTGGACCGACCGCGAGACCGAAGAAATCGTTGGATGCGAGGCGAATCGAAAAGACCTTGACCCCGTTTGACTCCAAGAGACCACAGATATCTCTGATCGGCTCGTCTTCCCGTCTGCCAAATGCCTCTCGTACGGCGGCTGCGGCTGCAATCGCTCGCTCCTCGCCACTTCCGGGTACCTGCTCCGAAATTCCAGCGAACTCAAAGGGCAGAGTGTCGTCAAGAGCCTTCTCGAGCTCCTCAACATCGGCGAGCTTCTGGCCCACCGCGGCGAGGATCTGATCTCTCGAACGAAGCCGCTTCAGCGAACGAAACCGCACCTGCCGAATCTCATAAACCCGGGCGACCAGCTGCTGTACTGGCACTTCGAGAGCGTCGGCCAGTGACTTAAGGGTTTCCACCTTTGGCATTGATTTGCTGGTCTCGATGTTCCGGTAGCCCACTCTCGACAGGCCGGCCGAATCTGCGAGCCGCTGCTGGGTGAAGCCCTTAGCGCCCCGCAACCGGCGCAGGTTGGTGCCGATCACCTCGTAGCCCATGGTTCCCTCCTCTTGTTCCTTATAATGATAAGTGCAGATACAGTGAATGTCAATATGATAAGTAAAACATCGTGACCAGCACCCTCCTTCCCATCGGCAAAGGGCGCAGGTTATTTACGCTTCTCACCGTCTTCGCATCCCTGCGAGCCAGCGAAGCGCCTTCCCGACCGTCCAGCGGTCGATCCCGAGGCGCCGTCCGATCTCCGACTGACTCAGCCCAAGCTCCTGGAGAGGTCATCCAGTTGACTGGGTCTGCCGGCCACGCCTTTCAGCCAACGAAGTGCCTTCCCTACCGTCCAGCGATCGACACCGAGTCGGCGTCCGATCTCGGACTGACTCATGCCGAGCTCCTGCAAGTGCGTGGCTTTCGGCGCGATTCGCTGATAGATCAGGGGCGGCTTGATCTCGAGGATCGGTACCTCGATGGGCATGGCAGCCGTGGTTCGAATTCTTCGCGTTCGCGTCCACCAGGTTTTTCGAAACCCCGTTTCGAAAGAATCTGCCGCGGCGTTGCCCTCAGGGCGAAGCTGGGCTACTCACCCTCACGCAACCCCAAGAGTGCTTGATCGGAACCTCACCTTCGGTGCCGTGTTCCTGGCGCTCATCCCGGAGAGGATTCGATTCCGGGCGGGTCGGATGCTACGCTCTCGCCATGGAGCTCAGCGTCTTCGACATCTTCAAGATCGGGATCGGGCCGTCGTCATCACACACGGTCGGGCCGATGCGAGCCGCCAACTTCCTGCTGGTCAAGCTGAAGAAGCATGGTCTTTTCGAGCGGGCTGCAAGAGTCCGCTGTGATCTCTACGGGTCACTCGCCTCCACCGGCCGCGGCCACCGCACCGACCGTGCGATCGTGTGGGGGCTCCAGGGAGAGGAGCCGGAGACCATCGACCCCGACCGGCAGGGGCCGCTGTACGACCAGGTGGTCGAGTCAGACGAGCTGGTGCTCGGCGGTGAGCGACCCATCGAGTTTGTGCCCGACCGCGACATCGTCTTCAAACCTGACGAGGTGCTGCCTTTCCACCCCAACGGCATGCTATTCACGGTCTTCGATGGCGGAGGTGCCGAGATCTTTGCCAAGAAGTTCTACTCCATCGGCGGTGGTTTCATCGTCGGCCACAAGACGGCCGAGGCCGACAATCTGATCAAGAACCCGGTGGCGGTGGAGCACTCCTTTTCTTCGGGGGACGGCCTGCTCGAGATCACCCGTACTACGGGGAAGTCGATCGCCGAGATCGTCTACGCCAACGAGCACGCGTGGCGCTCGACCGAGGAGATCGAGGCCGGGCTCGAGCGCATCCGGCAGACCATGAACACATGCGTCGAGAGAGGAATTCGCGAGCGCGGCGTGCTTCCCGGTTCTCTTGGCCTTCGCCGCCGTGCGCCCGGTCTGCACGACACCCTCACCCAACAGGACGAAGGCGCCTACGGCGATCCTCTCGGCGCGATGGACTGGATCGTGCTCTACGCCATGGCGGTCAACGAGGAGAACGCAGCCGGCGGCCGGGTGGTCACCGCACCTACCAACGGCGCGGCGGGCATCGTGCCCGCCTGCATGCGCTTTCTCGAGCGGTTCGTGAAAAGGCTCCCCGCAACCGCCGTTCGCGACTACCTCCTCACGGCCGGCGCTATCGGCATGCTGTACAAGACCAACGCCTCCATTTCGGGCGCCGAGGTCGGCTGCCAGGGGGAGGTCGGGGTCGCTTGTTCGATGGCCGCCGCCGGTTTGGCCGAAGCTGCCGGTGGCACCCCGGAACAGGTGGAGAGTGCGGCCGAGATCGGCATGGAGCACAACCTCGGTCTGACCTGCGACCCGATCGGCGGTCTGGTCCAGATCCCGTGCATCGAACGTAACGCGATGGCGGCGGTCAAGGCCGTCAACGCCGCCCGCATCGCCCTGCGGGGCGACGGCACGCGTTTCGTCTCCCTCGATCAGGTCATCCGCACCATGCGCCAGACAGGCCTCGACATGCAGTCCAAGTACAAGGAGACCTCGACCGGTGGGCTCGCGATCAATATCACGGAGTGTTAGCTCATCCGGATGCTGGATACTCGATACTCGATACTCGATACTCGATGCTGGATGCTGGATGCTGGATGCTGGATGCTGGATGCAGGATGCTGGATGCCGAGTAGCTTCCCCGTCATCAGGGCAATTCCTCCAAAGCGGCGAGCTGTTCGGCCGGTGTCTTCGATAACCAGTTCGCACGTTCATCCGGCTTCTCGTGGAGGTTCGATACGGCAGATTTGTCATCCCAAAGTTGACAGCCGAGGAACCTCTCACTGCCCCGGAAACAGTCTGAGGAAGAACACCCGCAGCGCGATGTTCCCCTTTCCGGGGCCGGCGACTGCATAGCCCGCCTCGAAGTTCATTATCAGCTGCCAGGGCAGGGTCAGGGTGCCACCGATACCGATTCCACCAAGGAGCTCGTTGTCGAGGCCGGTCATGGCGTTGCTCGCCCACACCGCATCCCCCTTGACCTCGAAGCGGATCTGATCGAAGTAGTTGACGCCGACCGAGAGATGGGCACCGTCAACCTTTTCGGCTCGAACCAACCCGCTCTGGTAGCCCGCCACCGGCGATCTGCCGAAGATCCCGAAGTCGTAACCGGAGAAACGGTCGAGGTTTGAGCCATCGAGGTGCTCGAGGGTGAGACCGATCTTGCGGAACTTGGGCAGCCACCAGGTCTTGCCGAACGTGATCTGCCACCGCTGATAGTCCTTCTGCCCGGGATCGTACTCGTCGTTGCCGGGCAGACCCCAGAACTCCCAGTCCGAACGCCGGTTGGTGTCTCCCGCCAACCGGAGGCGGTAGCCCAAACGGTTGTACTCGATCCTTGCCCTGAGGGTTTGGGTCAGGGTGTCCATGGGAAGCACGAAGTCGTCGGCAGTGTCGTCTGCGCGGCTATAGTCGTCCCGTCGGAGACGGTAGGTGAGCTCGAACGACAGGAATTTCGCCAGCGGACGGCCGATGAAGAGACCACCCGTAGCGTTCCGGCTCTTGACGTCCTCCCCGGGCACGATCTCACCGTCGCGGTAGAGCTCGTCTTTGGCCTTGAAGAATAGCCCGTCGAGGTTGGCGCCGCCGTTGAATCGGCTGCCGAAGAGATTGGGATCGGAGTATCCGGCGTTGAGAATGGCGCCGGCGAAGAACACGGCAAACTGCGCGCCGGTTTCCTTGACGTCCAGATCGAGGTAGCTCACCCCCGCCAACGGGAGGGGGTAGTCCACCGACTCGTCCCAGAAGACGCCGCCGAGGAGGAAGAGGCGGGTCGAGTCGGTCTTGGTCTCGACATGGCGCACGCCGTCCTCGTCCTTCCGCAGGTAGCGGAGACCGTCGTCGGTATCGCGCAGCATCGTCGAGTCCGAGGCCAGGGCCGCCTCGCGGTTGCGATCGAAGGCCTCGCCGTTGATGCGGCGATCGGTGAGTACGGTCTCAACCTCGACCGGGAGGGTGACGCTGAGAAGGGACATTGTCTGCTGGCCGGTGATCTCGAGCGGGAGCACGAAGCTCGCCTCTGACCACGGAGCCGGGCTGCCGTCGGCATCCAGTGGAGTGAAGTGGAACACCTCCTCGTTGGAAAGCACCGACCCTTCGAGACCGATTTGGGTGGCCCGGGTGCGAACCCTGGCAAAGCGCTCGCGATCGACCCACACCGTACCTTGGTAGAGACTCTTGCCCGGCACGACCTCGACGGGTTTGAAGTCGATCACCCAGCAATCGCGGCCGTCGATGATTTGGGTACCGCGCAGCCGGTAGTCGTAGTCCTTGTGCAAGCGGATCTCGGCCGGCAGCGAGGCGACCTTTTCGGGCTGAATCAACGGCACCTTCGGCAGCTTCTTGGAGCGCCATTTGACGCCGCCGACGTAGAAATCCTGCCACTCCCAGTCGAAACCACGGTCGCGGCGATAGAAAAAGTCACCGGAATAAGCGGCCTCGAATGCCCCCTGGACCGCCTGGAATCGCAGGTGGAGGGTCCTCCTCGCCTGGTAATGAAGCAAACGGCGCGCCTGGTCGTCCTCGAAGGCCTGCAACCGGCGCAGGATCTCCTCGACCGGGATCTCACGATCGGCGTCGACCTCGAGCTCGTTTTCGAATCCTGCGAGCTCCGCCGCGCTCGGCCGCTCGAGCCGCAGCAGCACGACCGAACCGGGATCATCGACCGTGACCGAATACCCCTGCGCCGTGCGACGCTGGTCCGGTACGGCGTACACCGCCCCGGTCGTGACGTCGACCCGGGTCGCCGCCCGAAGCTGAGAGTCGGCAAAGCTCAATTGGAGCTGCTCTTCGTGCGCCGCCGGCGCCACGATCACTCGCAGACCGAGATCCTCGCGGACAAAGGACCACGCCGCGGGCGCCCCGCTCGGGGTCGAGTATGGATCAAAGACGAGGTCGCCTCGGAGCTCACGAGCGAGGATCTTCAGCGGCTCCAGATCGATGGCGTCCGCAGCGCCCGCATCGAAGAAGGTGACGGCGACGCCCGCGGCCGATGCCTCGGCGACCTCGGCCAACGTGGTCGTCGGGTCCTCGGGCCATGTCAGGGCGTCGAGGACAACCGGCTTGCCCGGGTCGAGCTCTGAGAGAACTGCGATCGCCGCCGACAGGCCGTCGCCGGGAGCCAGCGCTATGAGATCGAGGTAGGCCGCCATCTCCTCGGCATATAAAGCCCGCAGACCGTCGGGGTCGGCGGCCAGAGGCCCGGCGACAAAGCGTGCATCCGCCGACGCACCGGTGACCGCAACCGCCGCTTTCTTGAGGAGGAAGGCGTGGTCCTCGGGATCTAGCCTGCATGTCTCGCCAGCTTCCGAACCACCGGATTCCGGACGCCACACCGCCTGCACGACGATGCCGGCACCCGCGCTGCGGACCAATCTCGCCAGTGACGCGAGCTCTCCCTCGAGTTGGTCGAGGTGAATGGAGATCGGTTGCGGGGTTCTGAACTCGGCTCTGATCCAGGTCTTTGCGCCGACGGCCCGGATTTCGGCAACCGAAGCCGGATCCGCTGTGCCGTCGAGGGGCACGGTCCAGGAAACGAAGAGCACGTCGTCATCGCCGAGGCTCGACCCACCTGAAATCGTGGCTGCGATGCCAGCGGGATCATCGACCCGAATTCCTACACAGACCGAGCACGGCAGCGTGGCGCCGAGAACCGCCCCGGGGAGCAGGCCGGTCAGGATCAGGAAAGTCAGTGTTGTTTTCACAGTGATTTCATCCGGGGCTGCAATACCCCGAGGCAACGCTCGTGGAGAGCTGTTGAAATGAAAGCCCCCGAGGCGGGGGCTTTCATTCATCCCGTTGACCGGACGTCGATCGTCGTTACTACTACTGCTTCGCCTTCGCGGCCTCCTGCTTCAGGAACGCCTCATGCTGCTTCTTGAGGTCCTTCCAGTTTTTCCTGAGGTACTTCTCCTCTTCCTTGGTCAGGATCCTGAAGGGCGTCTGCACCTGACTGCCGGCAAAATCGACGTAGAGCCAGTACTGCCCGGTCACGATCTCTTTCCCCTCGGGCAGCTTGAAGAACAGGCGGCCGAGGCAGGCACGGCGGAAGCTCAGCTCGAATTGGTCGTAGGAGATCGACCGCGCCCCCTTCGTGGGATCCGAGAAGAAACCAATCGAGCAGGCCTGGTTCGCTTCGACCGGAAAGTAGTTGATGGAGTCGCGGATCGTATTGGCCCTCATGTTCAACGCGCGTAGATAACCGGCCCCGTTGTACTCCTTCTGGGTCGCCATCGGTACGGTCGATCCGTCGGGCATCTTGAGGGTGAAGCTGTCACGCGTCAGCGTCTGGTTTTTGGTCGGTTTGCGGAGCGACAACCCCACCTCGACCATCAACCAATCCTGACCCTGCGAGGCGTTGGCCTCGCGATAGCCGAGGGTGACCCAGCCCTCCATGTTGTACGCGATCCTGGTGAACTCGCCCTGGATCGTGAAGATTCCCGGCACCGTCGGCACCGGCGCCTCCGGCACTGGTTCCTGGGCCGTGACGAGAGGCGTCCCGATCCCCATCAATACCGCTGCGATCACGCAAACGAGCAACACATTCAATAATCTCATCGGGTACCTCCGTATCTATTCCACGTAGTGGTCCATGGGGAGTAGAACCCATGCCCACAACGGTGTCAACTCCACGATTTCCTCAATCGGTGTAATCTGGGCGCGATCGGATCGGAGGCTGTCGGTGGACATCGATGCACTGCTCGAGAAGCTCGTGCACCCCGCCACAATTGGCGGGGTATTCGATCGCCGATGCATCCTTCCTGCCTGCGCTTCGCTTCCTCTACATACGGCAAGTATATATCGGTCGCGAAGCACAGGCAGGAAGGCGCCTCGACGCCCTCGATACTACCCGCCAATTGTGGTGGGGCACACTAGGTGACGCGTCACGTCTCGACCTCTCCCCGGACGAGCTCGCCGGGCTCCTCGAGGAGGCCGAGCTCGTGCGCGAGGAGGACACGTGCATCTCGGGGATGATCCGAATCCTGTGTCTGAGAAACATCGTACTGGTCCAGGAGGAGACGCCGGATCGTGAGGTCCTGGTTCGAATCCGTCCGACTCGCGAGGCGGAGGAGGAGTTCGTCGCCCACCGCCTCGAGATCTATGAGCGGATGTGGGACGGCTGTGGATGCAAGGTCGACTATTCAGAGCGATGATTCCCGTCGGTAAAGGCGGAAATTCGGTTGCGAATCTGAACGTTTCCGGTTAGGCTGGGAAAGGTGGCCCGTGGATGACGCCCGCCAGAGGCATGAGGCGTCGGCGCCCGGGTCGCATCGCTCCGGACGGTCGAGTTCTGATGAGCGTGCGTGTGTGCCGTCCGGGTCGCCCGATGAGTCAATCGGTTGTGCCTGTGAACTGATCTGGTTCCGCGATCTTCAACCGTCACAACCGTCTCTCCGACAAGAGGAAAGGGAATGAACGAGCACAAAGAGCAACAGCCACAGCAGCAGCAACAACGCAAATCGGGATCGAGGCGTCGTCGCAGGCGTCCGCGCCGGCGTCAGAGTCCAAAGGGGCCGCCGATCCAGGTCGAGGGATACCTCTGGGTCCGTGACAACGGCGGTCCGCTGTTGGTGGCCGAGAAGCGCAACTTTGTTGCCGACCGCTCCGACCCAACCGTCCCGGTAGAGCTGGTACGTCCCCTGCACCTCGAGACCGGGCTGATACTCACCGGACAGGCGCATCCGGGAGACCGTCCTCGGATGAGTGAGATCGAGACCATCGAAGGAATGGAGCCGGAGGAATACCGCAACAAGGCGGTCCCGTTCACGGAGCTGATCAGCATCGACCCGACTGAACGATTCAACCTCGAGACCGCGCCGGAGATCGTTGAGCCGCGGGTCGCCGAGCTGATCGCGCCTCTCGGCATGGGTCAGCGCTGTCTGATCGTGTCACCACCGAAGGCCGGCAAGACGACCCTCCTGCAACAGATGGCGCACGCCATCGCGATCAACCACCCCGACACCACGATCTTCGTCCTGCTGGTAGACGAGCGTCCCGAGGAGGTCACCGACTGGAAGCGGAGCATCGCCCGCGGCGAGGTCTTCGCGTCCTCCACCGACATGTCGCTCGAGTCCCACATCCAGGTCTCGGAGATGGTCTTCGAGCGCGCTCGGCGTCTCGTCGAGATGGGCGGCGACGTTGTGGTCTTTATGGACTCGCTGACCCGGATGTCCCGCGCATTCAACAACCTCCAGAAGGGTTCCGGACGCATCCTCTCCGGCGGCATCGACTCACGGACGATGGAAAAGCCGCGCCGTTTCTTCGGCTCGGCACGTAAGGTCGAGGACGGCGGCAGCCTGACGGTGGTCGCCACCTGTCTCATCGACACCGGCTCGCGTATGGACGAGGTGATCTTCCAGGAGTTCAAGGGCACCGGCAACATGGAGCTGGTGCTCGACCGCAAGCTCTTCGATAAAAGGATCTTTCCTTGCATCAATATTCCGCAGTCGGGGACCCGCAAGGAGGAGAAGCTCTATCCGAAGGAGCAGGTGGAGAAGCTCTACCTGATGCGGCGCGCGCTGTCGTCGCTTCCACCCGAAGCGGCGATGGAGCTTTTGCTGCAGAAGGTCCGCGAGTTTCCGACCAATGAGCAGTTCCTATCCTCGCTGCAGCTGAAGTGAGTTGATAAGAGACTCTGTCTCAAGCATAATGTTGTGGTGATGACTAAGGTTGCCAACCTCAGACTGCGTGACCCGGCCCTCGCCCCGGTGGCCGAGAAGGTGCTTGCCGGCGAGCGCCTCGATCGCGACGAGGGTTTGCTGCTCGCCACCACCGACGATCTCCTGGGAGTCGGCCGCATGGCCGATGTGGTTCGCGAACGGCTTCACGGCGACACCACCTACTACAACATCAACCGCCACCTCAATCCCACCAACGTCTGCGTTGCCTCCTGCAAGCTATGCGCATTCTATGTTCCTTGGCGCGACCGTGACCGGGGGTGGACCTACTCGGTCGATCAGGCGGTGGAGATCGCGGCCCGCGATGTCGATGAGTCGGTCTCCGAGCTCCACATTGTCGGAGGGCTCCACCCTAAGCTGCTCGTCGACTATTACGAGGAGCTCTTCCGCGCTCTCAAGCGACGATTCCCCTGGATCCACCTCAAGGCCCTGACCATGGTCGAGCTCGACTTCATCGCCAAGGCGTCGCGCCTGTCCCTCGAGGACACGATCGGGCGGCTGCGCGACGCAGGGCTCGACTCCTGCCCCGGCGGGGGCGCCGAGATCTTCGCCGCAAAGGTTCGCGAAGAGATCTGCGACCACAAGACCGACGGCAACCGCTGGCTCGAGATCGCTCGCAGTGTTCATGAGGCTGGCGTGCCGTCGAACTGCACCATGCTCTACGGCCACGTGGAATCGGCCGCCGATCGCGTCGACCACCTCCTCGCCCTGCGCGAGCTCCAGGACGACACCGGCGGCTTCCAGTGCCTGATCCCGCTCGCCTTCCATCCCCAAAACACCGAGCTCGACCACCTTCCCACCACCGCCGGGCGGCTCGACCTGCAGACCGTGGCTGTTTCACGTCTCGTGCTCGACAACGTTCCCCATCTCAAGGCCTACTGGATCATGCTCGGCGAGAAGATCGCGCAGGTGGCGCTCCACTTCGGCGCCAACGATCTCGACGGCACGATCTTCGATGAGCGCATCACCCGTGCCGCAGGCGGCGAGGCAGGCACCGGAATGGGGCGCCGGCATCTCGAGCGGCTCATCACCGAGGCCGGACGGGTTCCAGTGCTCCGCGATACCCTGTACCGGCCGATCGAGATCAACACCGTCGTCGCGTGATCCCCGCTGGGAGTTGAGAGTTGAGAGTTGAGAGTTGAGAGTTGAGAGTTGAGAGTTGAGAGTTGAGAGTTGAGAGTTGAGAGTTGATGTCAAGTTCGACGATGGGTTGCAATACGACCTAACTCTCAACTCTAAACTCTTAACTCTAAACTAGTTCGACCGCTCCAAGCAGCATTTCCGACACCCATAGCAGGTACTGGGCCACCTGGGATTCGCGGCACAGCGCTGCGAGCTCGGGTGAAAACTGGATGGCCACCACGACCACGAATCCGAGGAGGATGGCCGCCACCGCGCCGGCGAGGATCGCCCCGAGAAGTCGGTTGAGCCAACCAAGACGCATGGCGGTCAGGGTGTGCTCGATACCCCACCCCGCGAGCAGGGCGAGACCGGCGCACAGCAACACAAGCAACAGCCGGCCGAGCACCGCCGACAGCCACGGAATTCCCATGACGCCTTCGATGGCGGCCTGAGCGTCATCCCCGGCAACAATCGCCAACCACACCCCCGCCACGAGGCCACCGCCGCCGAAGATCAAACGCACGGCGCCTTTCCAGAACCCACCCATCGTAAGGCCGAGCCATACGATGAGGAGCACCCAGTCGAGGATTGTCATGGCAGGAGGCGGACCGTCAGACGCAGAAAGTCGGCCTCGGTGACGATGCCGAGAAGGCGGCCCTCCTCGTCCACCACCGGCAAACAACCATACTTGTTCTCGAGCAGGATCCGCGCCGTCTGGGAGGCTCCGAGGTCGGGCGACACCGTCACCACGTCGCGGTGCATGAGCTCCACCACCGGCACGGTCGAAAAGACGCGTCGCTGCTCGCTCGCCTCGACCTCGGCGAAGATGGAGAACGAGGCCGCCAGCAAATCACGATGGGTCACCAGACCGACCAACCGCCCGTCGTGGACCACCGGTAGGTGACGGATCCGTCCCCTGGCCATGCAGCGCTGCGCATCGGCGAGGGTCTCGTCCTCGGTCAGAGTCACCAGATCGGTGGACATGAGATCGCGGACATCCATCTGGGTGGGCATCGGAAACCTCCGGCGCCCAGTGTAACTCGGACGAAGAGTGTTGAGCTCCGGACCATGCCCCATCATCGCCCCTGTGGGGTGGGTGGTCATTGTCGATTGAGAATTGAGGAGGCGAAGCACAGGCAGAATTGATGCATCGGCCAAGAAATATCACTCCAATTGTGGCGGCGTACACTACCTTGGTATCTTCCGGCGGCTCGTTAAGGGCCGACGGGATCCGCGGAAAGGGGGAGCTCTGATGGCCAGGCCACCTATCTCACCAGCATGGTGCTGCGGCCGGAATGTCGCCAATGTTGCAGGCAATGCCTTGGCGGTGCTGCTCACAGCGGCGGCCCTCGGTCTCGCGACCGGTTGTGCCCGTCCCATGCCCGACGAACGGGCGGTCGCGGAGAACAACCGCGGCGTCGGTCTGATGGGTCAGTTCGACTACGAGGCGGCGAGGCAGGTGTTCGCCGGTCTGGTTGAACGATATCCCGAGGACCCGGACCTGCTCGCAAACCTGGCCATCGCGACCCTCAACCGCCAGCGGCCGGACGACGATCTGTTGACTCTCGAGATCCTCGACCGGGCCCTCGCGATTGACCCCGGTCATCTCAGATCGCTGTACTGCCGAGGTCTGATGCTTCTCCACAGGGGCGAGGGCGAATCGGCGTTGGCCTGTTTTCAAGACGTGTTCGCGGGCGATCCAGGGGACGCCGATGCGGCCTACCACGTGGGCCAGTGCTTGATCCAGATGCAGCGGCCCGACGAGGCACTCACGTGGTACGAGCAGGCGATCGACCTCGATCCGTACCTTCGCAGCGCCTATTATCGCTCCTTCCAGGCGCTCCAGCGGCTCGGCGACCGCGAGCGCGCGAGGGAGTTGCTCGAGATATTCCAGCGCCTTGCAGACAACCCCCGCTCCCGGCTGGTTGAGTTCAAGTACACGAAGATGGGGAGACGGGGCGCGGTGGCGGTCATCGGCGAAGTCGAGTCACAACCGTTCCCGCAGCCCGAGGGCCCGTTGTTCGCCGTTGCCGAGCCGGCGGCACCCTCGGTCCTGCCGTGGCGCGGCGAGACCGAGCTCGGATCGATCACCGTGGCAGACATCGACGGTGACGAGATGATCGACGTCTTCCTATCTGACGTCCTCGGCGGTCCCTCGGAGACGGTCAACGCCGTGCTCCTTCATCGCGGCGACAGATTCGAGCTCGACCCCGACCATCCCCTCGCCAAGGTGTCGAAGGTCACCACCGTCCTCTGGGGCGATGTCGACAACGACGGACGCACCGACGCCTATTTGTGCCGGCGGGGACCCAACCAACTGTGGCGCAACACGGGCGACGGCTGGGAGGACATCACGGGAGCGAGCGGTACCTCCGGCGGCGACCTTATAACCGTCGACGGCGCGCTGGTGGATGCAGATCACGACGGCGACCTCGACATCTTCGTGGTCAACGCCGACGGCCCCGACGAACTCCTCAACAACAACCGCGACGGTTCGTTCCGCCCGCTGGCGGAGGAACGCGGGCTGGCAGGCGTTGGCGCCGGCTCGCGACAGGTGATGTTTGCCGATCTTGACGGTGATCTTGACGCCGATATCGTGGTGCGCCATGCGTCGCCGCCGCACGCGGTGTTCGAGAACCGGCTTCTCTGGGAGTATCGACCGGCCACGGGCTTTGATGAGCTGCGAGCGCTGGAGATGACCGCGATTGTCGCCGGCGACGTCGACGGCGACGGTCGCACTGAGCTGTACACGGCCGACGACCGGGGTGCGGTGCTGCGGTGGCAACCCGACAACAGCGGAACCTGGTATAGCGACCTCCTCGACATGGCAACGGATGAGCCCATCGATCGGCTCGCCCTCGCCGATCTGTCGGGAGACGGCGCCCTCGAGCTGATTCTCTCCCGTCGCGACCGGTTGGATGTGTTGGACCCGCTTGACGGCGCCCGGTTGACCTCGATAGAGGGACCGGCACAATCCTGGGCGCTTGCCGCCCTCGACCCCGGGCGGGGGCCGTCGCTGGTGGCATGGGCTCCCGGCCTTCCGCCGCGGGTCCACCGCCCCGGCCCCGGACGGCATCCCTTCGTGGCCCTCAAGCTGACGGGAAGGGAAGATAGATCGGATGCCTTGCGTTCCAACGTCTCGGGCATTGGAAACCGGATCGCGATGCGGGCTGGCAGCCGCTGGACGGTCGCCGACACCTTGCGGAGCAGCTCGGGCCCCGGCCAGAGCCTGCAACCGATCGAGATGGGTGCCGGCGGTCGCCAGGGGGCCGATTTCGTGTCCATCGACTGGTCGGACGGCGTCTTTCAGACCGAGCTCGACCTTGCCGTCGGCACCACCCATGTCATCGCCGAGGCGCAGCGGCAGTCGTCGAGCTGTCCGGTGCTCTTCGCCTGGAACGGACAGGAGTACGCATTTATCAGCGACATTCTCGGCGTCGGCGGGATCGGCTACGCCATCGCCCCGGGCGAGTACGGCGAGCCGCGTCCGTGGGAGAACTTCCTCCTTCCCGAGGGGCTTCCCGCAGTGCGAGACGGAGTCCTGACGGTCAAGATCACCGAGCCGATGGAGGAGGCGACTTATCTTGACGCTGCACGGATCGTCGCCTATGACCTGGCGCCCGGCTGGTCGATGGCGCTCGACGAACGCATGGCCATCGCCGGCCCCGACCTCACCGGAGAGCCGGTGTTCTTCCGCCGCGAGTGGCTGCCGATCGAGGCGCGCAACGACCGCGGCGAGGACGTCACCCATTCCATAGGTGAAGCTGACCTGGTCGCGGCACCGGTTGGAACGGTCGACAATCGTTTCATCGGTTTGCTTGCCGGCGAGCACGTCCTCACCTTGAGATTCGACAAGCCACTGGACAGACTCGGCGATCAGCTCGTGTTGATTGCAGACGGTTGGGTCGAGTACCCGTACTCGCAGACCAACTTCGCAGCCTGGCAGGCCGGCAGGAGCTATGACGCACCAACCCTCGAAGCCCGCGGCGCCGACCGCCGTTGGCGAATTGTTCTCGAGAACTTCGGCTATCCGGCCGGGATGCCGCGGCGGATGTCGGTACCCCTGCCGCAGCTGCCGGCAGGCACCTTCGAGCTTCGTCTGCGCACCAACCAGGAGATATATTGGGACCGCATCGCGGTGGCCGCGGCCGAGGCGAGCCCCGAGCTTCGGAGGCAGGAGCTCGCGTTGGTGAGGGCACATCTCGGCAGGACCGGATTTGCACACCGCACCACCGGGCCACAGCGGCTGCCGGGCTACGATTACGGACGAATGGCCCCGCTCTGGGACACCAGGTTCCAGGCCGGCTGGTACACCCGACTTGGAGACATCACCGAGCTCGTCAACACGGCAGACGACGCGCTGGCCATCTTCGGTCCGGGCGAAGAGGTGCATCTCGAGTTCGGCGAGCCGCAACACGACCTGCCTGCGGGATGGCGGCGGGTGATGGTGCTCGAAACCGACGGCTGGTGCAAGGACATGGACCTCTACACGAGGGACGGCAGCACCCTCGAACCGCTACCGGCTCGAGGAAACGGCGCCAACCCCCGGGGGGCGCAACTCCACCAGACCTACAACACACGTTACCTCGACGGCCAGGAATGACCCGAAGAAACCATCTGCGTGATCTGCGTGATCTGCGGGCAACTTGGACGGACGGTCATTGAGAATTGAGAACTGAGAACTGAGAATTCAGATATACAGCCCGCCCGAAATGTTGAGCGTCACCCCGGTGATGTAGGAGGCGTTGGGGCCGGCGAGAAACGCCACCGCCTCGGCGACGTCCTCGGGAGTCCCGAGGCGCGGGATAGCGACGTTCGACAGAAGCGTCTCACGTTGCTCGTTGGTGAGCTTGTCGGTCATCGGGGTCTGGATGAAACCCGGCGCCACCGCGTTGACGGTCACGTTGCGCGGGCCGAGCTCTCGAGCGAGACTCTTGGTGAAGCCGATCAATCCGGCCTTGGAGGCGGCGTAGTTGGTCTGGCCCGCGTTGCCCATCAGACCCACAACCGACGCGATGTTGACGATCCGACCGCTCCTCTGCCGCATCATCAGCTTTGCCGCCGGCTGGGTCACCTTGAAGACGCCGTCGAGGTTAATTTCGAGCACAAGATCCCAGTCCTCGGGTTTCATTCGCACCAGGAGCCCGTCACGGGTGACGCCGGCATTGTTAACCAGGATGTCGAGGCGGCCGTGAGCCTCGTGGATGGCCTTGATACTCTCCGCAGCGGCCTGCAAATCGGTCACGTTCAGCTCCCGGCCCTCCGCCGCACCTCCGGCATCGTTGATCTCGGCAACGATGTCCGTCGTGTCCAGCACATCGGCGCATACGACCCTCGCCCCGCCGCGCGCCAGCCGCCGCGCGATCTCGGCGCCGATCCCGCGCGCCCCTCCGGTCACCACCGCCACCTGCCCGTCAAACTCACCCATTGTTGCCTCCCCGATCAGTCATAGTCCGAGTCTGTTTCGACACCGTATTTAACCACAGAGACATAGAGAGCACAGAGGAGACACGGATTAATTCACACGAGGTCAGCCCACAC
>PVMK01146974.1_pt1 | contig 16561 bp, 14 predicted proteins | sample 1853481 | NCBI WGS metagenome assembly PVMK01 (sample SAMN08533507, study PRJNA380276) | Marine sediment metagenome, whole genome shotgun sequencing project.
CTTGGGGAGAGCCATGGTGATGACTCTGTCCGCTGCACCCGCCTGAAACAGCCGGCGGGCGAGGAGCGACACGGCCTGGTGAGATGTTCGCTCACTCAAGCCAACAACGACAGCGCCGTTGCCGATTACTTCGATGTCCCCACCCTCGATGTGGGCACTCCCCCAGTCCTCAGACGAGCCTCCGAACCAGATGTTGACCGGACCGTCCGCCGTAAACAGCGGGTGGAACCGATAGATGACCTCAGTCATCATCGACTCGTACCTACGCGCAGGAGTCGCCATTGGATTTATCGTCACACCGTCATAGATCCAGGAAGAAGGATCCCTCTGAAAAATGAAATTCGGGTGGGGCGCCAGCGTCAACGACGTCGGGTCCACCGACTCGTAGAAAAGTTGAGCGCCGCCAATGCCGAGGTCGCGCGGAACGACACCGCTCACAAGGAATTCGGCGATCTCAGTCGTCGACAAGACATCGATAACGTCATTGGCGTGTTTGGCTGCGGCGATGCCGATCATGCGCTCTGAGAGCATGTGACGCAGCACCCATCTCTTCGCATCATCGTCCTCGAGTGCTTCGGCGAAGAGTTCCATCGAATACAGCACCTCGACACCGTGTTCACGCATGACATCTGTGAACGCGTCATGCTCCTCCTCGGCCTTCTCCACCCAGATGACATCGTCGAAGAGAAGCTCGTGGGCATTGGTGGGTGTGAGCCTGCGATGCTCAAGACCTGGCCTGTGCACCATCACCGTGCGTAACTTGCCCACCTCGGAGTAGACGCCCCAGCTCATCGTCTGCACTCTCCTCGTTCTGTGGGCTGTAGACCGCACTGAGTGCGGTCTAGAACCCTGGGTTCGCGAATTTTGGGGGCTAGGCGCTGTCGGCGGAGATGGCCGCGGCGGCTTCGGCGATGATGCGGTTGGCCTCGGAGACGTATCCTGCGGCGAGGTCGATCTGCTTCTGGTATTCACCGAGGTCGCCGGCCTCAAGTGCCACCTCGGCTGCAGCAAAGGCAGTCTCGGCCCTGGCAAGAAGCTCCTGGACCTGTTCCTGGACGGTTCCCTCGAGTGGCGTCGTGTCGCTGCCATCTCCCGTATCGCCACCATCTCCCGTATCGCCACCGTCGCTGACCTCGCCGGGTGACCCGAAGAGGAGCTCGAGCACCTCGTCGAGTGAGTCGGCAATTTCGATCTGACTATTGAAAGATGCAACGACGCGTTTGAACTGCGGGATGCCTCCCGTATCTGCTGTGAGGTAGATCGGCTGGACATAGAGCAGCGAATCCTCGATCGGCACCACGAGCAGGTTGCCCTTGACAACGGTCGATCCCTCCTGGCTCAGGAGCGTGAACTCGGCCGAAACCCTCGGATCCTGCTCGATGAAGTCGCCTACCTGGCCCGGACCGTTGACCTGTCGGTCCTCTGGCATGGTGTAGGAGATCAGCTTCCCATACTCCTCAAGCGGACCGCTCTTGGCAACAACGAACGAGGACATGTTCGGACGCTGTGCGGGAGTGAACGGCTGCATGAGGAGGAACGAGAGCTGGTCCTCTTCGGGCAGTTCCATCAACAGGTAGTACGGGAGCATCGGCGCGGTCGAGAATGACCCTCGCAGCGGTGGCTTCGGGCTCGTCGATGGGTCCCTAGCGATCTGCCACGGATCGTTCACCTGATAAAGGTCAACAGGATTCGTCATGTGGTAGAGCGTGTAGATATCTGTCTGGACCCGGAACAGATCCTCGGGATAGCGGATGTGAGGAACAAGCTCCTCGGGGAATTGGTCGATGGGCTTGAAGATGCCAGGGAAGATCTTCTCGTTGGTGCGTATGAGGGGATCGTCGGGATCGAACACGTACATGTCGATCGTCCCGTCGTAAGCGTCTATGACCGCCTTGACGGAGTTCCGAATGTAATTGAACGTCCTCGGCAGGTCCGAGCCTGCGTTGAGCCTCGCCGTGTTCGCCATTTCCGAGTATGGGAACCTGTCGGTCACCGTGTAGAGGTCCATGATCCACACCAGACGCCCGTTGACCGTGACCATGTAGGGGTCGGCATCTGAACGCAGGAACGGAGCCATGCGAGAGATGCGGTTCTCGATATTCCGAGCGATCATCACCTTGCTGCCACTCTCAACCTGGCTCGAGATCAGCGTGTTGAGATCTCCGAACCTCAGCGCCCACGCGAAGCGGCTGAAGAACCCACCAACTTCGACGCCGCCTTCACCGTCATAGTGCACGACGGACGTGGAATCAGAAGTGCCACCGTTCTGTGGAACATCGACTTCACCTTCCCGAGAATTGGCGATCAGGAAATCGCTGTGCGAGTCATCCGAGAAGTAGATGCGCGGCTGGTCGACATCAAGACTCGAGTCCCCTGACCGATTCACCGGAGGAATATCCGCGAGCAGGAAATCAGGCAGACCGTCGCTGGTCACATCGTTGGCAGGGCTGAGCACCACACCGAGCCCGTGCGTATACACAAGCCGCTCGTTCACCCAACCACCGCCGGGGATACTCAGCTCATCGAGACCGCGGGCTGCGGTCATGACCTGTGTCAGCTCACCGTCGATCACGTATCGATCGACATCCACATCATCAAAGTTGTAATAGGTCTTGATGTTCTGAAGCTCTGGATATGTCTCGGAGAGCACGCCCGGGTCCCAGAGCCGAATGTTGTTAACGGTGGGGCGGTTCTGCGCGATAGTTTCCGCGGTGAGCTGTAGCGAAGCCTCGAACGGTCGGACGTCAACGTCGTCGAGTTCGTATCCGAGGCGAGTGAAGTCAAGGTTGTGTTGGACGTAGGGAAGCTCCTTGGTGAGTTCGTTCGGCTCAACGGAGAACCGCTGCACCAGGGCGGGATAAATCCCTCCGACAACGATCGAAGTGACAAGCCATATGCCGACAGCTACGGCGGGCAGAGCCCATCCCTTGAACCAGACGTTGACAAGAAGGATGATCGCAGAAACGATCGAGATGAATATCAGGAGATTCAGCGCAGGCACTTGCGCGTTCACATCGGTGAAGGAGGCACCAAACACCGCTCCGCGCCCGGAATACAGAAGCTCCCACTTGTCGAAGAGGTATCCGACCGCCTTGAGGAGCGCTATTGCGGCGACGAGGATCGAGATGTGGGCCTTGACGCCGTCGGACGTTCGTTGTCCAGGCGTACCGATCTTGATGCCGCCGTTGAGATAGTGAGCAGCGACGACGACAAGGGTCGTAATCAGCAGTAGTTGGAATAGCCAACCAAATACGTCGCGATACAGTGGAAGAGCAAACACGTACCGCGAGACATCGTTCTGGAAGATCGGATCGACGACTCCGAAGGCTACGCCGTTGCGCCATTGCAGCCAATCCTGCCACCACGCTGCGGCGCCAAGACCTATGAGGGTCGCAAAGAACGCAGAGAACACGAAGCGAACAAGGCTGGCCCGAGGTGTTATCCATTCGTGATACCGCTCCAGAAGCTCTTCGTCAGGCGACTCCGCGAACACGAACGTTCGCCGAGAGATCTTGTCGACAACGAATAGATTGATCCAGATCACGGTGAACGCGATCAGCATCGCACCGATCACCAGCCACACCTTCGTGAAGGTGAGCGTTGTCCACACACCGGCAGCTCCGAGCGAGTCGTACCAGAGGTAGTCGGTCCACAGAGTCGCAAGCCAGCGAGCCGTGAGTATCAGGAAGAAGGCCACCATGACCCCGACCATTATGAAGCGGCGGAAACGCGACGGGTTGCGATACGTAACTGGTTCCCGGTTGATCATGGACGCGAGTCTAAGGCAGGTTGTTGCTCAGAGAGACAAGACGTACGACAAGACATCGATCATCGCGAAGTGAGCGAACTGAGCTTGAGGGCCGCATCGACCACCCGTCGCTCCGACTCGTCCGCCCGCCACATGCGGAACACACGCGAGACAGATGAGGCGATCTCACGATCACCCGCACCGGACTCCCTCGTCCTTATAATCGCTCCCACCACAGCCTCGTTGAGGTCATCGGAGAACTCCTTCGCCGCACCGGCGTCATCTTCCGACTCCGTTATCCCTAACGCGAGTTCGCTGAACGGTGTCTTGAACTTGTTCGTGAAGCTCTTCTTTGGCGTCCAGTCCGTATCGGTCCGAAGATGCTCAAGGGCGGCGTTCTGAAGGTTTACGAGTGTGCGTTTGATCTCCTTGAGAGCGGCGTTCTGGATAGGAATGAGAGCGGCGTCGAGATCCTCGGGGTCCTCGGTCTCTTCGGGAGGTGGGCTCTCGGCAAGCGCCTCCGAATCCTTCTGAGGTGCGTCCTCGGAATCCGGGCTGGACGAATCGGGTTCTGCACCTGTCGGTTCCTCAGCCGCAGCGGGCTCTTTGTCCTCCACAGGAGCCTCCTGAGTGGTCTCACGAAGGCTTGCGAACAATGACCCAATGTCGTCCGTTTCCAGAGTCGATTCAGTCGCGTCGCCTGTCGTCTGCTGTTCCTCGTCGGTTTCGATGTCGGTGTCCTCCGACGGCGTCTCCACCACAGTTGCTACGGGGGGCGGTGCAATCACCGTGACCGTCTCCACCGTTGCGGGCTCAGGCGAATCAGGTTCGGGCGGACCAGAAATCTCGGCATCGGGTGTCACGGCCATGCCTGACCGAAGGGCGACGACATCCGCGACAAGTTCTTCCGCGTCAACTGGTTTCAGCGTCCTGGACCTCGAAGGGGCAACAATGCGCACCGATCCGCTATCAGATCCGTGATGCGTCCGTGAATCCGCCTGAGGCTCGATTACAGGCTCCGGCACCTCAAGCTCCTGTTTCCTCGAGTCGATCTCCTCCTCGAGGAGACCAATGGAGGCACGGGTCGATTCGAGCTCGGAGAGCAGTTCCGCGCGTCGATCCTCCAGCGCTCTCGCTCGTTCCTGTGCTTGTTCAGCCTGTTGGCCTGCGGCTGCGAGCATGCCGTTGCTCTCGCCACGAGCACTCTCGATCATCTCCTCGGATTCGAGGCGGGCGCCCCGAATCAGTTCTTCCCGATCGCGTTTCGCATCTCCGGTTAGGCGGATCGCTTCTCGCTCCGCCTCAGCTCGGATGAACAATGCATCCTCTTGCGCTGCATCGATATGCGCCTTGGCCTCAGCAACCGAAGAGGACAACATTGAGGAGCCCTCATTCCACGCAGCTGCTCTCATCGACTGGGACTGCTCGCTTGCATCGGTCGACAGAGCTTGAGTCTCTTTCTGCGCAGTGGTCCGCCACTCGGCAACATCGGCTGCAGCTCGACCACGCATGCCGTCCGCCGCCGCCCTGGCTGCTTCAAGAATCGCTGCAACCTCGCCGCCAATGGTCCCGAGCTCAAGCGCAAGAGCCGCAGGGTCATCCAGGCCCACGTTGAGTTCCTTCGTTCTGCGGTCGTCAAGTTCGCGCTGCAGCCGTTCGATCTCCTGCGCGAGATTGGAGAGGTATTCATCGACCTGTGTCCGGTCATAACCTCGGCGCACAGCGTCGAATTGACGCGACCTGACGTCGGTTGGAATCACATCATCGGCCATACGCGGCAGCGTACCTGCCTGTCCGTCAGTGTCCGCGGATTACTACTCAAGAGATTCGAGGTAGGCAAGGGCGTCGTCGACCGTTTCGACACGAACCACGACGATTCTATCTCCTGCGGCCTTCAGTGCGTCGTCATAGTTCGAGGCAGGAGTCAGGACAGCCGTAGCACCTGATCCGATGGCACCGTACACCTTCTGGCGGATTCCTCCGATTGCACCGACAGTGCCATCTCTGCGGATTGTCCCAGTTCCCGCTATCCGATGGCCTTTTGTTATCTCGTCCTCCGTGAGCTGGTCCATGATCTGGAGTGTGAACATCAGACCTGCTGAGGGTCCGCCGATGTTCTGCGAGTCGATGACGACTTCGACAGGAAACTCGATGATCGGCTCGTTGTTGCCAAGCAGAATGCCGATCATCGGTCTCGTCGGATCATCGCTGTGCGGACCGAGAACAACGCCAAGGTCCTCCTGTAGATACTCGTCGGTTGAATCCTCAACCGGTCTTTCGATCACAAATGTCACGTCATCACCTACTTCGAAGTCACCGAGCTGATCGATGATGTCACTGCGGAACGCAACCGTCTGGCCATCCATCTCGATGATGATGTCACCGGCCAGAAGCACACCGTCTGCAGCCGCATCAGGAACGGTCTCGATGACGAGGGCTCCCGTGCCGATGAACGTGACCTCGTAGCCCAGCGTGGTCAGGGCGACAAAAGTTGCGTCCCGTTTCGACTGCTCCATCGAGTCGAGAGCCTCACGCCGCAGATCATCGGGAGACACTCCCGTTGGCCTGACATTCTCGCGGGCGCTCACCGTGACGCGCTCGTCGATGCTTCCCGCGGCGTACTCGAAAATGTTCGCTTCTTTGAGCGATACCGTGAGAAAGAGCAGCTCGCCCTGTTCGGATACGTACCCATTCTCGACCTCTATGAAGTCTGACGTGTCGTACACCGGACCCGGACTCAGCGTGTAGTAGGGCACGGTGATGGGCCAGGCGATCGCGATGGCGATGCCGATCGCGATCAGAACGGAAGCGAGTATCCAGGGCCACTTGGGATAGGACGCAGGCGGCTGCACGCCAGTCGGTACATCTGGGACCGCCATGGCCTCGCTATCCACCTCAACATACTGATCCATCCGAGGAGCCTACCGCCGCATCAGAGATGCATACGCAACATTCGCGATACGACACACGACGCTATGCGGCCGCTTATCCGATCCAGAGATCCGCCACAGGTTCAGCTGTCACCACTATGCGGTAGCGGGCTGAGCCCTTCGGATGGCAGGCGAACATCGTCAGCGAGGCCTCTGGGCTGTCATAGGTGATCCAGAGATCGGTTGGGTCAACTATGTAGGAGTCCGACACTCTGTACATGATCTCGGAGCCGTCCATGTCCGTCATATCGATGAGGTCACCCCTGCGAAGTAGGTCGAGATCTTCGAACGGTTGAGTCTTCGTGGACCGATGGCCAGCAAGCCCCACATTTCCCGATCCACCCGGTGCAGAGGTGCCAGCCCAATGGGCAGCACCCTGGTCGATCGCCGACATTGCCCCACCCGACCTGACCGTTTCGTCGAGGCTGATAGCGGGAATGCGCAGATTACCGATCTCTGTCGCTGCCGACTGGGATCGGTGGAAGACGGGTTGGCGCGCCGCGTTCGGGATCAGGTTCTCTGAGCGGACAACTGCGGTCGCTGGGGATGCCCACGCAATCACAAGCATACCCAAAAGGGCAAATCGGAGAAGGAGCCTGATCGGTCTCATGTGGGTATGCATCGACGCATACCCACACTCGCTGTACCAGAATCTGTCCCAACGAAGCCGGAGGCAATGGTGCACACAACATATCCGTCCCGGACGATCGCGAACTTGTTTGTTCCAAGGACGGCCGCGAACACAGCGATGCTGATGGTTGGCTTCGCTCTGCTGACGGCACTTGCCGCGCAGATGAGATTTCACATACCCGGCACGCCGGTGCCGGTCACCGGACAGACCTTTGCCGTGCTGCTCGCCGGAGCCGCACTGGGTTCGAAGGCTGGTGCGGGAAGCCAACTGATCTACTGGCTGATGGGTGCCATCGGTCTGCCGGTATTCGCTCAGCAATCTGGTGGCTGGGGAGCAGCAACGGGCGCCACGTTTGGATACCTCTTCGGATTTATCGTGGCAGCTTGGGCTGTCGGTGCACTCGCAGAACGCGGGAACGACCGGACGGTCCGAAGGGCCATACCGGAATTCCTCGTCGGCAGCCTCGTCATCTACGCTTTCGGGATCCCGTGGCTCATGTACTCGGTTCCGTCCATCGACACGGTCGGTGCGGCACTCACCGTTGGGTTCATGCCATTTGTCGCATTCGATCTCATCAAGATCGTTCTTGCAGGACTCGCACTCCCGGCTGCGTGGAAGATCACCGGCGTTTCATGACCGAGCCAGGGCGCCAGGACGCTATAGAGACCTCTTTCGCTTCGGATCCGTACGCTAAAGCACACGGATTCACCCTCGGCGAGACCACTAATGAATCGGTGACCGTGTCGATGGTCGTCCGCGACGACCATCTGAACTTCCATGGCGTCCTGCACGGCGGTGCGCTCTTCTCGCTCGCCGACTGCGCCTTCTCCCTCGCGTCAAATGCACACGGAGATACCGCAATGGCCATCGACACCCACCTCGTCCTTACGGCGCCCGCGAGACTCGGCGACACAGTGACGGCCACCGCCGTCGAGATGACTCGAGGCCGTACGCTCGCCACCTACCGTGTCGACGTGACACGGGACGACGGAAGAACAGCTGGGCTCTTCACGGGAACCGTATTCATCCGAATCGGCCAATGAACGGTCCAAACCGAATCGCTCCCACTGACGGACGCGTCGCTAGTCCTCGTAACACGGGCGCGAGAACTGATAGTCCGCGGCCATCGATCCGACGAAGAAGTCCTTTACGAGAACCGAGCCTGTGGTCCCGTCCGCCTGGGAAAGCGTCTGGTCAGATCCGCCAGCCGCGGTGTATACGCCCAGATCCGGCTTGTAGATTGCGAGGGAGCGCTGCACATAGTCGTTTGGCAAGCCCGAATAGCTCTGTAGTGGTGCAGACCCCCCGTAGTCAATTTCGTCAATCGAATTCGCGGCAGCGACAACTCCTGCACGCGTGAGGTTGCCCTTCGCAGCAGCTATCGAGAGTACTCGGTGCATCAACACAGCCCCGTTCCATCCTGTGATGTAACCGTCGCTTGGTCGCCGGTCTGGAAAGGCTTCCGAGACCGCCGCCATCATTTCGTTGTTTCCCGGTGTGTCCTGTCCCCACCCGGCGTTGTAGGCCGACTGGTAGTACACGGACCCGTAGAGCTCGGCAACAGGCTGATCGAGCAGCTTGGAGTCATAACTCGGGACCGAGCCCGTGAACATGCCTTGATACCCACTGCGAGCCGATCCTCCAAGAATCTCTGCCCCCAAGGAAGGATTCGTCGCGAGAAACGTCCAGTCCGCCGCAGAATCCACGATGCCCTGTATCACCTGAGTCATTCCCTGGCCAGGAACGACTGCGCCGGAGCCGTCGTACACAAGATCCATGCCGTAGAATTCAATCGCCAGTTTGACCCCAGCGGCAGCGTCCTGGCCGTAAGCATCATCCAACGTCGCGAGTGCGATCCTCCGCCCCTCCATGTCATTTACGAATGAAAGTATGTTCATGGCCTCGATGCAGTAGTTCGTGTTCTGCTCAAGCATCACTCGTCCGTCAAGCCGTGGAAAGGCCCACCCCGAGTACCAGCTCAGCGGCAGGACAAGCATCGAGTCCTGCTTGTAAAGATCGAGCGCCTCGAGATTTGCACTCGATCCCGTTGAGAGACTTATCGCCAAAACTTCGCTACGAATCTCGTCGTACTTCTCAAGATGCTGGGCGATGTTCGATGCAGTGTCCTCAACGATGTACTGCACAGTCCAGCCGTCAATGCCTCCGGCAGCATTGAGCGCGTCCCAATACACGGTCTGAGATGCAACGACGTCGGCTTGGAGAGAGGAGAACAGTCCGGTTCGGTCAGCCAGAAGACCGATAGTGATGGTCTTAGTTTCAGGATCGACGCCGCTATCGGTGGATTCGCTGTCCTCCGCGCCAGTAAGTGGGGTAGTCGTCGTCGACGCACGTGTCACGGAAGTCGTGGACGTGGCGGGCATCGTGCTCGAGGAGGGAGACGACACACCCCCGCACGCCGACGCCACGACCGTAAGAGCAAGTACTGCTGACACGAGGCTCAGGTGCACTCTCACTCTTATGATCCTTCTTCCGACTGTCGTCTGTGACCGGGACACGCTGGCAGCTGCGTGATCGGGCATGGCGGGAATTGCTTTCCGAGACGGTGGAATTCTATCTGTGTCGCCGTCTACCACGTGTTCCGAAGAACTCGATTCGCAGAAATCACGATATGCGTACCGTCACCGTCGGGAACGACACGATCGCGTGGAAAGGGGACGGCTGAAGCCGCCCCCTTTCCATAGCGTCTATTGCTTCTCTGTCAACCAGCGCAGGCCTGCGTGAAGTCAAGCGCCTCAGACGTTGGACCCACGAAGAAGTCCTGTACGACCGCGATACCTGTTGGTTGTGTCACGTCCACTCCGCCGACCAATGACATGCGGGGGAACTGGTGTTCGGATCCCCGTCGAAGCTCCGATCGGCAAGCATGCCGTCATAGCTGACTGTCGTGAGCGCTTGCACCGCTGCCACGATACCCGCCTTGGTCAGGTCACCGCTTGCGTAGGCCGTGTCGAGGGCTGCCTTTAGCCCGTACTGCGAGACCCAGCCAGAGACAAAGAAGTCATTGGCGTCCTCCTCGGTGATACCACCTGCAGCCAATGTCTGGCGCATTGCTTCGTGACCAGGTGAGTCATATGCCCATGGTCCCACGAACGCCGACTGGAAGTACAATCCCGCCTCGAACGCAGGAGCCGCGGCCGAGCCCAGGAGGGCGACATTCCAACTCGGAGCTGCACCAATGAACAAGTTCGTCGCACCCTGCGCGGCAGCTCCACCTACGATGGCCCCGGTCTCTGACGGACCCGTTACGAGGTACACGATGTCCACAGGGTCGGCAAGAAGCGTTTGGATGGCCTCAGCCTGTGTTTCGTCTCCACCTACAGATATCGGAATGACCACTCCTTCCCAAGCTACCTCGACGCCATTCGCTTCAGCTGCAGCTTTCACGCCAGCCGAATAGTCCGCGCCATAGTCGCCAGGGTACGCCAGGATACCGACGCGTGTCGGTGCTGGTCGCCCTGCAGCGGGAACGGCCTGCATGGACCAGTCGAAGGCGTTCATCGCCTCGAAGCAGTAGTTCGTACCGAACTCGATGACCAGACCTTTGTCGTTGTCATCGAACGCCCAGCCGGACCACCATGTCATCGGTGCTGCAACGGTGTTGTCACGCGCCATGTCATCGAGTGCGGCGATCGACTGTGATGTTCCGAGGCTTTGACCGATGGCAGCGATTTCGCCTGCGATGTCGTTGTACTGCTGGACGAATACGTCTGGGAGGTACTGCGTATCCTTGGTCAGGTCATCCGGCATCGCTACATCGAATGCTCCACCGATTCCGCCAGCGGCATTTGCAGCCGCCCAGAACGCGCGTTGCGCACCCACCAATGCAGGTGATGCTGACTGGAAGGGACCGGACTGATCTGTCAGGATCCCGAGGTAGATGCATCCTCGGTCGGGATCACCCTCAGGGCATGGCTCGGACGTGACACCGATGTCGAACGCAACGTCACCGCCTCCATCGGCCGCTGTCGTAGTTGTCGCTGCAGCCGCTGTCGTAGTTGTCGCTGCAGCCGCTGTCGTAGTTGTCGCTGCAGCCGCTGTCGTTGTTGTCGTATCGTCGGAATCGGTATTGCTACACGCCGCGGCTACAAGTGCCATAACGCTGACCAGCATGCCGACCCGTATCCATTTTCGATTCATTTTCTCGTCTCCTTCTATCTCGAACTAGCCAAGGTAGCTTCATGATGGCATATAGATGGATCGTGTGTCAGTATGAGAACGGGAACGCCTTCCAGTAGTTGCGGACACGCATCCAGATTCCATAGAGACCAAGCGGCTCGACAATCAGGAAGACGACGATCATCACTCCAAACAGAATGCGCTCTATCTGTCCCGACGTGAGAGGCGGCTCGCCGCTCTCGCTCCCAAGGCCGGGTATCCAACCGATGATCGTGTCGATGATATCCCCGAGGAACAAAAGATCGATCAGCTTCGGCAGCAGGACGATGAAGAGCGCACCCATGATCGAGCCAGCTATCGATGCCAGCCCACCAACCACAACCATCGCGATGTATCCGATCGACAACAACAGGTTGAAACTCGTCGGGTCGATGAATCCCGTAACCGTGAACAGAAGCGCCCCTGTGATCCCCGCGTAGAAAGAAGAGATGGCAAACGCCAGTGTCTTGTACTTGGTCGGGTTCACCCCCATGAGTTCGGCAGCGACGCCACGGTCTCGGATTGCAGCGAACGCGCGTCCGTCCTTCGACCGAACAAGATTCTTTGCGAGAACCGCCATCACGACGAGAATTACCAGCATCACCCAATAGATCTGCTGCTCTCGCGTGATGTTGAATCCGAGAACCTGGGAATCGAGATCGAAGCGGTATCCCAGAATCGAAAGCTGGGCCGCTTCGCGTCCTTTCCCGACACCTCCTGTCAGCGCTGTCCAGTTCCTGAAGATATGAGCACCAACAAAGACGAGACCGAGTGTGACGAGAGCAAGGTATAGACCTTCGAGGCGGAAGGCGATCGGCGCGACAATCACGCCAGCAAGCGCGGCCACAAGACCAGCCGCTGGAAGCCACAGCACCATGCCGAGATCGAATCCGATCAACTCGACCGCTCCATCCGGACCAAGGACTTCGGGGCTCCCAAGAGCTGTTGCGGTATACGCGCCAACGCCGATGAAGAACGCTTGGCCAAGCGATACCTGCCCTGCGAACCCGGTGATTATGTTCAGTCCAATGGCACCGATAGCTGCAACAAACGCTGTAGCAAGGAGAATGAGCCAGCTTCGGCCGTCGACCAGCGAAACGAGAAAGAGCGGCAGAAGAACCGCACCCAGGATGAGCATTCCGAACCAGACGCGCTGGGTGGTCGTTGGCAGTATCGCACTGTCATGCTTGTAACTCGTGAACCGGGAGACGTGGCTCATACGCGCTCGACCTCCTTGGTACCAAAGATGCCGTAGGGCCTGAAGATGAGGACGATCACCATCACCAAGTAGGGAACGACCTGAGAGAAGTTGTCCCCAAGCCACGGAAAGTACTGCGCCTGATATGCGGAGGTGAACGATTCCGCAAATCCGATGATCAGCGCACCGACGATCGCTCCTCCAATGGAATCCAAACCGCCAACCACCACAACCGGAAGTGCCTTGAGCGCGATGAGGTAGCTCGATTGCGAAAGGCCTGTGAACGATGTTGCGGCGAGCACCCCAGCGACACCGGCGAGAGACCCGCCGATGATCCATGCAAGGGACGCGACACGCCCAACGTTGACTCCCTGGGCGAGAGCAACTTCTTGGTCGAAGGATGATCCGCGCATCGCGAGCCCCCAGCGCGTTCGGTTGAAGAAGATAACAAGAAGGCCGACCGCGATTGTCGCAGTGAAGACGATCGCGAGGACACGTGGCTGGATGACGACGCCACCGAGGCCACCAGCATCACCGAACCGCAACGGAGTGTTGCCCCATGGAAGTGACGGGGCGCCGAAGCCTTCGCTGGTCGGTGTTCCGACCGCACGAATGTTCACACCAATGAGGTCGCCCACAACGACCCGCAGAGCGATATCAAGTCCGATCGTCAGGATCGCCACCGCAAATACGGGCTTACCGACCATGGGGCGAAGCACGGCGCGCTCGGTCACGTAGCCAACCGCTCCCGAGATCAGAACCGCGACAGCAATGCCTACCCAGAACCCGAACCCAAGCGTGATCGACACATAGGAAGCCAAGTAGGCCCCGATGATCAGCAACGCGGGCTGCGCGAAGCTGAGGACCTGGGTCGATTTGTAAATGATCACGAAGCCGAGCGCGATGAGTGTGTAGATCCCCGCGAGAGAGATCCCCTCCACGACGGCCTGGAGAAATCGCGACGTCTCGATCGAGAACGCTCCCATCGTGACACCAACATCGACACTGGCGCTGATCATCGGTATAACGCCTCGATTTCATCCGCAAACTGCGATGCGATCACGGAACGCTTCACCTTCATCGTCGCAGTGAGTTGTCCGTCCTCATGATCGAGTTCCTTCGTGATGAAGCCGAACTGTTTGATCTGCTCGACCGAGGCGAGCTGGCTGTTCGCCTCAGTGATGGCACCCGCAATCAGGTCGCGCACCTCAGGTTTCTCTGACAGGTCGCGATAGGTGGTGTGGACCAGGCGCTTGCGTTGTGCCCACTCGCTGGTCGCATCGAAGTCGATGGCGATCAGCGCTGCGATATATTTTCGCCTGTCGCCGATGACAATCGCCTCGCCGACAAACGGTGACATCCTCAGGAGGTTCTCGATCTCTGACGGCGAGATGTTCTTGCCACCGGCTGTGATGATGATGTCCTTCAGCCGGTCGACGATCGTCAGGTTCGGACCTTCCCATTCGCCTACATCACCGGTGTGCAGCCAACCGTCAGCGTCGATGGTCTGGGCTGTGGCCTCAGGCTTGTTCCAGTACCCAACAAAGACGCCGGGGTGCCTCACAAGAATCTCACCTGTCGACCCCTCAAGCCGGATATCCACGCTCTCGTACGGCTCGCCCACCGTTCCAAGAATGACCCGACCAGGGCGGTTCGTCGTCGAGATCGCCGCGTTCTCTGTCATGCCGTATGCCTCGTACACAGGAACTCCGATGCCCATGAAGAACTCGATGATCTCTGGGGCAATGGGTGCTGCGGCCGTGATCCCATGGCGACAACGCGAAAGCCCGAGCCGCTCCTTGAGGGCTCGGAACAAGAAGAGGTAACCGAACCAATACTGAATGCGCGTGCCAAGGGTCCATGTACCGCCGTTGGCAACGAGCTTCTTCCCTATTCGGTTGGCGGTCTTCATCCAGATGGAGTAGTTCAGTTTCTTGAATCGAGAAGCAGAGGCCATCCTGATGAGGATCCCGGCATGCATCCTCTCCCATATTCGGGGGACCGCCTCGAAGATGGTCGGCTGTACCTCACGCATGTCCACCGTGAGCGTGTCGAGCGATTCACCAAAGTTCGTGACGGTTCCAGCGGATGCGTTGAGCCAGTGACCGAAGGCCTTCTCATATACATGGCAGAGCGGCAGGAAAGAGATGAGGTCATCGCTCGGGCCGGGCGCCGGGTCGACAAAACCGCCACTCGAGCCCAATAACGAGCATGCGAATTCGACGTTTCGAACGGAGAGCATTGCGCCCTTCGGCGGACCCGTCGTTCCCGATGTGTAGATCAAGTAGACAATGTCATCAGGCTCGGCTTCGGCCATCTTTCGCGACAGCAATCGGGCGTCGGCAGAACGATGCTCATTCCCCATCTCGACGAACTCATCCCAAGACAACAGGATCTCATCGTCATAGCGATTGGTTCCTCTGGGCTCGATGTAGATGATGCGCTCGAGCGCCGGAAGGCGGTCGATCACAGCGAGGGCCTTGTCAACCTGCTCCTGGTCCTCGGCAATCAAGATCTTGGATGTGCTGTCGGCCATGAGGTACTCGACCTCTGCTGCCGGGATTGGTCGGGTACAAACCCATGCAAGTGGCGCGAATCGCCGAACATGCTGCGTCTGCAACGATCCACTCGGGGTCGATTCTCTGATTGAATCGCCACACGGTCCCCCGGTTCGACTCCCAGTGCGATCAAACCGTACGCCACGTCCTCGATCTTGTTCCAGTACTCGGACCACGTGATCTCCTGCCAGATGCCGAGTGATTTCTGCCTCAGGGCGACAGCGTCTGGCGTATCGTTTGCCCTTTGTCGGATCATTGAGGCAACGGTCGCTACCTCTGTCGTACGTGGCAGCGTGTTGGCAGTCATGCGTTCCCCTCCGATTGAGTCTCGACGACAGCATGTGGTCTTCCGAGATAGGCATTGATGACATCTTCGTTCGCCTGGACCTCACGTGGCCTTCCGATGGTTATGGGTTTACCGAAGTCGATGGCAAGCACAGTGTCAGCAAGATCCATCACCACCCTCATGTCGTGCTCCACAAGAATCATGCCGATGCCAAGTTCGCGCTTGATATCGATGATGAATCTGGCCATGTCCTCTGTCTCTTCTGTGTTCATCCCCGCGGTTGGCTCGTCGAGCAACAGAAGTTTGGGTGACATTGCCAGGGCGCGCCCGAGTTCGACACGCTTCTGGATGCCGTATGGCAGCATGGCAACATATGACTTTCGCACGGGCTCCAGTTCAAGGAACTGGATTATTGCCTCGACGATCTGGCGGTTCTGCGTCTCGCTTTGCCCTCGCCCTGCCGACTCTGACCATCGCAGACAGAAATCCATAGTCGAGCGAGGAATGCCTGCCGAGCATGAGATTGTCCAGGACGGTCATGTTGGGAAACAGCTCGATGTTCTGGAATGTTCGCGCCATGCCCATTGCAGCAATCTTCCATGGCCTGGTGCTGATGATGCTGTTTCCCATGAACCTGATCGACCCCTCCTGAGGCCGGTACACACCGGACAGGCAGTTGAATATTGACGTCTTCCCCGCACCATTGGGCCCGATGATTGCAAAAAGTTCATGGTTCGATACCTGGAACGAGACTCCGTCGATCGCCTTTACGCCTTCAAACGAGAGATGGATGTCATCAACCTCGACGAGCAGGCCGGATCCGTTCCAACCGGCGTCCGGCAACGCTTCACCGAGAAGGGTTGTCCTCATGCGGACCAACGCTTCTTCCGGCGATAGTGCTTCACATCACGCAGTGATATCGCGTCGACACTCTCATCGACCAGGCCAAGATAGAACTCTCGAATATCGGCATCTTCGAGAAGCTCATTCGATGGCTTGTCCATGACGATCTCATTAGTCTTGGCAGAAGATCG
>PVMK01117891.1_pt1 | contig 16560 bp, 19 predicted proteins | sample 1853481 | NCBI WGS metagenome assembly PVMK01 (sample SAMN08533507, study PRJNA380276) | Marine sediment metagenome, whole genome shotgun sequencing project.
TCTCGGACACTCCTTATTGGCCACAGCCCGCACTGTCGTCGAACGTATCGCTGACGTCGCACCTCGGCTCACCGCCGGTGAGCTGGCCGCTCGCATCAAGAACCTGTGCATCGAAGCGAACCAGCACGAGGCTTCCGAGCGATACGAGCGACGACAGTGCGGGCTGTGGTGATCGAGAGATGATATGTGCCACGATCGATGGTCTTCGCCCTCCGCACGTCGATCAAACCCGCATCGAGCATGTCGAGGACTTGGGGAAGACGCTCGTGCAGGTCGAGTGCCAAGGAGAGTTCGGTGTTTGCGGCCCGACGAGTGAGATGGAGCGCTGACCGGACTTCAGCCGCCGCCGATTCGGCGTGGCTGACATCGCCCCATCGTGGGCGTTCCTCTGCGTATGCGTCGCGCACAGCAACCATGTCTGTGTACACCTGCGCTGCATAGTGAGAGGCCATGCGTTGGCGGGCACGGAGCACGACAACACGGTCATAGGCAGTCAGCCGCTCGGTTTCAACGTGTGACAGAAAGACCGCGAGCACCGGAGAGGGTGCCATCTCATCGAGGCGAGGCGGGATGTGCTGGCGCTCCGACTCGCCGGGACCGACCTCGTGGTCACTGATCCCCGTCTCCCAGCCATCGTCGTATCGGTCGTCGTAGCCGAATCCATCGATCGTTTGTGCACTTCCGCTCATATCCCTCAGTATGGGAATCGGGTGTGACACGAAACGAGTTTCCAGATAGAGAAATCAGTCGGGCCATAGCTGACGCCTGACACGTGACATGAGCTACAATCGCCGCACCCATCACCCATCGATAATATTCTTCCTGGAGGATTCGTGCGAAAATCGGTGCTGCCCGTCGGCCTTTTATGGCTCGGCTACACGGTGCTCATCATTGCATTCACGAGATATGTGAATATCCTCCCCGTCGAATGGGCTGAGGAAGCGCACGTCGTCGATGAGGCATTCCTCCTATTGATGTACCTCGGCGCACCTGTGATGGCGATCGTCCTCGCAGTCATGACATGGGGGGCCATCGGATGGCGCTCAGATGGCGCTGACCGCGAAGATGGTCCGAACCAGCAGAATCACCGGACACTCGTCACAACATGGCTCATCGCCACGACTGCGCTTGCGATCTATGTCGTCATCAACCCAGGATTCATCGGGCTTGCAGAAATCCGGGGCGAGCCTTCGTCTGACTACGTCATAGAGTTGGAAGCCTCACAGTTCTTCTGGGAGGTCACCTATCCCAACGGTGCCACCGCTCTCGATGAACTCGTCGTCCCGGCAGACAAGCGCGTGCGCTACAACATCAACAGCACGGATGTTCTGCATTCCTTCTGGATTCCGGCGTTCCGGGTGAAGATCGACGCCGTACCCGGCATCACGACCAAGGTGCACTCGACTGCAACCCACGAAGGCACGATCGACGATGACATCAACCTTCGAATCCAGGGTGCCGAGCTCTGCGGAGCCGGGCATGCCGGTATGTCTCTCCCCGTTCGCGTCGTCAGCGACGCCGAATGGAACGAGTACATCGAGTCTTTGGCCGGGAGTGAGTAGGCGATGAAGTACCTCCTGCGCGCGGTCACTTTCGGTGTTCTCGGCTACGTCGTCGGCGTTGGTCTCACTCTCGCCATTCGTGGTGGAGATCCCACCGACGAAGTGGCGGTCGTCTTCGGATTCATTCTCGCCCTCATCGGCTGGTTGGCAGGTATCGGTGGCTGGGAGGCGTTCGTCCGCCAGTGGATAGGCAAGACGCCCAAAATGACCGAGGATCGCTCGTGGCTGCGTTACTTCCAGTTCTCCGGCGACCACAAGGTCATCGGTATCCAGTACGGCGTGACGTTGCTCGCAGTTCTGCTCATCGGCGGAATCTCCGCAATGATCATGCGCATCGAGCTGGCATCGCCCGGGATGAGCATCGTCGACCTCGAGGAGTTCAACAAGCTCGTCTCGATGCACGGCATTCTTATGGTCGCTGTCGCCGTCGCTGGCATTATCGGAGCGTTCGGTAACTACATCATCCCTATCCAGATCGGTGCTGCGGACATGGCGTTCCCACGCCTCAACGCTCTCAGTTACTGGCTCGTTCCGCCGGTGGCGATTGGCTTGCTCTCGGCACCGCTCCTCGGTTCCTTCAGCGCCGGGTGGACCTCATACGCCCCACTGTCTGTCACTGGCGACTCCGGCCAGATCTTGTTCAACATGGCGATCATCACCTTCGGGCTTTCGTCGATCCTCGGTGGGTTGAACATCATCGTCACGGTCATCACGATGCGCGCCCCCGGCATGACATGGGGCCGACTGCCGATCTTCACTTGGGCCGGCTTCTCCACTGCGATCCTGGCGTTCTCCGTTACCCAATTCTTTGCGGCCGCGATGATCCTCGTCACGATGGACAGGGTTGCTGGCACAGACTTCTTCGGCCCTGACGTTGGAGGGGGCATTCTCTACGAACACATCTTCTGGTTCTACTCGCACCCCGCGGTCTACATCATGGTGCTGCCTGGCTTCGGCGTGATTCTTGAACTTGTCACGACCTTTGCCCGCAAACCGCTGTTCGCGTACAAGGCGGTCGTCGCATCACTGTTGTCCATTGTTGGACTCTCGGTGGTCGCCGTATCATTCAACAAGAACACCTCAGGCATGGCAGACTTCCTTCACGGGCCGTTCATGATCCTCACGGAAGCGATCTCGATTCCGACAGGCGTCATCTTCCTGTCCATCATCGGAACGCTCTGGCAGGGCAAGCTGTGGTTCCGCACGCCACTAGTGATCGCGTTCGGGTGGCTGTTCAACTTCCTCATCGGCGGTATCACAGGCATATTCCTCGCGGACGTCGCCACAGACATCCACCTCCACGATACGTATTTCGTCGTTGCCCACTTCCACTACACGATTGTGGGCGGATCGATCTTTGGGCTGCTCGCGGCGTTCTTCTACTGGTTTCCCAAGATCACGGGTCGGATGTACAACGACCTTCTCGGCAAGATCTTCGCGATCTGGGTCACTGTGGCATTCAACATGACGTTCATCCCTCTGTTCTGGGTGGGTATCAACGGGATGAACAGGCGAGTCGGGGACTATCCCGACGCCTACGCAAATGCCAATATGTTCGCGTCCATCTCGGCCCTCATCCTTGGAGCAAGCTTCCTCTTGTTCGTTGGAAACATCGTGTGGTCCGCGTTCAAGGGTCCGAAGGCCGGTTCCAATCCGTGGAACGCTCGCACCCTGGAGTGGCAGGTTTCGTCACCGCCATCGCATCACAACTTCTTGTCCCAACCAGTGATCGTCGGGCACCCCTACGACTACGGCAAGGAAGACGCCCCTTACGTCGTGTTCCCCGATGCGCGAGGCGCATCAGAGCCTGATTCTTCGCCAGAGGAGGCGCTGGTATGACGACCGAAGATCTCACCATCGACTCCGAAGGACTTAGAAAGGCGACCCGAAAAGGCCTGATGGCTGCAGCGATCCTCGCGGTGCTGACCATCATCGAGTTCTTCGTCGCCGTCGGCCTCGATAATCCATTGCTCGCGCTGCTCCCATTTGTGGCGCTCAAGGGATGGATCATCCTCGACGCCTTTATGCACGTCCGAGCCGTGTTCGGGGATGGGGATCACTGATGAGTACCGACATGCTCGAGCACTCCGAGTATCACCAGGACATGTCCTTCCAGCCGCGTGCGAACCGCATCGGCCTCTGGCTTTTCATAGTTTCAGAGACGTTCTTGTTCGGTGCGTTCCTGTCAGCGAGGTACTACTCGACGGGTACGTTCCGGCCCGAGGAACTGAACCAGTCCCTCGCGCTCTTGCTGACGATCGTCCTGCTTGGCTCGTCGGTGAGTGCGTATCTCGCAGAGACTTCCATCCGGTTCAACCACCGACGCAACTTCATCATCTTCACCATCAGCACCATCGTGATGGGTCTCATATTCCTCGGCGGTGTGGTGATCGAACTCCAAGAAGCCATCCTCCACTACCCACCGGGCACGCCATACGGATCTGCGTACTTCATGCTGATCGGTCTGCATGCCTTCCACGTCATCACCGGTCTCGCGGCGCTGGGATTCGTCCTCTACCTCGGACTGAAGGGCCACTTCGGATCCAAGGAGTACTGGGGCGTCGAAAGTGTCGTCAAGTACTGGCACTTCGTTGACCTCGCGTGGGTAATCATTTACCCGACGCTGTATCTTTTCTAGATGACTCAGCCCGATTCGGGTACCAAGACCTACTCCAAGCGACGCAAGTGGACAGAGGCGTTCCTGCTCATCGCAGCTTCGACGTTCGTCATGTTCGTCCTCTCTTCGATTGCACTCCTGATCTACACATCGGACTCGCGAGACCCGACCGTGCATGTGGTGGACATTCCGCCGGGTTCGTGGGACCTCATTGAACAGGGCGAGAACCCGCTGAAGATCCCGCCGACATGGATCTTCTATGCCGACGACACGCTCGTGCTCGACAACCGCGATGACGTAGCCCACACCCTTGGCAGTTGGTACGTGCCACCGAACACGGTGCGACGCTTCGAGCTACAGCCTGCCTACGGAGGGTTCTTTGCGTGCAGCCTGCACCCTTCCGGCGGCATCACGCTCGACATACAGCCCCGCGACTACGACTTCTCAATTATCGCCTATCCGGTGTTCGGTTTCGGGATCGCGGTCGGCATCATCCTTTGGATCGGCCTCACCGTCGTCCGTTCGCTCGACAACGAACCCGACGTGTCCGAGTACCTCGGGACAGGCAACACCACGAAGGAACACGCTGGCTCGGAATGAAGCCTGCTCGTGTTGGTTGACTCAACGAACGACGCGAGGAGAGACATGACGATGCCAGCACTTCCCGACGACTGGGCGGACACCCGTGCAACGCTGCAAGCCTATGGGCAGGCGCTCACAGCGATACCCCGAGCTGCGGGAACCCAAGACGATCGCTGGGGCCACGTGTCCATGACGATCAACGCAACTGGACTGACGACGGCTCAGACATCGCTTTCGGATGGCAGCGACCTGGTCGGCGTCATCGACCTCACCACCCATGAGATCGTGATTACCGCGGGCGACGACACCCAGCGGATAGATATTTCATCGGGGCCATCATCGCGATCGGTAGGCGAAGCCATGGTCGCGGTTGCAGCAGAGCACGGGACCAACATCGATGCAGATACCGATCGCTTCGGCGGGACGGATGACCTTCCCTACGATCCCACCCACGCCACAGCGTTCCTCGCCGCAGCGCTGTACGTCGTTGCTGCATTCGAAGAGTTGAACTCATCGGTGCCTGGGGAGGTCGCTGGACCGCATCTGTGGCCCCACGGCTTTGACATCGCCACGGAGTGGTACTCCCACAAGCTGGTGTCACACGGCGACAGCGAGGCCTCCGCACAGATAGCTGTCGGCTTCTATCCAGCGAACGATTCGTACTTCTACGCCAACCCGTTCCCCTTCGAAGAATCATGGAGCGAGTCCCCCCTTGTTTCGGGCAGCACATGGCACCTTGATGGATGGCAAGGGGCGGTACTTCCGCCCGAGCAAGTTTCACGCGCAACCATTGTTGCATTCGGCACCGCCGTCCACGACCTGGCGAGGGAGACGCTCAGCTAGACGGGTCGAGCGTGTGCAGACTTTCATCCCCTCTGGGTCGTTGGGAACGCCAAACGGCGTTCCTTGCTCCGCGTCTCTGGTACCGGGGGGAGAGACAATCCCGTCTACTCTGTGGTCTGGGCGTCGCCGCAACGGTGGCGCTGTGGAGGACCATTCCGGAGGCAATTGGTGAGTCGTAGAGAGCGAACCATTCGAAAGATCATCGCGTGGATCACGACCCTGCTGTTCCACCGTGTCGAGGTTCGGCAGGAGCACGGTCTCACCGCCAAGGGACCCCTCCTGGTCAACGCGAGCCATTTCGGCGGGTTCAGTGATCCCCTCGTACTGATCAGGGCGATGGATCGCGTCCCGCGATTTATCGGGAGGGACGTGATCGGGAAGTTCCCGAGCGTTAGGAACATCGCCAACTGGTTCCGCGCCATCCCTGTGCACAAGAGCGACGACGGAGGACCATCCTCGAATGATCAGATGTTCAGCTCGACATACGCTGCACTCGCCGAGGGGGATCTTGTCACGATCTTCCCTGAAGGGATCACAGTCGATGATCCACAGATAGCGCACATCAAGACCGGTTCGGCACGGATAGTCCTTGGTGCGAGAGCCAGCGGTGTGGAGAACATCACGCTTATGAGCGCTGGCATACATTACGAGAACAAGGCCGCACTTCGGTCCGAGGTCTTCATCGACATTGGCTATCCGTTCAGCCTCGATGAGTGGGTGGCGGAGAACATCCCCCATGGCGAACCACAGGATGCGTCGAACAGGGACGCTGTTGTAGCACTCACCGCAGAGATGGAGACACGACTGCGATGGGCGGCACCCGACTTCGATAACTGGGCCGAGGCCAGAAACCTCGCGACCGCCTCTGGCGTTGCGCTCCGCAAGCTCGACGGGTCGACGACCGAGGTCGGTCACGGCGATAGGGAGCGCCTGGCAAGACTCCTGGACAACGCTCCGGACGGGGATAAGGCAGCGGTCTCGACGGCGACGGAGATATACCAGAGTGAGCTTGACGCAATGGGGTTGGACGACGAAACGTTCGTGTCAGCCCTGCGTACCAAGCCGGCCTTTCTTTGGAACATTCTCAAGGACATCGTGATCGGTCTGTTGCTTCTGCCATTCGCTCTGGTGGGTCTCATCATCAACGTCGTTCCGATGGTGCTCGTCTGGCTGATCGGAAGGGCGAAGGTCGACGACGCGATGATGGCAACTGTCAAACCACTTGGTGCAGTCTTCGTATTCTCGGTCACGTGGTCGCTGTGGCTCTGGTGGATCTGGGCCACGAGCGGTTTTGGAACCTTCGCAGCGATGCTCGTCCTACTGCCGTTCTACCTGTTCGCTCTCATTGCGCTGTTTGAACGGCTCACACTGTTGTTCGGCGCAATCAGGGTCCTCACGCGAGCACGTTCGGTCACACAGGTATATGAGCAGCTACATCGCGACCGAGTTGACGTCGTGGAGGCAGTGGCTCAGGCTGTCTGAACCTTGCCAAGGCCAATCTTCTCTGAGCGATCGATCTCTGACGACCGGAGTCGCTCCTCGATGCGCTCCATCTGCTGATCCGTCACATCATCGAAGCGGTATGCGACCCGGATGAACGTCGCGAGGTCAGCTCTGTAGTCGTGGCCCGATGAGTTGAACTCGCCAGGCACCACGGTTGCAGCGTTCTTGGTGTCGATGAGTCCTTGCCAGAATGAAACGCCCGGAAGCCATCGTTGTGAGGGATTCACGCCTCGACCCCGGTCGGGTTTCATCATCCACTCCGGCATCGTCGAGAACGTCGACGGCGCGAAACTTGCGACCGGATCGTTGTCGTGGTTGAGGAATGTGACGGGTGGGCGAGTCTCAGATGAATCGACGTATTGCAAGATCTGTTCAGGCCGGTCGAAGACAGGCACATCCATTTCGATCGTCAGCCGTTCGAAGAGACCCGTACCCGAAGGCGTTCCGACCCAGAGTGCACCATCGATGGGCAGATCCGTCCCGTTCCAGACCAGCTCGATACCGTTCTGGCCAGTCTGGGCACCGAGACTCTCGCCATAGGCGAAGAGACGGACATCTCGGTCGAGATCATCGATCTCAGAGCGCAGCCTCGTGATCAGTCGTGCGTATAGGTCCGATGCGGTTCCGACCTTGTTGATCGAGAGCATCGAAGGAAGACTTCCGTACTGGATGGCAACCGTTGCGACGTCGCCCCGAGCCATGAGCTCGGCAGCTTCCACTGTGATGTAGTTGACGTACCCCGTGCCAGCCGGAGATGCAGCAATGATGGTCGAACGGTCGAACCCGCCTGTGCGTCGCAACTCCTGGATGGCGAGCTCCACTCGCTCATCGAGACTGTGCGCAGAGTCGACGCCGATGAAGACTCGGACAGGTTCCTTGCGGGCATCTTCGCCCATCACGGACTCGATATCCGCACGTGGCGTGGCAACAGAGACAAGCCGTCTCCCTTGCAGCCCGAGTGTGTCGAACGGGACGATGCTGTAAGTGCCACCGGTCACGTTTGCACCGTCGGGAGGCGTGTCGTACGAGACTTCCGTGGCCTTGTTTCCAAGTTCGATCGAACCGATCACCCGTCCGAGGGCGGCTCTTGCACCAATACCCAGCAATCCGGCGGTCGCAAGCGATCCTGTAAGAGAGACAAGCGACCCGTCAATCCACTCGTACCTGTTGCCCTGCGCACAGCGTGTCCTGAGACACGGATGATCGCCCCGAGGGCTCCGACCGCTGCGACAGCGCCCATGGCGGTTCCGGTGGCTGTGACGAGATAGGCGGCGTCCGGATCATCGTCGCGAGAGGTAATGGCCGCTCGCGCATCGGCGACCGTCGAAGCGGTGAAGGCGATCGCGCTGAACACTCCAAGAGATGGCCGACCGGCGCTCGGTATACCGGACAACGCAACGCCAGCGAGGACGTCCGAACCAGTCTCCGTCCATGCCGGTGCGGGGTCGACCGCGACCGTGGTCCTGTGACCGAAGTCACGAAGCGACGTCGCAGCATTGGCTCCAGTGACGGCGACGCCGCCGAGCCGAAGGACCGCTGAACCGCCGATCGGGGGAAGTGCCCCGAGCATTGTCGACGAAACTGAACCGGCAATGAATCCCGTAGCGAAACTCCCAGCCATGATGAGTCCCTGGTCGACCGCTGAGCGCGGCATGAGGCTTGGCTCGAGGGACTTTGTGGCCAGACGAACGCCCGTGAGGAAGCCGGCGAGCGGTGCTGAGTATCGAATGCGGGTCAACGTCAGTCCTTGATGATTGCTGTGACAACCGATGTGAGCACGGTGATCATCAGCGCAGCGAAGATCGTGGGCCACCATCCGTCACTTGATATTCCGAGGTCGAGCTGCTCGGCAAGCCAGATGACGCCTGCGACCACAGCGATGTTGATCACGAGTGTCGCGACCCCGAGTGTGAGCATCCGAACCGGGAGCGCGAGGAGCTTCAGCACCGGACCTACGAACGCGTTGGCGAACGCGAGGAGCGCAACGATGATGAGCATTGCGAGCCAGTCGTCATCGAACGTGATCCCGTCAATGGTGTTGAAGGTGAACCAGACGATTGCAGCGTTGATGGCCGCCCGGATGAGTAGTTTCATGGACCAGACAGTAGTGGATTGCATGATTTGACCCTTTCCTGGGCGGCCTACATCCGGTAGATTGGACCAAGGAGCTCAGAGGAGGGACGCATGCCACGTCCGGACAAGCAGATCAATCCGGTGCGACTGGACGATTCGGATTCTTCATCTCGCTCCCGCGTGTGGACAAAGTACGGGGGAGCAGAGACGGTTGAGGGTCATAGCGGCGCCCCGAGTTCCACGGAGTCTGTCGTTGTAGAGGTCACAGTTGATGACATCACCGTCACTGACTACCCGGACGCTTCCGATTCCAAGTACACCACGAGGGGCACAGCATCCCATGGCTTCGGCGTCCCAGACGAGTTCACAGCGAAGCCCGTCGAGCTCGTGACCGAGTGGGTCATTGACAGGACCATCGAGGGCCGGACATATCGCCGAACAGATAGCTTGGTGACGGGGCAGCTCGAGGGCTGACGGCAGCACGATCGTAGCGCTATCGATTTAGGCGCTTGGTTCTCCACAGACGTCTTCGAGCTGGTCGAGTCCGAGTTCAACGACGGCACGTGCAGGGTCCGAGATGACGAGTTGCACATGCTCATGCACAAGATCGATGTTCGCGATTCTGCCGGCCTTGCCGTCATCTCGGTACTTGAGATGGTATTCGGGTGGAATGAACCGAACCGACACGACGCTGTCGAGGTCGATTGAAGGCAACAACTCGATCATTTGGGGAAGTGCATCGACCGGGATATCGGTGAGCATCGTGTCCTTGATGACGTCGGCAAGCTTGCCGAAGTTCAGAATCAGCGAAGTCGGCTCTGCCTCTTCAATCATTGCCTCGATGACGCAACGCTGACGGCTCATCCGGAAGTAGTCAGAGTCCTGATGTCGCGTGCGAGCGTATGCAAGGGCGAGGTGCCCGTCGAGTTCCTGCCAACCTTGGTCGATCTGGATCCGTTCGACGGTGCCGTCCTCGTGCGGATACTCCTCATCGATGACGGTCGATGGCACATAGATATTTACGCCGCCGAGGGCGTCGACGATATCGACAAACCCATCGAGATTGACCATTGCGTAGTAGTCGATGTTCAAGCCGAGAAACTCGCCAATGACACCCTTGACCGCATTCTCAGACGGGGTGCCTGGGCCGGGGAAGGCGTCGGGGTATTGCTCGCCCATCACCCACAGCTCGTTGATGAGCTCGGGGTAGCAGTTGCAGTCCCACACACCCATGCCCTCGGGAAGCGGTGCATAGGTCCAGTTGCGGGGCACAGAGAACATCGCAGTTTCCCCGGTGACAGGATCGATGGAAACCGTGATCATCGTGTCGGTGCGCACGCCGGTGCGCCCCGTGCCGAAGTCACCACCGATGAGGAGAATATTCAGGCGTTCGTCGCCAAGGACATTGGTCGGAGCTGCTGTGGTCGTGGTTTCGCCCGGTGGTGGTGTAACTGTGGCCCCGGAGGCATCCGTCTGCGTTGGAGTTGGTTGGGTTGTGGTCGTGTTCGAGGCCGATGATGAGGTGTTGTCTCCGAACACGGACGTGATGAGATCGTACTGAACGACGTCGAAGTAGCCGAACACCGTATGGGGCACAAGGAGAACTGCTCCGATGGTCACGGCTCCGAGCAGGATTGCGGCTACTGGAGCGGCACCTTGACCCTTCTTTGCGCTCCGATATGCGTCGTCTGCGGCCCAGACGCGGTATCCGAGGATCAGGATGTTCCCAACCATCATCAGGGCAAGCGATGAGGGCTTGATCCACATGGTGAGTAACGAGATCTTGTCCCTGAAGAAGAATGCCAAGACGGCGAGAATCGCAACGTCGACGACGAGCAGGATTCGCCCTCTTCGCGAATCGCCTGCTATGAACTGCCCAACACCGGGAACAATCGCCGATGCGAATGCCGCGATGAAAGGCTTCGAGCTGCTCGAAGACTTGGTGGAGGTTGCCATCGCCGAGATGGTAGATGGAGGACCCCTGTAGTGGCCGCATTGCCTGAGGCGAAAACCCGACACGGGTAACCTGCTGGCGCAGTGGCAGATACACAGGAATCAACGGGCGACGCGCCTCGCAGCAGAGCCGCCCGCTACGCATACATGCGCAGCGATGGAACCCTCGACATCGTCCTCGGCAGCCTTGTTGCAGGCCTCGGAGCGTACGCGTATCAATTCCTGGGCGGACGAGCCCTCGGAGAGGACGGATTCGCACCGATCGGGATTCTCCTCACCGCCCACTTCCTTGCATTCGTGATCGTGCTGATGCCGATTGAGCAGTTCGTGATTCGACGCCTGACTCTGGGTGCGCACGGTTGGGTCGTTCCTCTGCGGGCGATCGCTCTTGCGGTGTCGACCGCAGCTGCAGCGGTGTTCGTTGTCGGCGTCGCTGGGGATGACTACTTCGATTCGCGTGGCGAATTCATGCTGTTCGTATTGTTGACGGTCGTATTCCACTTCTTCTTCGCCGTGGGGCGCGGCTACCTCGCTGGGCACAGGCAATTTCGCTCCTACGGGTATGTCTCTGCGTCTGCGTCCCTGTTCAGGCTTGCGATTGCGATCGGCGTCGCGATCTTCGCTCCGACAGTCACGGGCTTTGCTTGGGCGCACCTTCTTGGCCCGCTGGTCATCGTGATGTGGAGACCATGGAGATCGACAAAACCCGCGTCGAGACTCTCGGACTACGAAGCGTCCATCGACGATGAGAGAGGGCTGCTTTCTGGTCTCGTGCTCGCGTCTGCTGCGTCCCAAGCCCTGCTTCTGGCCGGCCCACTCATGGCGTCGAGACTCGGCGCAACCGCTGCACAGTTCTCGGTCACGTATGCGACGCTTCTCATTGCTCGCTCCCCGCTGACTCTTGGGTACAACCTGATCGCGCGGATACTTCCGTCCTTCACAGAGATGGCCGTGCGCGGCGAACGGCGGGAGTTGCGCTCCTGGGCCAGAGGAATCGCCGTCGCGTCAGTGCTACTTGCCGGTGTTGGCGCAATCCTCGGCGCCATCCTCGGTCCCTTGCTCGTTGGTCTCGCATTCGGCTCCGGGTTCGCACCCTCCGCATTCGTTGCTGCCATTTCGGGCTTTGGAGTCGTGCTCGCCGGAGGCGGACTTTTTATCGGCCAGATTCTTGTGGCCAAGGGTCAGTCATTCAGACTCGCCGCTGCTTGGGCCGTCGCACTCGTCGCAGCAGTCGTGATGATCATGATTCCATTCGACGATCCGGTTGTCCATGTGGTCGTGGCGTTCGCGGTAGGTGAGATCGTTGCACTCGCTGCCCTCGTTGCGGCTGCGCTGATCCACGATGCTGACGAGACAGAGATCTCCCACGGCTATCTCGTCGCGAAGCGTTCACTCGATATCGGTGGAGCGATGGTTGCACTTGTGTTGCTATTCCCCGTGATGCTCGTTGCCGCCATCGCCATCAAGCGTGACTCGCCTGGACCCGCGTTTTTCCGTCAGCGGCGTGTAGGCAAGAGTGGGGAGCTGTTCTGGATGGTCAAACTGCGGACAATGGTGTTCGACCAGGACGAGAGAGTGTTCAAGGATCACATGGACGAGCTGCGCAAGGCGAATGCGCAGGACTCTGAGTACACGATCAAGATTGACGATGACCCGCGGATAACGCGTGTGGGCGCTCGTCTGAGGAAGTGGTCCATTGACGAGTTGCCAAACTTCGTGAACGTACTGAAGGGGTCGATGTCGCTGGTCGGTCCCCGGCCACTCGTGCCGGAGGAGGCAGAGATCATCGGTCTCGACCATCCTCGATTCTCCGTGAAGCCAGGCGTTACTGGTCTTGCACAGGTCCACGGTCGTGACTCGATTGCTCTCTCGGAACGCACAGAGTGGGACGAACGATATGTCGAGACATGTTCGACTCGGCTCGATGTTGAGGTTCTCTTTGCCACTGTCGGTGCTGTGTTCTCGACTCCGGGTGACGAAGGTTCAGACGATGACGTCGAGGAATAGATCTGCGTGCGGGAGGTTGCACCCAACATGACGGATCCTGTTTCAGCTCGCCTCAAACTCCCTGATCCGCTCATTGCTGTTGTGGGTGCGACTGACATTCCCGGCAAGTACGGGGGGATCATCTACAGGGATCTGAAGTCCAAGGGCTACAGCGTCGCAGCAGTGAATCCTGGCCGTGAAACCGTTGACGGAGACCCATCATATCGATCGCTCGCCGATCTTCCCTGGCGCCCTGACATCGTCAATATCGTGGTGCCTCCGTCTCGTACCTTGCGTGTTCTGGATGCGGCCGTGGAGATTGAGGACGTTGCCGTATGGATTCAGCCGGGTGCTGCTGACGATGCTGTACGTGAACGAGTGGCCGAGCTCGGAATCCCCGCACTCATCGATGCCTGCATCATGATTGAGGCTCAGACCAGGGCATAGGTCGCGACCGTGTCGGACCACACTATATTGCGCGATATAGCGCGCCGCACTTGGGACGGAACATGACAACTGACAACCTCTCGGCTGACCTCGATGCGCTCCCTGGCGTGGCGGCAGCCGAGGTGACTCAACACGAAGACGAGACTCCTGTCGTGCGGGTGTGGCTGGATGGCACGAAGGATGGCAACGAGGTCCGAGGACTTGTCGACGCACTTCTTGGGAGGTCGATCCCGTCCGTTGTTCTCCCGGGACAGAAGCCTCACCGACGGCGTGTTGGACTCGGTCGTGGGCTTGGCGACCTGATTCCGAATGATGAATCAATCGCTGTGCCGACGCACCTCCGACCGGCCGCGCCACAGCGTCCCGCGATCACCAACGTGGCTGTTGTTGAATCAAGCAGCGGCGTTTCCGTTGCGATTGAAGACGGTCTGGGTGTGGTGCATAGCGTGCCCGTGGATGTCGATCGAAGCATCGACGGAGCTCTCCTGGAGGGTGTGCTCGCTCTCGTCGATCGCGCAGACGCCCGCATGGAGGTCAAAGACGTCGAGACCGGCGATGGTCTTGTAATCATCGTGACAGCGGTCGAAGGTGAAGAGAGATCTGCGGGAGCAGCCTTCGTTGAGCACGGACGACTGTATGCGGTGGCAAGTGCGGCCATTGTCGCTCTTGTGGGTAACTGATGCCGCTTGACATTCGCTGCCCATCGTGCAGCGAATCCGAGAACCTCGGAGGGTCGCGCGTCGAAGAAGCGATCAGAATGCAGTGTCACACTTGTGGCACTGAGTGGGATCGTTCCCTCGCGAAGACGTGTGCAGCATGTGGCAGCAGCGACCTCCAAGCGGTGCCTTTGGCGATCGTGGAGAAATCGCGCGGAACACAGCTCTCGATCGTCGGCACCCGCCCGGTCCACCTGTGTACGACGTGTGATGCTGAGGTGCTGCGGCACTATCACGACCACAGGCCGAATCCGCTGATGCCCACCGATCTCCCGACTATCGGGCAGGAGCATCTCAACGGTTAGGTCATCGATCGGATCAACGCGATGAGGCCAGCACTTCGGTGGCGAGTTCAGGCGTCTTCGTCGGTCGGGTCACCACGTATGTGGCAATGGCAGCTGCCAAGACCCACATCGCGATTCGGGCGTACGGATTGGTGATGAACCACACCGTCGTGATGCCGAACGAGAGCACGATGGCGGTGACGGCAATCGTCTTCGCACGGACAGTGAAGCCGATTCCGGCCCGCCAGTCGCGCACGATGCCACCGAAGAGCTTGTTGGTGATGAGCCAGTTGTCGAATCGTTCTGAAGACTTCGAGAAGAAGAACGCGGCGAGAAGGATGGGCCCGGTTGTTGGAAGACCCGGTAGCACGATGCCAACGAACGCAATCGCGACCCACAGCCAGCCGAGAGCCATGAGTAGGACACGCAGAATCGGATTCTTGACGACTGCCACAAGAGGAGCGTAGAGAACCCTTTCCCCGACAGCATGTCGGAGGTAGAGTCGGGGCATGCGGAATTGGGTCAGGAACCTGTTGTCGCCGCGGGTGGGGGAACGAGTCTCCGGCACGCCGACGAGCACGAGCGGAGCCTCGTCATTTTTCTTGTGGTGGGATCTCCCATATGGGGAGAAGCTCACGGAGATATCTGTGACTCTTGAAGTTGTGCTTCGACCAGAAGTCGATCGATTGGTGACGTTCGCCCTTCAGTCAGCGTTTCTCAAGCCAGGGGGAGGGAGCTGTCACCTCGGGATCCAACATCATCCACGGTTCCCCCAGCGCGGTGCTGTCAACTGGGACGGATATACAGCCAAGGGAGAGCCACTCGATTCAGACGTCCCTGCGCTTCCGTCTGCAACGGACGAACTTGCAACCAGGGACTTCGCATGGCAGAAGGGTGTGCAGTATCGACTGACGATTGAACGGGGCGACCAGATGCCAGACGGTCGATGGGCGTGGATCGGTTCGGTCACAAATGTCCAGTCGGGTGAGCGCGACGAGATCCGAAGACTTATTGCTGAGAGTCCCCACATTCGGGGTCCAGTGACGTACATCGAGTCGTACGGACCGTGTGATGGACCGAGGGTCGAGGCCAGGTGGTCGAACGCCACCGCGGTCTCGGTGGATGGGGGAGTGCGCGCTGTGCGATCAATGCGGGTTGATTACCAACCGCACGCCGCCGGAGGATGCACGAACACGAATTCGAGTGTTGAAGACAAGCAGTTCGTGCAGCGGGCGGGCCAGATGCGGACGACCAAAGCCGGGTCGACGATCCGGCTCGACTGAACGGTTCCGCCCTACCATTGCCCGACCCGGGCGCTTAGCTCAGTTGGCTAGAGCACCGCCCTTACAAGGCGGGGGTCACTGGTTCGAGTCCAGTAGCGCCCACCCGAATAGAACCCTTGGTATCGCTGGATTCGTCAGTGGTGCCAAGGGTTTCTGTCGTTCGCGTTCCCCACCCTCCACTACTGGCTAGACATGGCAAATGGTGCCCAAACGTGGCACCAATGTGGACAAATAGTGGACAAGGAGACAAGAGGAATGGGTGACCCTGAAAGGGTCTCAGGGACTGGGGGGCGGACCCGGGTGATACCCGATTGTTGTCGGCGTTGCCATGCGTCACCATGGGAAGCATGACCGCTGAGATCTACAACACTGCTGCCACTGTCGCTTCCGCCTTCTGGGCAAACCCACTCATGCTCGTTGAGTTGGCAGCTGTTGCCTTGGCGCTCTTCACCGGTCTCGCAGGTCGTCTTGTGATCCTGTGCGAGGATCTCCGCTACACGAGATTCTTTGGCCGGAACCAGTAGTCCTCTCCCGGTTGCATGACTTCCACGTGCCGAGGCGCCAATGCAACAACACTGACAGCCGTCAATTGGCACCAAGCGCGATGTAGGCGGCTCTGCGGAGCTTCTCGTTTGAGCGATTGCGAAGCTCAGAAGGCGTTCCACTTCGTTGGATTGCTGCTCCGGTTGCCACGGCTTGGTGGAACCCACG
>PVMK01189040.1_pt2 | contig 16557 bp, 17 predicted proteins | sample 1853481 | NCBI WGS metagenome assembly PVMK01 (sample SAMN08533507, study PRJNA380276) | Marine sediment metagenome, whole genome shotgun sequencing project.
TGGAAAAGCTGGCTGTTGATTGAAATAATTACTTCTTTGAGTTTGTTCTATCTACTCCTGGTAAAAGTGAAACTGAGTAGATATGACCTGATTAATTTCCACATTGCCTATCCATTATGCGTGTTTTTAAATGCCTTTCGGTTTTTTATTAAAAAACCGATTATTATCAATGAACATTGGAGTGCATATCATTTAGATTTTGGCGCAAAAGACCCTAACAGACTTGGTCGGGTCAAAAGAATCTTCAAACCTGATTTAACTTTGATCACCGTTTCTAAAGCTCTTGCAAATGATATTTCCAGGTTTTCAGGGAAACGAAATTTAAAATTTTTTGTGGTGCCAAATGTAGTTGATACCGATATATTCAGATTTGAATCTCAACCAACAAGAGCATTTTTTATGGCTAGCAATTGGAAATCACCTAAGGATCCAATTGCGGCATTGGAGGCATTTTGGAAGCTTCAAAAGAACTATCCCCAATCAAAACTACGCATTGCCGGTAAGGGCCCATTGTTGAGCTCTATGTTAAAATATGTTCAAGACAACGATTTGCAGGATCATGTCACTTGGCTGGGCAGATTGAATTCAATGGAGCTTGCCTATGAGATGCAATGTGCTATAGGGTTTATCCATATTTCCAGGTACGAGACATTCTCGGTGGTTTGTGCTGAGGCGATTTGTTGCGGAACTCCTGTGATAGCTTCTGCCGTGGGGGGAATCCCTGAATTTATTGATGATAGTAACGGCTACTTGTTGGTCAATAATGATCGAGCCGGGTTACTAAATGCTATGGAAACAATGCTTACATGCGATAAATTTGAACGGGCCTCAATAGCCGCTAATGCGGCGACTTTATTCAACAAAAAAAAAGTGGGCAGTTTATATCTGAATGCAATAGTAGCTGGTTGTGGACTTAAATAATAAAACAGTTTTAATAATTTCACCGGAGTATTGGGGAACCAACCATGTCTCAAAACATCACTACGCCTTGGAATTGGCCATAAATGGGAGCTTGGTATATTATTTGGACCCTCCATCAAATAGGAATGAGATATTGGAAGTTTCCAAGAAGTTGAAAGTCGTAAAATATAGAAGAAGATTTAAGGGCATTAATCGATTGCCAGATTGGTTAAGGATTTCATTGATGAAAATCGAGATATCTGATATATTAAAAATAATTAAGGTCCCAATAGATATAGTATGGTCATTCGACCCTTTTAGATTTCAAGATCTTGACTTGTTCAATGTAAGTTATCGCATTTTTCATTCAGTAGATTTGATGTCTTCAAAATGGGACAAATATACCGCCACGAAAGCGGACCTGGTTTTGACTTCAAATTCGATAATATTAAATCGTTATCGGGATGTAACAGGTCATAAATACAACATTGGCCATGGGTTGTCAAGGTATTTTTTAGAGCCTGAAAACTTGGCCCCAGCCCAATCGTTAAAACGTACACCCAATCGCGTGGCTATTGGATACTGTGGAAACCTACTCATTCAATACTTGGATCGGAAAACGTTTACAGAGATAATTTTTGATAATCCTGAACTCGACTTTTACTTAATTGGCCCATACCATGAAAGCAACATTTCCCAAAACGTTAGCAAAGAAGCAAAAGAGTTTATTGATATCCTGAGAGCACAGAAAAATTGCTTTCTCCTCGGGGCAAAGCCGCCTGAAGAGTTGTATCAATACTTGAATCAAATGGATATCCTGTTGATTTGCTACCAAACCCAGTCCTACTTAAATGAAGTGGCTGATCCTCATAAAACTTTGGAATACTTAAGTACCGGAAAAGTAATTGTAAGTAGTCATATGCTGTCATATGAATCGAGAAATGATCTAATTGAGATGTCAAAAAATAATACCCAGTTAGGATTGCTTTTAGCCAACGTAGCTAATAATATAAATACATTTAACAGTCAAGAAAGAAAAGCCACTCGCACCACATACGCCCGCGAACGATCATATTATAACAAGATCAAGACGATTGAGCGATTGATTCCTGATGAATTAGTAATGCTGAATCCTTCCGCATGAAATCTTTGATTTCCATTATTATGCCTAGTTTTAATGCAGGCTCCTATATCCAGGATGCAGTAAACTCTGTAATACACCAATCATACTCCAATTGGGAACTATTGATTATAGATGATGGTAGTACTGATAATACTCAAGATATCATATCTCAGTTTAATGATCATCGGATCAAGATATTTTTTATGTCGAACAATAGTGGCGTTTCCTCTGCTAGAAATGTAGGTTTAAAGTATTCACAAGGGAAATACTTGACGTTTCTTGATGCTGATGATATGATGCCTGTAAATAGTTTATTAGCCCGGCTTGAAATATTTAATAAAAACCCATTAGTCTCTTTCGTTGACGGTAAAGTTGTAACCTTCAATTCCAAATTAGAACTAATTAAAGATTCTTGGACACCAAAATTCATGGGAAATCCATTCTCGGAATTAACCAAATTATCAGGCACTTGTTTCTGGGGACCCAGTTGGTTGATTAAGAAGCAGTCAACTCAAAATTATTCATTTGATACTAATTTGACTCATGGGGAGGACCTACTGTTCTATTTACAGATTTCTCAATCACCTGAACACAAATACCTGTACACGGAACAGGAAGTTCTCCATCACAGATCCGGACACGTGTCAGCAATGAGCAATTTGGATGGGCTGGAAGAGGGTTATCGAAAATTATTTAGCATAATTAAGGAAAATCCAAACATAAACTGGTCTCAAGCCCTAATGTTTAAAAGAAAGTCGAAATCCATCATGTTCAAAAGCTTTGCACATAGGTTTAGGTTCTGGTCTGCTTTTAAGGTACTACTTAACGATTGGTAATATGAACCTGTTGTATATTGGTACCTGGAGTTTAAGTGATCCACTTTCTCGTTCAACCATACTACCCCATCTTGAAGTTTTAAAGCGTGAGTTCAACTTTTCTAAAATTGTCTATTGCAGCTTAGAGCGATCTTCATCAACAAGTAGCACCATGAAGCAAGATGCAGGGATGCTCCATCTGCCATATTTTACGAAAAATCAGTTTGGCATGGTTGAGAATATGACTACTTACATTAAATACTTTGCTCATTTACGAAAAGCTATTGATAAACATCTGATTGATATAATCCTGTGCCGTGGCGCTTTAGCAGGATCCCTGGGATATAATCTCTGGAAGAAAACGTATATAAATTTTTTAGTAGAGTCATTTGAACCCCATTCACAATATATGGTGGAAGCAGGATCTTGGTCCGTTTGGGATCCCAGGTTTATTATTCAAAAATACTTTGAAAATAAACAGAAGAAGCATGCTTTAGGATTGATGCCAGTTAGTGTAAACTATAAGAATAAATTACTCAGTGAAGGGATAGAAAATAGCAGAATACAAGTATTGCCATGCACTGTGGATACCGATATATTTAAGCCGCGTGAAGATTTCATGGAAATCCGTAAAAGATTTGGATTCTCCAAGGATCAAATAATAGGTATTTATGTTGGAAAATTTGGTGATATATATTTGGACGAGGAAACCTTTCATATTTTTAAGAAAAGCTTCCAATATTTTGGAGAAGACTTTCGACTTATCATATTGTCGCCTCAATCCGGACAATCAATTATGGAAAGGGTTCACGCTCATAAGTTGGACCCTGATAAAGTAACTGTATCTTTTGTTGATACAAGTGGCCTAAGGGATCTTCTGACCATTGCGGATTTCGCCTATTGTACAGTTAGACCAGGAAAGAGTAGATCTTTTTGTTGTCCGGTGAAAAATGGAGAATATTGGGCCATGGGTTTACCAGTAGTAATCCCACACGGAATTGGGGATGATAGCGAAATAATAACCACCCGAAATGCTGGAGTAATACTAAGAAGCTTTAAAGAGGCCCATCTGTTGGATTGTTTTGATAGGCTTAAGGATATCCTTAAGGATCCAAAGCATAAAACCCGAATTAGGGAATTGGCCGAAAAATACCGCAGTAGGAAATATATTCAGCGAGCATATTCTCATTTTTTCAGGCTTTCAAACCAGTGATTATCCATCGAATGTACCAAAAAGTAAGGGCATGGTTACGCAAACTTTATAATTTGCTGCGTTTTAGTAGCTACCGTTCAAAACCTGCAAAGGAGGTTTTTGAAGACATCTATTATAATAAAAAATGGAGTGGGAAGTCTCACTCAGGACCGGGATCTGATTTGGACCAAACCAGCCTGGTGCGTCAAGGGTTACAACAGGTGATCATTAATTATAATATTGAAAGCTTGTTGGATGTTCCATGCGGCGATTGGTTTTGGATGCAACATCTGGACCTGTCAGCTGTAAAATATACTGGTGGTGATATTGTGGAGAAGATCGTTCAAAATAACCAAAAATATGCCAGAGATAAAGTCAGCTTTCTATTTTTGGACCTGCTAGAGAGTCAGTTGCCTGCACATGACTTGGTTCTGTGTCGTGATTGTTTGGTCCATTTTTCATATCGGGACATTAAAAAGACGTTGGACAATTTGATTGATTCAGGCTGCAATTATTTGTTGACCACAACATTTCCCGGACGCCAGAATTATAATATTACAACTGGCAATTGGCGTCCGATAGACCTGCAAGGCCCCCCTTTTGAACTTCCAGGTCCTTTGATGATCTTTAACGAAGGTTGTATGGAAGGAAATGGGTCTTATAATGATAAATCTCTGGCTCTATGGGACCTTGGAGAATTGAAAAAACTACACAGCAAGAAACATGAATGATCAACGAAACTTAATATTGAACGAAGAACAGATACTGCAAAAGATCAAAAGAATGGCTTACCAGATCTGCGAACACAACCTCAAGGAAAAAAGTATGGTATTGGTGGGAATTTATCAGCAGGGTTATCATCTGGCTGCATTACTGGCCAAGGAATTGAAAGAGGTAGCACCCTTCGAGGTGATTCTTGCCAAACTGGAGCTGGATAAGGAAATGCCGTTGAACAGCGAGATCCTGCTGGACATTCCCAAAAATAAACTGGATCATAAAGCCATAGTACTGATCGATGATGTTTTGAATACAGGAAAAACCATGGCCTATAGTCTAAAACCGTTTCTTGACAGAAATCTCAAAAAACTTGAGACTGCAGTTTTGGTCAATCGCAGCCACAAACGATTCCCCATTTCAGCCAACTACCAGGGGATAGAACTGGCCACCACTTTAAGTGAACATATAGAAGTTGTCCTGGAAAAAGACAATAAATTTGCCGCTTTCAAATAGGGGTCTCCTTGCAGACTTTAAACCAAAATGCTTGAAATGTAAAATTTATTCTAAAATTAGTGCTATTTTTTAGTAAATTTTTGTACTTTTAAATAGATTGGGGCAATTGTTGGATAACAAAGACACTCCTCCATGCATGAATTATCAACTGTACAGACCGATATAAAAAGGGAGGTCCAAGACCTGAAACAGGAACTAGCTTTCTTAAGGGAGAAGGACAGGAGGAATCAGTCTAAGATTGACTTGCTCACCCGAAAGCTCCGAAGTTTTGAATCGGCTCAAGAGGTGCTTAGCCAAAAAGAATTACCATACCGTAACCTGTTTGAGCACTCACTTATTGCAACAATCAGAACCAATGCCCAAACAGGTGAGATCTTGTATGCCAATCCAAAGGTTTGGGAAATACTTGGTATAGGCCCCAAACCTGGAATCAGCATCCTAAATTTCTATGTCAATGCGGAAGACCGGGCGAATTTCCTAAGGGATCTGAAGGAGAATGGCAAGATAAATGACAGGGAAATACAGATTAAGAAAGCCGATGGAGAGATCATTTGGACTTCCAATTCTGCGGTTTATTATCCTAAAGAAAACATTATTGAGGGAGTAATGATTGATATTTCCAGGATCAAGCACGGTCTGGTTGAGCTTCAAAAAGTAAACTATGAATTGGAAAATTTTGTTTACCATGCCTCGCATGATCTGCGTTCGCCCTTACGGTCAATTATGGGGCTTATTAATTTATTGCGCCTAGAAAAAACCGCGGCTGGCAAGGAAAACTGCCTTGAAATGATTGAAGGAAGTATTAGAAGGCTGGACAATCTGGTGATAGACCTGCTACAGATCTCCAAAGGTAGTAGGGCAAATAATCCATTGGAAGAGATATCTTTGGTAACAGAGGTGAATAACAGCATCACCAATTTCTATCATGCAGAAGATTCCGAAGATATTAGGTTTGTTACAAAGATTTATCAACCAGTTGATTTTACCTCAGACCTTACCCTGGTGCGGATCATTCTCAACAATCTTATTTCAAATGCCATTAAATACCGAAGTCCCCAGCGAGAGAAATCTCATATCATCGTGGAAGCGGTAATCAACGAAAATAATGCCATTGTAACGGTGGAAGATAATGGGGAAGGCATTCCGAAATCAAGATTATCAAGTATTTTTGACATGTTTTACAGGGCCACAGAAAATAAACAAGGTAGCGGATTAGGTTTATACATTGTAAAAAATGTAGTGGAAAAACTAGGTGGCAAAATTAAAGTCGAATCCGAGGAGAATCAGGGCACCATATTCAAAGTAGAACTACCCAACCGGGCTTCATGATTCATTTCTTTAGGCCAAATTATTGATTTTATTTTATACTTTTGATGCCTAACAATACGCAAGTCGTTATGGCAAAGCATCAATCTGAAATCAAAAGAGTAACTACCCATCAACTACAGGCGATGAAGGACAGGGGGGAGAAGATCGCTATGCTCACAGCCTATGATTATTCAATGGCCCGAATCCTGGATGGGGCAGGAATTGATGTAATCCTGGTAGGAGACTCAGCATCTAATGTGATGGCCGGAAACGAAACTACCCTGCCTATTACTCTGGATCAAATGATATATCATGCAACCTCTGTGGTAAGGGCCATCACCCGGGCTTTTGTGGTGGTGGACATCCCTTTCGGTTCTTATCAAGGAAATTCCAATGAGGCACTAAGATCTGCTATACGCATAATGAAGGAAAGTGGCGCACATGGGGTGAAGGTTGAAGGCGGTAAGGAAATCAAAGAATCTGTGGAACGTATTCTGAGTGCCGGAGTCCCGGTAATGGGCCATCTTGGGCTTACACCACAGTCAATTTTCAAATTCGGTACTTACGCAGTCCGAGCTAAAGACCGGCAAGAAGCAGAAAAACTTCTGGAAGATGCCAGGACACTTGAACAATGCGGTTGTTTTGCTATTGTCTTGGAAAAGATCCCCGCTTTATTAGCCAAAAAGGTTGCAGAGGAAGTTTCCATACCCATTATTGGCATTGGCGCCGGTTCATACGTAGATGGACAAGTATTGGTTATCCATGACATGCTTGGTATAACCCAGGAGTTTCAGCCGAGGTTTCTAAGGCAATACGCCGATCTTGATGCGGTAATGAAAAATGCGTTTGATCAATACATAAATGATGTAAAGAGCAATGACTTTCCAAATAAGAAGGAAAGTTATTAACACCTGTTAATAGGCTGACTAATGAGGGTGTTTGAATGACAATTAATTCCTATCTTCGCCCTCGCATTATTCTTTATACACCTAAAATATAATTCCGATAATGAGTGAGAACATAATAACCATTGAAGATGGAAAGCTGGTAGTACCAAACCAGCCAACTGTTCCCTTTATTGAGGGAGATGGTACAGGTATTGATATATGGCCAGTCTCCAAATTGGTCATTGATGCTGCCATTGAGAAAGCATATGGTGGATTGAGAAAGATCCAGTGGAAAGAAGTACTTGCAGGAGAGAAGTCCTATAAAGATAATGGAAACTGGCTCCCAGATGAAACTTTGAGTGCTTTCAGGGAATATCTGGTGGGAATTAAAGGCCCGTTGACTACCCCGATCGGTGGGGGTATTCGATCATTGAACGTGGCTTTGAGACAAAAACTTGATTTGTTCGCATGTGTACGTCCAGTACGTTGGTTTAACGGAGTTCCTTCACCAGTAAAAGATCCAAGCACAACCGATATGGTAATTTATCGTGAAAATACCGAAGATATTTATGCCGGTATTGAATTTCAGGAAGGATCACCCGATGCTGATCGTTTTAGTGATTTATTAAGAGAGGCTTTTCCTGAGAGGTTTGACAAAATTAGATTTCCGGCATCTACAGGGTATGGTTTGAAACCAATTTCAAGGGAAGGTACAGAGCGCCTGGTAAAATCAGCAATTGATTTTGCCATTGACAAGAAACGGGAATCGGTTACCCTGGTACATAAGGGCAACATTATGAAATATACCGAAGGTGCTTTTATGGATTGGGGGTATGCCCTGTCGAAAAGGGAATACGGTGCCCATGATTATCAGGGCGGTCCGTGGCAGGTTATTGAGAAGAATGGACATCAGGTGGTGATCAAAGACGTGATTGCAGATGCCTTTTTACAACAAATCCTCACCCGCCCTAAAGAGTATTCCGTCATTGCCACTATGAATTTGAATGGTGATTACATTAGTGATGCATTAGCTGCAATAGTTGGTGGAATTGGGATTGCTCCGGGAGCAAATATTAACTATACTACCGGCCATGCAATTTTTGAAGCAACTCATGGTACGGCCCCAAAATACGCGGGTCAGGACAAAGTGAACCCGGGCTCTTTAATACTCTCTGGAGCCATGATGCTGGAACATTTGGGATGGGAAGAAGCTGCCGGACTCATTTACAAGGGTCTGGAAGGTGCCATCGCCCAAAAAAGGGTTACCTATGATTTTGAACGTTTGATGGATGGAGCTACTCTATTGAAATGTTCCGAATTCGGACAAGAAATTATCAATAATATGTAGTTGAGCTACTATCTGCTACTTTTTCCGCTCAACCTGGCGGCCTTTCCACAGGAAAGACTGAATCTTCACATATTCGAGCCTCGCTGAAATTTTGTAGTTTGTATTTATGAAAATTTTGACCACCACACAGATCAGGTCAGTAGACACCCATACTATTGCCAATGAACCAATACACTCCATTGATCTTATGGAAAGGGCCTCAATAGCGTTTGTTGAGGCTTATTTATGTATTCCGTTGGGTCAATCTCTGGTTACTGTGGTCTGTGGGCAAGGTAATAATGGAGGAGATGGATTGGCAATTGCCCGTTTATTGAAGCAAAGAAATTATCAGGTGGAGGTTTGGCTGGTAAAGTTGGGTCCCAGGTACTCTGTAGATAATAAGACAAATTTGAAGCGCTGGAAGGAGTTGGGAGGTGTGCTGGAAATTGAAGAATCGGGGCAATTGAAAGAGCTGGCGCCGAAGGGAGTGATCATCGATGCTTTATTTGGATCTGGAATCGGCCGTGAAGTCAGTGGCTTGGCTGCTGAGGTAATCAATATTATAAACAAAAGTAGTTGCATTGTGGTAGCGGTGGATATGCCATCCGGGTTGTTTGGCGAACAGGCTAACCCGCCAGGTGCAATTATGGAAGCAGATTATACGCTTAGTTTTCAGGTGCCAAAATTGGCATTTTTTCTTCCTCAAAATCAAAAATATGTAGGTGAGTGGCGCATCTTGGACATAGGATTGGACCAGCAATTCATCGGTAAGTTGCAGGTTGATCAATTTACAGTGGACCTCCCCCTAATCCAGGGTTTTCAGCGAGACCAACACAAATTTGCACATAAGGGAAACTTCGGCCACGCTCTATTAGTGGTGGGTGCAAAAGGTAAAATGGGAGCAGCGGTGCTGGCAGCAAAAGCAGCTCTTAGGGGAGGTCTGGGGTTGTTAACTATTCATTCCCCATCTTGTGGATACCAGATTATGCAAATTGCCGTTCCGGAAGCTATGTGTCAGTTGGATGCTGATGAAGAAAAATGTACCGAGGTGCCAGTATCCGATGCTATTACCACCATTGGGGTTGGTCCTGGCCTTGGCACCGCCAAGGAAACTGTCAAGGGCTTTAAGAAATTATTGGAAAATACCCATAACCCGATGGTTATTGACGCTGATGGGTTGAATATCATAAGCCAGTACCGCGAGTGTTTGCAATTGTTACCACAACAGTCCATACTAACTCCTCACCCAAAGGAATTTCAACGTCTGGCAGGTGAGGCGACGGATGATTATCACCGATTGCAACTTCAAGTGGAGTTTACCAAAAGGTATGAGGTTATCGTAATTTATAAAGGGGCCCATACAACGGTAGCTCTTCCAAATGGAAAACTATTTTTCAATACCACTGGAAATTCCGGGATGGCCACTGCCGGTAGCGGCGATGTTCTAACAGGTCTTATTACCGGATTGTTAACCAGAACCAAAGACCCGGTGCTAGCCGCGGTGGTGGGAGTATATCTTCACGGTTTGGCCGGTGACTTGGCAGCTAAGGCCAATTCAAAGCCAGCATTGACCGCAGGAGACATTATTCAGCAGATTGGGCCTGCAATAAGAATTTCTAACCTACAGCTGTAATATTTTTAGCAAGAAATCCGCGGTAACGAACAAACTTTGAGATTATTATTTATTATTTTTGTCTAGAGAGCTGTAAACATTAAAATCTCATTTTCGTTAAAATAAAAACAGAAATCTTCCTATAGATGGGATCTTTTTGATTTTAATTTAGTTATATTAAAGTATATGAGGAAACTCCTACTTTTATCTATCATATTACTTTTAACCGCCTCAATTGGATTTTCACAAGAATCCAAAGAAGGGAAGGGGTATGTAGGTGAAAACAATGAGCTGACCCAGAGGTCCTTAGATCTGGAACAGATTGTGGAGATTTATCCTAATCCCGCAATTGATTTCCTGAATATTGATATAAAAGGTGAAGGTCTGGTTCAGATCGAATTCGAGGTATATGATATTATAGGGAATTCCTTAAAGGTATATCCTGAAAAACTAAGCAGTAATAAATACCGTGTGCCGGTTGGTGACTTGCATTCTGGTTACTACATGCTTATTATTAGGGATCCTTATAGCCGCTACCGGCGAATCTTTAAATTCGGGAAACGGTAGTTCTTAAAATTCTGCATTCCCCGGTGTCCTGGGAAATGGTATTACATCACGGATATTGGTCATTCCGGTAACAAATTGAACCAGTCGTTCAAATCCCAAACCAAATCCACTGTGGGGTACACTCCCGAACCTGCGTAGGTCGAGATACCACCAAAGGTCTTTTTCGGGGATGTCCATTTCCTTCATTCGTGCCTCCAATTGATCCATACGCTCCTCTCTTTGTGAACCACCAATGACCTCTCCAATAATGGGAAACAATACATCCATGGCTGCAACGGTACGTCCATCGTCATTTGAACGCATATAAAACGCCTTTATATCTTTAGGGTAGTTATAAATGATCACCGGCTTTTTGAAACATTTCTCCACCAGATACCTTTCATGTTCCGATTGCAGATCAATTCCCCAACCATTAATAGGAAATTGGAACTTTCCCTTTTTATTGGGTTTGCTGTTTTTAAGGATCTCAATGGCCTCAGTGTAGTCGATACGTTCGAATTGATGATCACTTACAAGTTTTAGGCGTTCAATCAGGTTCAGTTCTTGTCGCTGAAGTTGCGGTTTTTGCTGCTCCTCCTTAACCCTCGATCGTTAAGAAATTCAAGGTCGTCGGGGCTGTGTTTAAGTGCATAGTTTACCAGGTATTTTAGGAAGGCTTCTGCCAGGTCCATATTATCGTTCAAATCATAATAGGCCATTTCTGGTTCGATCATCCAGAATTCGGCCAAGTGTCTGGAGGTATTGGAATTCTCTGCCCGGAAAGTTGGCCCAAATGTGTATACCAATCCCATGGACTGTGCAAATGCTTCCACCTCTAGTTGGCCAGAAACTGTCAGATTGGTTTCTTTACCAAAAAAATCCTTCGAATGGTCAATTTTACCCTTATCATTTAACGGGGGATTTAGCCCATCTAGAGTACTTACTCTAAACATTTCCCCAGCGCCTTCAGCATCGGATCCGGTGATTATGGGAGTATGTATATTAAAGAATCCCCGGTCGTTAAAGAACTGATGCGTGGCGAATATCATAGCATGCCTCAATCGAAACACCGCACCGAAGGTCTGGCTACGAGGCCTTAGGTGAGCAATTTCCCTGAGGAACTCCAAAGAGTGCTTCTTTGCCTGTAACGGGTAATCTTCAGGGTCTGCTTCACCATTTACCTCAATATTGGCGGCTTCTAATTCTACTTTTTGTCCTTTTCCCTGGGACGCTTTGATAGTCCCGGTTACCGATAGACTAGCACCACTGTTGATCTTTTTTAATAGCGATTCTCCCAGTTGTTCAGGATTTCCAACAACTTGGAGGTTTTGAATAGTGGACCCGTCATTCAGAGAAATAAATACCACATTTTTACTTTCTCTTTTATTTCTAACCCATCCCTGGACTGTAATTTGAGTATCAAGAATGGCGCCGGATACCAACTCGGAGATCCTGTACTTGGCAATAGATAACACCGTGAAATTTTGTTGAATTTTGCTTAAATACTTACTTTTCCTTACCAAAATAACCGACTCAAACTATATTGCACTTTATGCGCGCTGTTATCGTTGATAAGTGAGTGCAAAACAACTATAATTTCACTGTTTTAGCAAAGAAACAAAGAATTATAATAAATTTGTTTAAGTGTAACGGGACGTATTTATGCTGTTAGCTGCATGCAAAAACTTGGCTTAACACAAAGTTTAAATCAGAAGCTTTCTCCCCAACAAATCCAGTTCATTAAACTTCTGCAAATACCTACGGCGGAGTTGGATACCCGGATAGAAGAGGAGTTGGAGATAAACCCTGCTCTGGAGGAAGGAATGGAGGAGAAGGAGGATGAGATGGATAGTGTACCAGAGGAAGAACCGGCGTCTGATAAGGAAGAGGAAGTCAATGTAGAAGATTATCTGCAAGAGGACGATTTTAGGGGTTATAAAATGCATGGGGATGGGAATTATGTAGAGGATGATAAGGAAATGCCTATTCCTATGGCTACTACACTCAATGACCTACTGATGTCTCAACTTGGATTTATTGGTCTGGACGAACGGCAGACCATCATCGGAAAACAGCTTATCGGAAGTATTGAAGCAGATGGTTATATACGCCGGGAGCTGGAAGCCATTATTAATGACCTTGCATTCTCTCAAAATATCGAAGCAGAGTTGGAAGAATTGGAGGAGATTCTTCTCATAATTCAGACTTTTGACCCACCGGGGATTGCTGCCAGGAATCTTCAGGAGTGCCTGCTAATTCAGTTGGAAAGGAAGAAAGAGCATCCCAAAGAAGTACAGACAGCAATAAATATTCTTACTCGTTGTTTTAATGAATTTACCAAGAAACACTATCAAAAGATCATTAAAAAGCTGGACCTTGAATCGGAGGAGGAACTTAAGGATGCCATTCAATTGATCACCAAACTAAACCCCAAACCAGGGGGTGTTTCCAGTAGCCTGGTAAAGACGCAATACCGTATTCCCGACTTCATAATTGAAAATGAGGACGGCGTTTTAGTGGTGACATTAAATTCACGGAACGCCCCTGAACTTAGGATAAGCCGGTCTTATTCCGAAATGATGGACAGCTACAAAAAAAGTGATAAGAAGGATAAGAAATTAAAAGAGACCGTCACATTTGTTAAACAAAAACTAGATTCCGCAAAGTGGTTTATTGACGCAATTAAGCAAAGGCAGCAAACCCTTTTAAACACCATGACCGCCATTATGGAATATCAATACAATTTTTTCCTGGAAGGTGATGAAAGTAGTCTCCGTCCTATGATTTTGAAGGATATTGCAGAAAAAATCCATATGGACATCTCAACGGTATCCCGGGTAGCTAACAGCAAAAGTGTTCAAACAGAGTTTGGTGTTATCCCATTAAAGTATTTCTTCTCAGAAGGGATTTCCACCGAATCAGGGGAAGAAGTGAGCAGCCGGGAGGTAAAACATTTCCTTAAATCATTAATTGAAATGGAAGATAAGCGCAAGCCGCTTTCTGATGATAAACTTGAGAAACTTCTGAAGGAAAAGGGTTACATGATTGCTCGCAGGACGGTAGCAAAATACCGGGAACAATTGGCTATTCCAGTGGCTAGATTAAGGAAAGAGCTGTAGTGGTAGGGAAACTGGCCAGGCTTTTAACAATTATATTTCATCCTCTTTGGATACCCACCTATCTTTTTGCTATTATTTTTAGCTATAAGCCGGAACTGGCCGCACCAATTACCATAGAGATAATGCCCAGGATGCTGGCAGTAATTTTTGTCTTAACGGGTATCATTCCATTGGTAACCATGATGGTAATGCGATTGCCGTATTTCATAATGATCGCCCGGCTATGGGCCAGGCAGTTGAGCAATGGAGGTATCACCAAATCATCACTGCAGTTACGGCCTCAAATTGCCATGGTCCAAAGACAATCTCTGATAAGAAGTTTGGACCTGTATACGCGCTCTGAGCGAGTAATCCCTTTCTTTGTAATTACCGCTTTCTACATGGCCGTTTGCGTAATGATGAGCAGCCGGTTAGGATGTTCTTTATTATGGTTATGCTCACCATCACTGTAACCAGCCTGATGGTGAGCATAATTACCCTTTATTGGAAGATAAGTGTGCACAGCGTTGCTGTCAGCAGCCTGGTGGGATTTCTACTGGCGGTTACATTATTAAGAGCAGAAACGGCCTTGTTATTCCCTTCGGCAGGTTGTATTACCATTGCCGGGGCAGTTATGTCTTCAAGATTATACTTAAATGTACATACACCATCGCAGGTAGCTTGGGGCTGTTTGACTGGCTTCTTAATCAGTTTTTTCGCAACATGGATGTACTTTTAGGATAATTATGAATTAGAAATCATAAATTGGCACTTGTCGCAAAGGGCAGTTTCATTGTCGCAACCTGAACTTACAGCATGAAATCTAAATCCATCAACTTTAATTATTTGAAGTATAGGCTTGATAATGGCGTGGCCACTATAACCCTGGATCGTCCGGAAGTCTATAACGCCTTTAATGACGGCCTAACCAATGAATTGCAAACCGCATTAAAATCTGTCAGGAAAGATCCAGAGGCAAGAGTAGTGGTTATCACCGGAGCCGGTAAAGCCTTTTGTTCAGGGCAGGATTTGAAAGATGCCTCTAACCACCCTAATCGAGTGTTTTCTGAATCCATTCACAAGCGGTACAATCCCTTGATCAAGGCTGTCCGTACCCTGCCAAAACCGGTAATTTGCCGTTTGAACGGCGTGGCAGCCGGAGCCGGTTGCAGCTTGGCGCTGGCTTGTGATCTAATATTGGCGGCAGAATCAGCCCAGCTCATTGAAGTATTTGTAAATATTGGACTTGTTCTGGATTCTGGTTCCAGTTATTTTCTTCCCAGAGCGGTAGGCTATGCCAGGGCCTTTGAACTTAGTACCATGGGGACCCGGTTATCAGCTGCTCAGGCCCTGGAATGGGGGATGATTAATGCTGTGGCTCCATTGGAGGAACTCGATGCACTAGTGCAAACTTATACAGAATACTTTGCCATAGCGCCGACCAAATCCATTGGATTGATCAAGAAGATGCTTAATAAGTCTCAGGGATCCACTTTGGATGAAATGCTTGAGTATGAAGCTTATTGTCAAGATATTGCGGGGGCCACTGAAGACCATCAGGAAGGAATCCGCGCATTTATGGAAAAGCGTCCGCCTGAATTTCAAGGAAAATAAACCAGGTCAAAAAATGCTAATGGCTAATCCCACCTGAGTTTGAAAGGCTTGAGTAGCTTCTGGCCCTCGTCCTTTCTCAAACATGTCGTTAAGCGCGTAATAGTAATACACAGAAATACCTGCATAACCCAGGCTCCCCTGTAAACCGTAACGAAAACGGTTGAGCTCAAAATTATCTTTGGTTTTTAATTTAAGATTTTCACCAAGCTTTTCATGTTTTATTTTGGTGTGACTGCTTATCAACATTCCCACTTTTCCTCCAACTGCCAATTTGAAGGTTTTCTTAAAATTGTCTTTATTGAAATGAAAGCGTAGTTCCAAGGGAACTTCAATATAGGTAGCAGCCAATTTGGTCTTTTTCACTTCACCAAATTCAATTACTTCCAAAGGCTCTAAACTTACCTTGCCGTTAAGATTGCGCACCAGGGTTACGTTGTTATCAAAACTGAACTTATCGGTACCAATCCCAAATCCGGGGTGTAAGCTAAAAGCGGATTTGCCTAAGCGAACCGAATACAGATATTGAGCATTGAAAGCCTTTGAACCCCAAAAACCAGTATCCATGCTGTCCGGACTATCGATCAAAAAGTTAAACCCTATCTCAATCCTGAGCGCACCTGGCAGGTCCGGAGTGGAGGCAGATTGAGCATATAAAGATGAACTATAAAGGAGTGCCAGAGCTGCAATAAGTAGCCTCATAGTGTTCCGAAAACATTTTAAAAAATTTACCGGGCAAAGATACTATTTTGTGTCCATTAGCAATGGATATATTTTATAAAGCTAATTTATTACTTAGATTTGCAGCCTTGATTAACATTTTTTAACTGTTGGAACCATCGGTTGCCGCTAAAGCACCCAGGACCCGTAGCATAACTGGATAGTGCACCTGACTACGAATCAGGAGG
>PVMK01155818.1_pt1 | contig 16555 bp, 17 predicted proteins | sample 1853481 | NCBI WGS metagenome assembly PVMK01 (sample SAMN08533507, study PRJNA380276) | Marine sediment metagenome, whole genome shotgun sequencing project.
TGGTATTGTCGGGTTTAAATCCGGGGCCTTTACTTTGTTCTTTTTTGGTAAGTAATCGACTTCGCTTGCGATTGTATTTGTAATGATATTCGTAGCCACTTCTGGAGATATTGGCCAATGTGATCAACTCACCGAACCCGGCAACGGAAAAGAAGCCATCGTCATCAGAGATTGCATTGAGTTCCTTGAATGGCTTTTGCGGCGGTCTGGCACCAAAAACACGAACACGCATTCTTACCTTTGCATCAACGACAGGAACCCCTTCGAAGTCGATTACTTACCAAAAAAGAACAAAGTAAAGGCCCCGGATTTAAACCCGACAATACCATGATTTTCAAGATGCGAAAAAAAGCTCCACCATCATTTGTGCTCATCGGGAACTGGGGCTTCGGTTTGCGTGCTGGTGATGCAAAATTATTGGATCTCTATAGGAGGGACTGGGCCAGCCCTGATCGACTGTCAGGAAAGAAATTAAATTACCCAGATTGGCAGGCTGATATCAAAGTTAGCGTCGAAGAGGACGGCAAAAACTTCCGGTTGGTCGTGGAAACTCTCGATGCAGATTCTGGGTTTGTCGTTGAATCCCCTGATTTTTTTGAAGAAATGACAGAAGCTCCAGAGCAAGGTTACCGGCAGAAGCTGGTCATCCCGATTGCAAGGAATAGTGTCGGTAGCCTGTATGCATATATCAAAAATGCAGGTGGTCTGTTTTATAGCAAAATTTATATCGACTACGCCAATCGAGTAGACCGAGATCACGTTGAGATGCGTTGTGGATATTGGACGAACGTAACAGGTGGGCGGGGCCTTGAATTTCTCCCTGAACTCGCCTCTCAATATCGCAGAGATAAAAAAGCCCAACGAAGAACCAGGGTGAAACGTGAGCAATTGACATCAGGCGGAGTTGCCGTTCCGGTTCTTGGGGTGGGTCAATGAAACCCATAGCAATACTATCCGGTCTGCTCCTGTTGATTCCCACGCTCTTGCCGGCAAGCGAATTCAACGGAATCAAATTTATGAAAATATCCGCAGCAGATCAAGCCGTCGTCGTCAAAAGCCCGGACGGCAAACTGCAATTACTCAAAACAGGCGACATGGTTGACGCCGAAACACGTATCGTTGCATTCGAAGACAACCACGCCATTCTCGAGGGTCCGGGCGAATGGGGCCCCATCAAATATTACATCGATGTCACAGCAGGGCAGATGCATGTAACACAAATGGCACGCAGGCCGTTGGAGAAGCACCAATTTCTGGAGGGAGGGGGGATGCAATAGAACAAACGGAGGGAATTCCATGCAATGTAATGTTATGCAGTTATGGCCCGCCTCCCCCGGCGGGCTACCTTTCACGCCACGGCGGTAGGGCAATTAAGAATCACGTTTACAAGGGTCGTTGGAGACGCACCAGTTCCTGGAGGGAAGGGAGATGAAACTCCCCCGCACATGTAATTCAATGCAATAGAGCAATAAGGATGGGCATGCAATGATGGGCCACGGAGGGGTACCCATCATGAAAATGGAGGGGATTTTATGCAATGTCATGGAGGGGAGTGTGGGGGGGACGCGGGGGAGTTTCATTCCCTATGTGATTTAATGTGATGTAGTTGTGGCCCGCCGTAATGGCGGGCCTTTTTTTGGTCAAAAAAAATATTAGCCGCGATGAAAGTCTGTCAAGATCTGTGGTTAGACCAAAACCTTAAGAGTCTAAAGCTTTTGCCCTTACAGATTTTCATAGATTCTAACCGCGGTTTCAGTAATAAAGCTAAAGGCATAATGGGACGCTGATTAACGCTGAAAGGGCATGATTTAGCATAAACCTGATGCTTTGGTTTTAAGTTCAATCAGCGTTCATCAGACTTGATCAGCGTCCAATTGGTTTTATTGTTTTTTGATTTTATCAAGAGAGGAACAAACCAAAGATCTCAATGGGACGCTGATTAACGCTGAAAAGGCATGATTTAGAATCTAAGCCCAAAAGTCTTGGTTTAAGCTCAATCAGCGTTCATCAGACTTGATCAGCGTCCAATAGCTATTTGCTCTTACAGACCTTCACAGATTCTAACCGCGGCTAAAAAAGATTTTGCTTTTAAGTAATCTCCGCATATTCCAGAAATGTCTTCTTCGGTGAAAATATCTTCTGTTCACTAAGTAGCTCATTAATCTCCGGTGCGTTGAAATAACGTGCCTGAAGGGCGCGTCCCTCCTGCATCCAGAAACCAAACTGCGGGATGAAACTGCTGCGCTTGATTGTGTGGTCAACCGTCAGGCCGGCGATGACCAGAATGTTGCGCTCACCGCTGTCGAACGAGTCGGTTAAATAGGCCGCTAAGCGGTGAAACTGGCGCCAGGTGTTGATGTCAGCTATGCGACGGTGCGGATAGGAAGATGTGACAATGTCCGGCATGTAGTCAAAGATGGAGACTTCAAGCAGGGTGTCCGGGTCGTGACTGTCAGCGTTCAAGCGTTTGGTGAAATGGAAAGTGGCTGGATCAAGCAGTTTGCCGATCGACGTTGGCTCTTTCGTGATACCGGTCAGGTTGTGTTGGTAATGTTTGGCAAACTCAGGGTTCAGGCGATAAACCTTGCCCTGGCTGGCATCACGCAAGGGTTCACCATCAACAAGTCGTTCAATCTCCAGGTGCAGGTGAGGGTGGTCATGTTCGTCGGTGTGTTTGCGTAACAGGTATTTATAAGGGATTTCGACTTTCAGTCCGCCGGGTCCGCGGAACAGGGTAACCAGGGTTGCAGCGCGCTGGTAGAGGATCAGGTAGGGCATCAGCAAGCGATGCAACATGCCACAGCAGGGAGCGACTTTGCCGTGGACACGTTCGACATAGCCAATGCCACTGTCCTCGGTGCCGCCAACATGGCTGCCGCCGAGGATAACCAGGTCGCGGCCGTGATGTGAAGCTGAGATCAGGCGGGTCGGATCGATCAGAGCACCGACTCGTCCAAGGTTGAATACCGGACAGTCACAAACGTAGCCGAACAGGCTTTTCTTGATTTTCTGGCTTTCATCCGAGCATTGCCAGACCACCGGCAATGTTCCCGAAAAGTTGTGATCGTCAGTGAACGAACGCATCCGTCCAAACAGGTCCATCAACCCCATGGGGGGTTGGTCGAGAAATGTTTCAACAGGTGGAGAAATCGGCATGGCTTGTCTCCTGACGAATGTTCATATTCTAAAGTGAATTATCAATATAACATTGTTTTATGGTTTTTCCGAAGGGAAAAGAGTCGAGGGTGAGGGGTGAGGAGTGAGGAGTGAGGGGTGAGGAGTGAGGAGTGAGGAGTGAGGAGTGAGGGGGGGGTGAATTTTGAGATATTTTTGAGATGCGTCTGTTATAGTCCAGCAAAATTTGTCCAGGTCACAACAGAATGTAGAAACCCAGAACCCTTAACCAATCTCCACCCACATTCCTTTTAATTTGACATAATAGTGTTCAACTGACTATAACTTACCTTGTTTAAGTTATTAAAGGTTTGAAGGTTCCCAGCTAAAGGGCAGCCCTCACTTGGGGACAGATAAGAATTTTCAAAAGCATTGTCGCGCAACCCGCTACTCGCCACGCGTCACTTCGGTTTTACAGGAGGATTTCAATGAGAAGAAGCAGTCTCATTCTGGTTGTACTGATGGGGTTTTTTGCTCTATTCGGTTGTGCACGTTACGAGAAATATGAAGCCGGTACGGTGATCGAAATCAACGATCCCGGGGCAGGTATTGTTGAGCTTGAAAATGTATCTATTGATGCATTCGTAGACGATGATCAGAAGGATATTACTGAGTATATCATCGGTGGTGGCGATGTCCTCTCCATTTACGTGCCCGGCATGGTCGAGCGCAGCGCCCGTGTCAGTTATTCTGGCAACGATGTCGGCGGTTTCCGCGTCAATACTGATGGCACCATTTTTCTGCCGCACATAGGCAGTGTTCATGTTGCCGGCCTTTCAGTACCGAAACTTCAGGAAAAACTGGTCGGGATCTTTAAAGCCTATATCAAAAACCCGATTCTCACTGTTGAAATCATTGATTTCAAATCCCAGCCAATTTATCTGCTGGGCCAGTTCAACGCTCCTGGTGTCTATTACCTTGATCGTCCCACCAAGTTGCTGCATGGCCTTGCCATGGGCAGAGGTGTCAGTAATAATGCGAATTTGCGTGGTGCCCGCCTGGTGCGTAATGATCGCATTCAGGCGATCGACATCTATGAGCTAATGCACAAAAATGAACTGGTACAGAATATCCAGTTACGTTCCGGTGACACTATTTATGTGCCGGACAACTCGGATTTGCGTGTCTACGTCTTCGGTGCCGTCTCCAAACCTGGCGTGGTGCCGATGTTCAACGGTCGCCTCAACCTGATTCAGGCTCTAACTCAGGCCAGTGTCGACAAGGTGAAGCCCTACAACCACGAGCAGATCCGCATCATCCGTTCCCTCTCGCCGACCAAGGGCCAGTTGATGGTTGTCGACCTCGGCCAGATCATGGAAGGTCTGGCTATGCCGATGTCGCTGATGGATGGCGACATCATCTATGTACCGAAAACACCCATGGGCGGCTGGAACGAGGCGATTGGCGAGCTTCTGCCAAGCTTGCAACTCATCGCCGGAATCCTGCAGCCTTTCGTGCAGATCAATTATCTTAAAGACAATTAGGTCTGACGTCCTGGGTAGGGTGAAAACCTGCGAGAACCATCCGGTGTTTGACGGGTGGTTTTTGTGGTTAACCCTCACTCAGAAACCCTTAACCAGAACCGGAACCAAAATACATGCCCAACCAAAAACATCCCGAATATTCCGAATATCCCCTCGGTCTCGAAAAAGAAGTTCACCTGACCGATTATATCAATGTTGTCCTGCGCCGCTGGAAGATCGTGCTGCTGGTTTTTCTGCTGGTGTTTGTCGGTGTTACAGTCAAAACCTTCCTGACTCAGCCAGTCTACGAGGCCTACGCAACTCTTGAGGTGCGTGAGGCGCAGAAGGGCGGCATGCTGAAAGAACTCGGCATGATGGAAGAGAGTCTGCTTTCCACCGAAATCGAGGTGCTGCGCTCGCGTACACTGGCAGAAAAAGTTGCTGAACGCATGAACCTTGAATGGTCGGTTGCTGAGAGCAGCGAAGGTCTCGACCTGACCATTGGTGAATTCACGATCAGCGATACTCTTCCAGGACTGATCGTCTCCCTGCTTGATGCAAAGACTTATCAAGTCAAAGATCTTTCCGGTCGGGTCCTTGGTAAAGGACAGAGCGGTGAGGTGCTGCACTTGAAAGATGTCAACCTCCTGCTTACCATCACCCATGGTGTCGCTGGTCAACGCGTTGTTTTTGAGCGCCGGCCGATGGAAGAAATTGTCGAGGGGATTATAGAGAGTCTGGATGTTGCCGAGGTGGGCAAGGGGAGTAATATCCTGCGCGTCTCCAGCCAGGGGGTCGATCCCGGTCATGTGCGCGATGTGGTCAATATCATAATTGAAGTCTACCGGGAAATGAACACTGCCGACAATACGCTCGAGGCCGGCATGACCGTTGATTTTATTTCCCAGCAGCTCGGTGGGCTTAAGGATGTTCTCGACAAGTCGGAGCAGCAGCTTCAGGAATACAAGGTCCAGACCGGCCTGCTTACCTTGGCCCGGAAGGCAACTCACTGGTGCAGAAACTGGTGGAGCTTGAGCAGCGTCAGGCCGATATGCGCCTCAAGCGCCAGCGCGTCGAGTACGCCATCAGCACCCTGAAAGAAGCAATCCGTACCGGTAGTTCACTGACTGTGCCGACCATAGAAGGTGTGCCGGCGATTGCCGCGTATGCTGCCCAACTGGCGGATCTCGACGCACAGAAGAAGGGCATGCTGATCGATTTTACCGAATCTCATCCTGAGGTGGTCGAAGTACAGGCACAGGTCAACCGGGTCCGTGAAGCCTTGCTCTCCACCTACCGGACGATGCGCCAGGAGCTGCTTCAGGGCGAACGCGACCTGGTCGAGACCATTGCCGAGTTTGATGCTCATCTGGAAGACATTCCTGAAGCGGAGCTGGAACTCGCCAAGCGGACGCGCGTCAACACAGTCAACGCCGAACTCTACACTTTCCTCTTGCAGAAGCAGCAGGAGGCACGCATTGCCCAGGCGTCCACCATCAGTAACATCAACATCGTCGATCCGGCGCTTACGCCGAAAATTCCGATCAAGCCGAACAAGAAGAAAAACCTGGCCCTTGGTTTTATCCTTGGCCTGATGCTCGGCGTCGGCCTGGCCTTTTTGCTCGATTACATGGATCAGACCATCAAGACCACCGAGGATGTCCGGGAAAAACTCGGGCTCAATGTTTTCGGCATTATCCCGCGCATCCCCTTTGCCGATGAAGATGCCAACTTGCCGAGTAAGCGTTTGGTCACCACCCTGGGACCCAAAACACCGGTAGTGGAAGCATTCCGCGCCCTGCGCACCAATCTCAACTATATTTCGACCAAGCAAAAGCACAAAATCATCATGGTGACCAGTTCTATGCCTAATGAAGGCAAGTCGACAATTGCTGGCAACCTTGCTGTGGTCCTGTCGCAAACCGGGGCCAAGGTGCTGCTGCTTGGCTGCGATCTGCGACGTCCATCGCTCTATGAAATGTTCAGCCAGAAGAACGTTCCCGGCCTGGTTGACCTGCTTGTTGACAAGGACCAAAATGCCTTGCGCCACCTTACCAGTCCGCAGCTTGATTTTATGCCGGCCGGCACCATTCCACCCAACCCGGCGGAGATCCTCGAATCAAGACGTATGGCCAAATTGCTCAACAAGGTTCGTGAACGTTACGATTACGTGGTCATCGACGCACCGCCGGTCCTGCCCGTCACCGACGCCCAGATCCTGGCCCCCAAGGTTGACATCAATCTGGTTGTCATCCAGCCCTGCCGTGTTCCGGAAAAAGCCGCCCTGCAGATGGTTGAGTCACTGAAGTCTGTCGACGCCAAGATCGCCGGAGTCATTCTCAACGATAAATCCGGCCGCGGTTTCAAGTACTATGGCAGCTACAGCTACTACGGCAACAAGTACTATCGTGACTATTATGGTGAAGAGAATGATGAGGCCAAACCGGGGATGATTGCGGGAGCTTTGAAGAGTGTCTGGGAGAAGCTTAATTCTTAGGGTCGGAACGCGTAACGCGTGACTTTTTTAATGGAGGGTTGTTATCGGGCTTTCGATTCCGAGTAGTATTTCTGAGGGATGTGAAAGAATATCTGCAAAGGAATGCATTAATTGCCTTAACTATGCCAAGGGCTCTTGTGGTGAACTGAGGACTCAAGTTATGATTGGCATGGAAATAGACTATAATTAAGAGAGATGTTGGTAAGGGGTGGCTGGAAGAGACTAAGGCTATTTCAGCTATGGTCGGCGGTCTCATCAGTGCCAAGAGGAATTACCTGAACAATAAAGGGCCAAAGTAATGGTTTTCGCATTCCCCGTCCCGCGTTCCGCGTGCCGTTTTTTTTGCTCCGCAAAAAGATGTTCGACTTCCACTCCCACATCCTCCCCGGAATCGACGACGGCGCCATCACCATTGATGATTCCCTCGCCATGGCCAGATCATTGTCTGCCTTTGGTTACAAAACTGTCTGCTGTACGCCGCATTGCATCAAGGGCTACTACGACCTCACCTCTGAAAGGGTGCGTGAAGCAACGCTGAGGCTGCAGGCTGATCTTGATAACGCCGATATCGATCTGGAACTCCGGCCTGGCATGGAATACATGCTCGACGAGTGCTTCGTCGAATACGCCGAGGATTTACAACCGCTTGGCGACACCAGACTGATCCTCTGTGAAGCTCCGCAACTGGCGCATCCCGGGTTCGTCCAGGAAGGTCTGGAGCTTATTCTCGACAAAGGTTTTGTGCCGCTGGTCGCACATCCGGAGAGGACTGAGTATTTTCATCAGAGGCTTCTGGTGAAGGGTGAAGGGTTAAGGGTTGAGGGAGAAGCCTTTGTCTCTGAACTCTTGGCCAAGCCCTCCGGAAAAAGTTTTTTTAAACGCCTGTTTTCCAGAAATGGCCCAAAACCCTTAACCTTTAACCCTGCACCCTTAACCAACCTCGTATTTCTAGAGCGTTGCCTCTTCCAGGCAAACTTGGGAAGTTTCACCAACTACTACGGTGGTGCCGTCCAGCGCCGGGCCTACGAATTCCTTAAACAGGGTGTCTACACCGCCCTCGCCAGCGACCTGCATGACAATTCATCTGCACCTAAAGTCCTCGCACATGATAAATTTGCAATCAACCCGCTGTTAAAAAATCTTTCTGTTTGGGATGGCGTTGCTCCGCCGGCAGAACATACTGATAAGTCTGAGGAAGGCAGGCAGGGGGAGCTTTTTTGATAAATAATGATCAATCATTATTTGCCACGGTGAAAGTCTGTCAAGATCTGTGGTTAGACCTAAACCCAAGAGCCTTGGTTTAAGCCCAATCAGCGTTCATCAGATTTGATCAGCGTCCAATAGCCTTTTGCCCTTACATATTTTCACTGATTCTGACTACGGCTTCAATAATAAGTTAAAGGCATAATGGGGCGCTGATTAACGCTGAAAAGGCATGATTTAGCATAAACCTAAGGCTTTGGTCTTAAGTTCAATCAGCGTTCATCAGATTTGATCAGCGTCCAATAGTTTTTTGCCTTTACAGATTTTCACAGATTTTAACTGCGGCTAACAAGGAGGATTTTCAATGGTTTCTATAGAACAGATAAAAAATCGCAACGCTAAAATAGCCGTTGTCGGCCTCGGCTACGTAGGTCTGCCCCTGGCCGCAGCGTTCGGCCACAAAGCCGATGTCATCGGTTTCGACATCGACGAGCGCAAGATGGCTCAACTGCGCGAGGGTAATGACACCACCGGTGAGCTGACCTCCGCGCAGCTGGCAGCGACGCGGCTCGACTACACCACGGACCCGGCACGGCTTAAAGAGGCGCAATTTCTCATCGTCACCGTGCCGACACCGATCGATGGCAACAACAAGCCCGACCTGCGACCGATCGAATCGGCCAGCCGGATGATTGGCGCCAACCTCGCGCCGGGCAGCATCGTCGTTTACGAGTCGACTGTCTATCCCGGTGTCACCGAAGAAATCGCAGTGCCGATCCTCGAAGAGGTCTCGGGCCTTAAATGCGGCGTCGATTTCAAGGTCGGTTATTCGCCCGAGCGGATCAACCCCGGTGACAAGGTCCATACCGTCGACAAGATCATCAAGGTGGTCGCTGGGCAGGACACCGAGACTCTGGAGACGGTGGCGCAGGTTTACGAGCTGGTGATCACTGCCGGGGTGCATCGTGCTGCCAGCATCAAGGTCGCCGAAGCCGCCAAGGTCATTGAGAACACCCAGCGCGATCTCAATATCGCCCTGATGAACGAACTGGCGCTGATCTTCGGCCGCATGGGCATCCCCACCCGTGACGTTCTTGCTGCCGCCGGTACCAAGTGGAACTTCCTCCCTTTCACTCCCGGCCTGGTCGGTGGTCACTGCATCGGCGTCGATCCCTACTATCTCACCTACAAGGCAGAGCAGATTGGCTATCATCCCCAGGTGATCCTCGCCGGTCGGCGCATCAACGATGGTATGGGCAAGCACGTCGCCGAGCAGACCGTCAAGAAGCTGATTGTTGCCGATAAAGCGGTCAAAGGGGCGCGGGTCCTGATTCTCGGCCTGACCTTCAAGGAGAACTGTCCCCGACATCCGTAACACCAAGGTGGTGGGTATCATTTCCGAACTCAGAGAATATGGTGTCGAGGTGCTGGTTCACGATCCTATGGCAGATTCTGGTGACGCCCGGCGTGAGTACGGGCTTTGATTTGATTGACCTCGAAGGCCTCGCACCGGTGGATGGAATTATCTGGGCGGTCGCGCACAGCGCTTTTGACACGATCACGCCAGAGGTTCTTAAGAGGCTTTGTGACAATGGCAATGGCTCCGGGGTGGTGATGGATGTCAAGGGAGTTTTGACGCGTGATGCTGTTGAGCAGGTCGGGTTGGGGTATTGGAGTTTGTAGGAGGACCGCTATCTGTAAGGAAAATGCAAAAGCAAGGCATAATGGGACGCTGATTAACGCTGAAAAGGCATGATTTAGCATAAACCTAATGCTTTGGTCTTAAGTTCAATCAGCGTTCATCAGATTTAATCAACGTCCAATTGGTTTTATTGTTTTTTGATTTTATCAAGAGAGGAACAAACCAAAGATCTCAATGGGACGCTGATTAACGCTGAAAAGGCATGATTTAGAATCTATACTCAAAAGTCTTGGTTTAAGCCCAATCAGCGTTCATCAGATTTGATCAGCGTCCCATTGCCAGTCGTTTGGTTGTTTTGCTTGTAAGTGTCAAGGTAGGAAGCCTGACCCCGGACTACGGCTCCGATGAAATTGGAGGATACAACGCATGCGTCTTGGTAAACTCAGCATTCTGATGGTATGCCTGCTGCTGCTTTCCGTCCCCGGCTATGCTGCGGGAAATCCCGCTGACATGGTGTCGCCGCAGCTTCCGCTGGAGAGTTGGACTTATCCCGCTTTGGACAGGGTGGTGGCTCTCAGCCGTGTCTATAGCGGCTTGGCCGGCACGCGTCCGCTGACCCGATTGGAAGCCGCCCGCCAGATCGAGGAGGCTTCGTCCAAGGCAGCGCTCTATTCTGTCCCTCCGCAGGCAAAAGTCTTGCTTGGGCGATTGAGGACAGAGTTCCGTGACGAACTGGCGTACCTTGCTGCCGATCAAGACACGGTTGCCGATGTCCCCTCCAGGTTGCTGCGCTCCGCTGAACTGCGCTACACCTATCAGGATGGCAAGAAGTCTGTCTATCCCGGCACCGATGCCCGCCAGTTCTCTCTCAATTACAACAATTCAGGCCGTGAGTATGACAACCACAACAACGTCGAATTCAGTCTGCTGGGTGATGTCAGGCTGTTCGATCACCTGCTGCTCTCCTGGCAACCGCTGGTCAGCCAGCTTGACGAGGACAGCACCGAGTTTGACCTCCTCTCCGCAGTTGCGGCCCTCAACCTTGGCGGCTTAGAGCTCTCGGTTGGGCGGCAGTCCCTCTGGTGGGGGCCGGGTCGGCACGGTTCGCTGCTGCTCACCAATAATGCCGAACCGCTCGATATGGTGCGCCTGACCAATCCTTCGCCGTTGCAACTGCCCTGGCTGCTCAAGTATCTCGGGCCCTTCCGCTTCGACCTGTTTGTCAGCCGCCTCGATGATGACCGCGTTGTGCCCGAACCTTATTTCGGTGGCCTGCGCTTCAACTTCAGACCGGCCTCCTGGCTCGAACTCGGTGCCGCCCGCACCGTCATGTTTGGCGGCGACGGCCGGCCGAGCATCGATGCCTCCGATTTCCTGACCATCATCGGCGGTCAGAACCTCTCCGGCAACGAGGACACCAGCAACTCCATCGCCGGCGTGGACGTGCGTGTGATCCTGCCGTTCTGGGGGGCGCAGGTCTACGGCGAACTCTACGGCGAAGACGAGGCCGGCATGCTGATGTCGAAGAACTCCTGGCTGGGTGGCCTCTACCTGCCGCAGATCGAACCCTCGGGGCGCTTCTCCCTGCGCGCCGAGTACGCCGACACCACCCGCATCAGTGGCGGCACCCCGGTCCTCTACCGTCACGGTATTTACCGGTCCGGCTATATCTACGAGGACCAGATTATAGGCCACCATGTCGGCAGCGATTCCACCGACCTCTCTCTTGAACTACAGGTTGATTTTTCTGCCCAACTCTCTGTGACCCTCGGCTTCGATTATGAAGAACGCGGCAAGTCTCTTGCGCTTCAGGAGAAGCATGCCCAATTTGACCTTAAGGGCACCTGGTGGATGAACTCTGATCTTTCCGTTTCGGCACGCTATGCCTATGACCGTGTGGAGAATTGGAATTTTGCCACGGGCGATGAGGATTTTTATATGGCGAGCCTCGGTGTTGGGTATAGCTTTTAGTTGTAAGCGACAAACCAATGGGATGCTGTTAAAAGTAGGTGCCTTGGGGCAATTAACGCTGAAAAGGTATGATTCGAAAGCAAACTCTGAGCTTTTGTTTAACAGGGATGAAGAGGATTAAGGTTTTGCTCGGTAAGTGTCAAGGCAGGAAGCCCAATATTGCAAGCCTGCCCCCGGCTTCGACCCCGGATTCCCTGTTTCTCCTAGGTTAAAAGTCCTAATTTGATGTAGAATATAGACCAAATACAGACTTGGAGGTCATATGAAACATTTATCAATTGCCGAAGGCGTTATTCCGCTAGGGGATTTCAAAACCCATGCCGCCACTTATCTGAAAAACCTGGATGGGCCTATGGTCATTACCCAGAACGGCCGACCGGCCGGAGTGTTGCTGTCTCCCGCCGATTACGACCAGTTGACTGAACGTCATTTGTTCCTGGAGTCACTAGCTGCCGGACTTGTTGATGCCGAAGAGGGTAGATTGATCGATGTACAGACGTTACAGGAACGGCTGCAGGTTGCCCGTGAACGGCGCATAAAGAAATGAAGGTCCTTCTACCGAGCATGCGACAATCTGTCTGATCGAGATAGAGGATTATATCGCGCTCGATGATCCTGTCGCTGCGCAACGATGGGTGGAGAATCTGATTCAGCGAACCAAAGTTCTTGTTGAGCAGCCGTATATGGGACGCAAGCTGCCTGAGATGCTGCAAGGCCCACTACGTGAATTGATTGAAGGGAACTACCGGATCGTTTATCGAGTGGTTGGTGAAACTGTTGAGATTTTGACAGTTTTCGAACGCCACAGGTTATTACGTGAGGATGACGTCAATTAAAATGTGCCTGTCCCCCATCCTTGGTATAGCGCCAAAAGCCAACGGCAGATTTGACCCTTTTTTAGCATCTTTAACCTCGCACCTCGATCCTTGACTATAGTGTGATGGGTCGATCTATTGTAGAGTGCGGTGGGAGTTGTGTTCTGCGTGAGGACGAAACTTGCTATGATGTCATTTTGCCGTGAAAATGGGGTGTTTAAGGGTGTTTTTGCAGCGGATGATTAGATAAAGAGAAGTGATAACAGGTGGTTGGTGTGGTCCGATCCCAATGGACTTCAAGTCGAGGGCTGATCCCTTCCTAATAAAGCTAAAGGCATAATGGGACGCTGATTAACGCAGAAAAGGCATGATTTAGCCCTTAACCAAAAGCCCTGGTTCTAAGTTTAATCAGCGTTCATCAGATTTGATCAGCGTCCAATTGCTTTTGCCCTTATAGATTTTTACAGATTCTGACCGTGGCTAAAAGAAGGTTTTGATCCTTTGTTGTTTTGAATTGCTATCTTTATTAAGGAGGGAAACGAAGTGAACAGTGTCATAAGAATTGAAGAACTTGAAGAGAAGATCCTGGAGATCAGAGGGCAACGGGTCTTGCTGGACAGGGATGTCGCTGGCCTTTACGGAGTGGAAACCAGGGATATCAATAAGGCAGTCAGCAATAATCCTGGGAAATTCCCGTCTGGCTATCTGTTTGAGTTGACAAAACTGGAAAAGGCAGAACTGGTGGAAAATTTCCACCGGTTCGAAAAGCTCAAGCATTCCAGTGTCAACCCTAAGGCTTTTACCGAAAAAGGGCTTTATATGCTGGCCACCATCATAAAGAGTTCGGTGGCAACACAGGCGACCATAACAATTATCGAAGCCTTTGCAACACTCCGCGAACTTTCTCAAAACATCCGGAAGCTCTCTGGTGTGCAGGACAAGGCGTTGCAAAAAACACTGATGCAAAGAAGCGGGGAGTTGCTTTCGGAGATTTTTGACGACGACCTGCAGGTGAGTGATGCTGAGACCTCCGTTGAGTTGAACTTCGCGGTGTTAAAGTTTAAACACACAGTTAAAAAGAAGCGTGGTGAATGATGGTAGGAATGTCTCATAAAAGCATTATTAGCCGCGGTGAAAGTCTGTCAAGGTCTGTTGTTTAAACCAAAAGGATACAGGCTTAAAGCTTTGCTTTTAAGTTCAATCAGCGTTCATCAGATTTGATCAGCGTCCCATTGCCTGTCGTTTGGTTGTTTTGCTTGTACAGATTTTCACAGATTCTAACCGCGGCTAAATAAAAGTTTTGCAGGTTTAAAGAGGGGGAAAGATGTATTTACCGGATTGTATGGTGTGTTCAAATGGCGAGGTGAAAGACGATCAGAGTTATTGTGGTCGTGAGACGGTTTATAGTCGTTTGACCAATTGTGTAAAGTTGAAGGCTTTGCATTATTATTTGGAACAGGTGGGGGTTGATGTGGTTGCTTTGGATGTGGTGAATCAATGATGTGAGAAGAGTCAAACGTAGACTTGACCCCTTCCCCCAAATGTAAAGATATCAACAACGTCCCCTTGGCACAGATGGTGAGAAATCGGAGGTAATAATGGAAAGAGAACACACGATCAAAGTTTTGTCAGAACACCTTGAAGAGATTCGTAAGAAGTTTGGTGTCGAATCGCTTGCTCTGTTCGGTTCCGTCGCCAGAGATGAAGCTAAATTGGGTAGTGATCTGGATGTTTTAGTTACCTATACAAACTCACCAGGATTGTTTGGTTTTCTTGACTTAAAAGAATACTTAGAGCAGCTATTGTCATGTCCTGTTGACTTGGTTACGGAAAAAGCTCTTAAAAAGCAACTGAGAGAAAAGATTCTCAGGGAGGCCATCAGTGTCCACTAGGTCATGGTATATGCGCATTGAAGACATCCTTGAGGCGATAAGTGCTATAGAGGAATATACTGTAGGGATGGACTTTTCTTCCTGGGAGAAAGATCGCAAAACCATTGATGCCGTTATCAGGAACTTTGAGATTATCGGCGAAGCTGCAACGCATGTTCCTGACGAAGTGCAGGAAAGTTTCAGTGAAGTACCTTGGGCAAAGATGAAGGGTATACGGAACATTCTGATTCACGAATATTTTGGTGTTGATATCGAAGTTGTCTGGGAGACCATTCAAAAAGATCTTGGAATATTGAAGCTAGCGCTTGAGAAGGTTGAGGGCTAGCTTTTCCAGATTCTTTAATGAAAAGGCACCTGTTCCCCGAACCGTGGTGTGGTTCGATCCCGACGGGCATCAAAAGCCAACGGCAGACTTGACCCCTTTATTAAGGTCAAAAGCATTATTAGCCGCGGTGAAAGTCTGTCAAGGTCTGTTGTTTAGACCCAAACCCAAGAGCCTATAGCTTTTGACCCTGCAGATAGATTTTCATAGATTCTGACCGCGGCTAAAAGAGGGTTTTGATCTTTTAATGGGACGCAGATTAACGCTGAAAGAGCATGATTTAGCCTTTAACCAAAAGCTTTGCCCTTAAGCTCAATCAGCGTTCATCAGATTTGATCAGCGTCCAATTGCCTTTTGCCCTTATAGACTTTCATAGATCCTGACCGCAGGTGATTCCTTATTTTGAGATAATTGCGAGTAAACATGTGTATACTGCGCGGGTTTGGAAACAGCATTCATCAGTTGCCTGGCCTCCTCCTCCTTGCAGAATATGCTAAAGGCTTAATGGGACGCTGATTAACGCTGAAAGGGCATGATTTAGCTCTTAACCCAAAGCTTTGCCCCTAAGTTCAATCAGCGTTCATCAGATTTGATCAGCGTCCAATTGTTTTTGTTTTTGCAGGTTTAAAAAAGATAGTGGGGGAAATATGTATTTACCGGATTGTATGGTGTGCCCGAATGGCGAAGTGAAAGACGATCAGAGTTATTGTGGTCGCGAGGCAGTTTATAGTCGTTTGACCAATTGTGTGAAGTTGAAGGCTTTGCATTATTATCTGGAGCAGGTGGGGGTTGATGAGGTTCCGTTGGAAGTGGTGAATCAATGAGGTGAGAAGGGCCAGGTTTGACCCCTTCCTTGGTATAAGGGAAGATTGATCGAGTGCAGGTAGAAACGCATGAAATCATGGACGTCCCCTAATTCCTAATTCAGATGGCAACAATAGATAAAAGCAGATGAAAATTGGAGCATACATCCATGCGCCTTGGTAAACTCAACATTCTGATGGCATGCCTGCTGCTGCTTTCCGTCCCCGGTTATGCCGCAGGAAATTCCGCTCACAAAGTGTCACCACAGATTCCATTGGAGAGTTGGACCTATCCGGCTATGGACAGGATTGTGGCTCTCTGCCGGGTCGATTCAGGCCTGGCCGGCACGCGTCCGCTGACCCGATTGGAAGCCGCCCGCCAGATCGAGGAGGCTTCGTCCAAGGCAGCGCTCTATTCTGTCCCTCCGCAGGCAAAAGTCTTGCTTAGGCGATTGAAGACTGAGTTCCACGACGAGCTGGCGTATCTTGCCGCCGAACAAGACACGGTTTCCGAAGTCTCCTCCAAACCGCTGCGATCCGCAGAACTGCGCTACACCTACCAGGATGGCAAAAAGTCTGTTTATCCCGGCACCGACGCCCGCCAATTTTCACTTAATTACAACAATTCCGGACGCAAGTACGACAATCACAATAACGGTGAATTCAGCCTGCTGGGTGATCTCAGGCTGTTCGACTACCTGTTACTCTCTTGGCAGCCGCTGGTTAGTCAGCGTGGTGATGGAGACGCCAAATTGAAAGCTTTGTCCGTAGTC
>PVMK01189310.1_pt2 | contig 16554 bp, 16 predicted proteins | sample 1853481 | NCBI WGS metagenome assembly PVMK01 (sample SAMN08533507, study PRJNA380276) | Marine sediment metagenome, whole genome shotgun sequencing project.
TTTTTAATGCTTAATTCCTAATAAACACAGTGAGTTATAACTGTATATATTTTATTTCTAAAAAAATTTTATAATAATGCTTAAATTTCTGTTGACAACTTAAGTAAAATACTTATATTTATAATAAGTAGTTAATACAGCTACTTAATATTCATCCTCCATCCTCCTTTAAAGAGGGAACGTTCCAAAGCCCACTGGGACATTCCCTCTTACTTTTTTAGAGATATTGAATTAATTCTTAAATATGATTTATTTTATGTCTCGACTTTTTTTAAATATTGTCATGAATAACAAAGCAAAAATCATCTCATTAATACTTATTCTCTTTATTGCAATTATCTCTGTCATGGCCTACCTGATATACCAGGCTAAAAATAAGGAGACCTTTAACGGTTTTTATAATGAGAAGGTCCTGGATAATTTCAGTCTTAAGGATGGTAAAGGAAGGGATGTATCACTATCTGAATATAAAGGGAAATTAGTACTTCTTAATTTTGGCTATACAAGCTGTCCTGATATATGTCCCACTACACTCGGTAATTTACGTTCTATTTATTCTAAACTTGATGAAAAGCAGGATGACGTGCAGGTAGTATTTATCTCGATTGACCCGGACAGGGACAATCCCGAAAAACTTGATGAATATGTAAATTTTTTCAATGATGATTTTATAGGGCTTACGGGTACAGAAGACCAGTTAAAAGAAGTATCTGATATATTTAATATTTTTTATTTTAAAGAAGGGGTCAACACAGACAAAGATTATTTAATGAGCCACCCTACATCTATATACTTAATTGACCGTGAAGGGAAATTAATTCTTAAATACCCACACAATACAAAACAGGAATTTGTTGTTGAGGATTTAAAAAGACTTTTGTAAGATGATAATGCTATGAAATATTTGATAATTATACTATTTGCCATAATTTCGTGCAGTCAGGATACCGGCAGCGGGATAGAGATTAAAAATGCCTGGATAAGAGAAGCCCCACCCGGAGCTACTGTAGCGGCACTTTATCTTGAAATTAATAATAATGGTGGTGAAGACCGAATCGTTTCCATAAACACCCCTGTATCGGAAATTGCTGAAATTCATAATACACAAGTTGCACCTGACGGCACAGGAAAGATGATAAAGCTGGAAAATGTCTCAATCCAGTCCGGAGAACTATTAAAATTTTCGCCAGGTGGAAAACATATAATGTTAATTAATTTAAAAAAAAGTACTAAAACCGGGAGAAGTTTATGAAGTAACCGTAGATTTTAAAAATTCTGGCCAGAAATCTGTAAATGCTGTTGTCAAAGGTTTTAGTGACAGCGGAGGCGAAAACCATAGTGGTCACTCTATGGGCCATTAACGGCATCGGTATTTTCTTTTTCTTTAAACCCTGAAAGTTCTGCAAGTTTGCTTAATTTGTACTGACCCTTGTAATATTTGCCTTTTATTTCCCACGTTGGGTAAGAAGCTATACCCCTGGCAAAACAAAGAGAAGGGTTTGCATTAGCTCCCCTGTTATCACATTCGACATATTCAATAAAGTTAAATGCACTGCCAAACTCCTTTTTCTGATCAATGCAGTGTGGGCATTTGTAGGATCCGTACATTTTTGCCCCAATACCGCCCAAATGTTTTGCAAGTGCTACCTGGTAGCTGTTTGAGTCCCCAATAAAGTCCTGGGAAGAATGTATGCTATTTGCACCATATATAACGATTGATGCAAAAACTATTGCAAATAAAACCAATTTCCCTGCAGATGTTCTAGGTGCGTGGGACGATTTTTTTAAAAGCAATAAAACTAGAATAGCCAGGATTATTACAAGCGAGACAACGCAGAAAGAACAAATGGCCTTTATTTTAAAGATCTCTACATAAGTTAGATAAAGGGAAAAAGAGGTACCAATAACCGTAATGTAAAACAGCAGGTTCCATTTTTTTCTTTTAGTAAACGAGTAGAATGAAACTGCTAATATTAATATATATCCGGCAAGCCCAATTACCGAAACAGGTATTCCAATTATTCTGGAATAGATGCTGTTGTTGACTATGTCACACTCTTTACCGGTAATACAATAGTTTAAATCACTTCCACCTAATATTTTTACAGACAAGTAGGCAGATATCATCAGTCCTGCAAAAGCCAGCAGTTTTATCAGGTTCAGATCTTTGTTTAAAAATGATTTTGATGAACTCATAATTTAAGTATTTAATTTTAACTAGTTACGATAGAAATTATATTATAAATAATAAAATAATAATTGGTAATACAGATTTGGATAAAAAAGAAATTTACTGTAATTTTTTAATTGCATCACTAATTTTTTTTTATATTGGGTTCATCTAGCAATACTGTTTTATCACTGAACGGATCAATTAAGTTTTTCTGGGTTTGAGTTGCAGTATTTGAAGGGTTTGAATATTTCTTCTCAATTGATATCAACTGGGTAAGTTCCAGGAATATAAGCAGCTTAAACGTATCCTGGTTGCTTAAGGGACTGGCGGTTACTAAATCGCTGATACTAATTTCTTCCTTAATCATGTTAATTAGTTTGATTTCCTTGATTGAATTTAGATTCAATTCCCCAATTTTAGTAAAGAGTACTTCTTTTGGTCTGATCAAGCCGTCGATATCAATATTGCTGTATAATGGGTCTTCAAATATATAATGTTTGTCAACAGCTTCGTATATTACCTGTATAGGGTCAATGCGAAATATCGTTTCAACCTCGGTCTGGTCTGAATACTTAAAACCGTAAAAACCATCTATGCACCTGAACCCGTTTAATAGTTTGAGTTTGAGCTGGAGTTCAAGAATGCTGCTAAGTTCATGCGGAGTAATTTTGCCTAATTTAATAAGTGACTCTCCAATCTTAAGTCCGGATTCAAGAGTAAAATCAATAGCACTCTCCTGGTCTTTTATAGAAATCGTTTTATTTTCGACCAGTAATTTACCAAGCAAATGGTTTGGGTCATTGCATTCTACAAACTGTATATATCCATCATGAAAATAGATATTTAATGTTAAATCAGATTCTACATACAAATGGCCAAGGCTTTTTTCATAGTGGAATTTACTAAGTAGTTTTGCAAAATTTGTCTTTTCGAGTCTTCCCGACACGTCATAGGTATTGTCACCGTTTGTCCCTAAGTTGCCCGGGATTTCAAAGAAATTTGATTCATTAACAGGTGAAATGTGATCGAAGCTATCGGTTGTTAAACCAGATTTATTGGTTTCTATTATTGCTTCAATAAATTCATCAACACTTGAAAACCTGTCATTGGTATTTTTGGATAACGCTTTTAAAATTATATTTTCAATCTCTTTAGGGATTCTGGGATTTATTTCTGTGGGCAGAGGTGGCGGGGCTTCTACCTGAGCTTTCCTTACTTCAAAGTCTGATTTACCAGTTGTAGTGAAAGGGACTCTTCCGGTTATTAATTCATAAAATGATATCCCCAGGGAATAAATATCTGCCCTGTGGTCTATTTTTTTGCCAAGTATCATTTCAGGGGCCATGTATTTCGGTGTACCTATTACTCCACCTCCTTCGGATGCAAGCTCGGTGTCGCCAACTATCTGGGCGATTCCAAAATCAGTTATCTGCACATTGGTGGATGTGAGTATAAAATTGCTGGTCTTTATGTCTTTATGAATAACATTTTTCTTATGTGCATAACTTATTCCTTCCAGTATCTGAAGAATAATTTTAGTACCGTAATCAACGTCGAAAGCTCCCTGGTGGTTAATTATATTTGATACGCTCTCACCTTCAACGAATTCCATTATTATGTAATGGTTGTCTTCAAATTCGAAAAAATCGTACACAGTAACAATATTTGGATGATTAAGTTTTGCCTGGATTTTGGCTTCAGAGTAGAATCGGGCAACCATCTCATTGTTGCTAAGGAGTTTTGGATGAATCATTTTTATGGCAACGATCCTCTCAAGTGAAAGGTGGATAGCCTTATATACCTTTCCCATACCGCCGTGGCCAATTTCCTGAGAAATTTTGTAATTTCCTATTACTTTACCAATAGACATTTATGCTTCCCTAATTTGCTTTAAAAGGACTATTATTATTTAGATTATCCAAAAAATTGTTCTGATCCTTAACCTCTGAATCAACTACCTTAGTGATCTGAACAGTAATATTGTCCTTTCCACCCCTTTTGTTAGCTATATTAACCAGCGATTTACATGCTTCATCGGGATCGTATATGTTTAAAATACTGCATATTTCTTCTTCATCGATGTATTCTGTTAGTCCGTCCGAGCATAAAAGAAATACGTCACCCTGCTTTGCTGTAAACGGTTCATACGTTTCAACTTCAATCTCATCAGTAATACCTACTGCCTTAATAAGCATATTTCTGTGGGGAGAAGTTTTCGCTTCTTCTTTTGAAATGATTCCTGAATCAAGCATTTTTTCTGCAAGAGTATGGTCTTTTGTAAGCTGGGTAATTTCTTTGTCCCTTACAAGGTAAGCTCTTGAATCGCCGACATGAGCAAGGAAAGTTTTATTGTTAAATATAAGCATCGCTGTACAGGTAGAACCCATACCCCTTAGTTCTTCCTTATCTGTTGATGCCTGAATTACATTCTGGTTTGCTATTACAATAGAGTTTTTTAGGGAATCAAGTGCATTTTTTTCCAGGTTGTTGTCCTGTGATTTAAAATAATCTTCTATGGAATTTACCACTGTTTTACTGGCTACTTCACCAGCCTGGTGTCCTCCCATGCCATCTGCCACAACCAGAAGCAAAAGTTTCTCATTTGAGTTATCAACATTGAATTCTAAAAAAGAATCTTCATTGTTTTCCCGTAATTTCCCTATATCTGTTACGCTTGATGTTTGTAACTGCATAATTTAAAACTCTTCAGTTTGAATGGAATTTTATGAATACTTTCTATAGCATGAATACCATTTTATGATTGCCTATTTGAATCACATCACCGCTTTTTAGAATTTTTTCATGTATTTTTTTGCCATTTACTTTTGTAGGTTTAAAAAAAGACCCGGTATTAATTATTCTAAAATTTCCATCCGACTGCCTTACTATTGATGCATGAGTATCTTTCACAAACAGTTCATTTAAATTAACATGTGCATCAGGATTTTTTCCGATTGTAAAATATTCAACATGGATAGGTACTTCTACCCCCCCTGATCCTATAAGTTTAGTTTGGTTTGAAGGAATTTGGGACTCAAGACGTTTCAAAAACTTGTCCTGGGTGTTCTGGTCAACCATCACTGTGTGCCCTTCAGTAAATGCTTCATCCTGGACCTTTGTTGATTGATCTAGGGTAAGAGTGTGTTTACCAATCAGGATGATATCGCCAATATGTACATCAGCCCGTTCAACCTTATGTCCATTCACATAAGTGCCGTTTGCACTTCCGAGGTCTTTTATTATTATTTTTTGACCTTCTCTATGAATTTTTGCGTGAAACCTGGATACAGCTAAGTTGTTGATATATATATCGTTTTCAATATCCCTTCCGATTGATATTGTCTCAGTATCAAATTTCTTTTTTTCTATCATCCTTGCATCAAGGGTGACTGATATAAATGTCTGATTGAGGTTCATATTCTCTTAATTCCAGTTAAATATTTACTAATATTATAAAACTTAAATTTCATTTTTGTTATAACTTATTTATAATCATTTATGTATATTAAGAATATTATGCAATTTACGTACCAATTGAAGGTGTTTTAATGGAAAGGTGGTTTATACTCGGATTATTGGCAGTATTCTTATTCGGTTTAGGGAGTTTTCTCGGGAAATTTGCTTCCAACTCTGACATTTCACCCAGGGTATATTTTTTTGAAGTAGTTGGAACCATAACAGTATTTACTACATTTTTCCTCTTAAAAAAATCCGAGATTTTAAATGGTTTTTCAGTTAATTATTATGCAATAGGTATGGGTTTATGCTGGGGAATAGGCACTGTACTCTTTATTTTTGCCCTGGAAAATTCTAAAATTTCGATGATTACCACTTTAACGGCTTTGTACCCCGCTATAACAATTATCCTTGCGTATATATTCCTGGCGGAAAGGCTTGATACGAAAGAGATTGTTGGTGTACTGTTGGCTATGGTTGCAATCTTTCTGATTGTGAAGTAGATATTAACCATTTATCCTTTTCAGGTTAACAAAGGCTTAATATTTGGTGTTAATATTGTTGCAGTATGTAGATTGTATAAATCAGGATTAATTATGTCTAATAATAAAAATTTTTCGTCAAATATAAACTATTCAAACGATATCACCCAAACATTCTTGGGACAGGTTGTGTGTTATATTTCAAATATTTTTTCACCCCCGCTGGTTGTGATTTACGGAATATTAATTTCAGCTTATTATATTGATACTTCTTCAAGGTGGGTGTGGGCGACACTTTTTATTATGCTTTTTGTTCTTCCGCCTACACTATATGTAGTTAGCCTTCTAAAAAAAGGCCAGATAAAAGATTTCCATATTAATGTCCGAAATGAGCGTGTTAAACCTCTTTTGGTTATGTTAATTAACACACTTGTTGGTGTCGGAATATTTTATGCCTTGGGAACTCCGAAATTTTTTATAGTTTTTACTCTTTGCTGTCTAATCTCGGTTTTGCTTACGCTCTTTGTTACACTCAGCTGGAAGATCAGCGGGCATGGGCTGGCTGCCGGCGGACTTTGTGTGATTTTGATTACCACAATGCATGAAGCAGCGATTCCTTTTACAGCGATTGTTCCAATAATTGCCTGGTCAAGAGTTAAACTTTGCCGCCACACGGCACTTCAGACTGTTGCCGGAGTAATTCTGGGTTTTTTAACTTTTGGCATCCCTCTTTACCTGACGGGACTTATTTAAAAAAATATTAGTTTTACTGGCCGAGGATCACGGATTCCTGACAATCAAGCTGGCGGCTGCCTATTTCAAAACTGTCTACTAATTCTTTATCTGTGTAATCAGTATCATTGCTTTCAAGTATAAAGTCTATGATATATGGAACATTGTTTTTAAATTCAGCAGGGTAGATAAAATCTGAATTTAACCATTCTTCTATGTGTTTTTCAAAATCATTATCAATACTATTGAGGGTTTTAATTCCAAGCCTGCTGAGAGCCTCGGCATTGCATTCCTGTTCGTACTGTCCCTTCATTGGGATTGTGAGGATTTTCTTGCCAAGATATAGTGCCTCTGAAGGTGTTTCGAAACCGGAGTTGCAAAGTATGCCCTCACTTGTGGCAAGGCTTTTAACAAAATGTGCGTTGTTTATTGGGTTAATAGTTACATTCTTTTCATTGTAAGGTTTGCCCTTATAATGCTTGGAGAAGAGCTCCCATTCGGCATCTATCCTGTTGAGCCGTTCGGCAAGGTATTTTTCATCAAACGAAGGAAGGTACACTGTATAATGGCCCATGTTTTTAACATCGGCATGTCTTACCTCTTCCCTTATAATAGGTGTTTCAATAAAACTGTCATATTTTTTGTAGTGAAGTCCGATAGGAATTGAAACCGGTGCGTACCACTTAATGATAAATTCTGCAAAGGTATTAATCTTTTCGGGCCTTGGCATAAATTCAGAAACAAAAGCAGTCTGATGTGAAAGAGAGATGTAAGGTTTCTTTTTCCTTTTACATGCCCAGGATGCAATAGGTTCAAAGTCACTAATTACCACATCGTAGTCTTCTACCGGAAGATCGTATATGTCTAACAGGAACTTGTTGGGCCTGGCTTTAATAATACTGTTGTAATAATCAATACCCCCGGTTTTGCCAAAAACAAAACCCAGGCCTTCAAGCTGGTATTTTACTTTAAATCCAAGATTTACTTCGTGTTGGCTTTCGCTGACAAGGATGTCAACGTCAGCTTCTTTTACAAGGTATTTAAGTACCTCTTTGGATCTGCTGATATGGCCGTTGCCGGTACCCTGAATAGCATATAGGATTTTCATTTTAAACTAATTATAAATTCTAAATCCCTAAATTCATATATATGATAAGTTTACAATAAATACACAATTCCGGTTATTCGGAAATATGTGTATATAATATATAAATTTTTATTAATTTTACATGAATGTAATATAAATTTCACGTTTATGCGCGATGTTAATTATTCCGGAGCAGACCATTAAAAAGTTCAGGCTGGTATACAAAGCAATACTTTATGCAATATGCGTACTGCTGTTTTTACTGATAAATCTTATTATTTACGTTATTGTACCCGGCAAGAAAAATAAACTTTTTCTTTCGACAAGGGCAACAACCTTTATAGTCAGGATTTCCTTAATTGTTTTGGGGGTTCATGTAACGGTTAAGGACAAAAATAATTTACGTGCGGGTAACAACTTCCTTGCCGTATCAAACCATGTCTCGTACCTTGATATTTATTCAATCGCCTCGATTATGAACTCTGTCTTTGTTGCAAGTGTAGACGGGGTTGAAAAGGACCTTCTTATGGGTACTGCCACAAAGCTAAGCGGCGGGCTGTTTGTAGAGAGAAAAAACAGGTCAAGGGTTAGGGAAGACATTAATTCGATAAAGGAAATACTCGACCTTGGTTACAACGTGGTACTTTTCCCCGAGGCAGGGGCTTCAAACGGTGACGGCGTAATTCCGTTTAAAAGCTCTTTTTTTGAATCTGCTTTAAACGCTAAGGCAGATGTTGTAACTATGAGTATCAACTATACGGGTTTAAACGGGGAGCCGGTTACAAAGGAAAACAGGGACAGTGTCTATTTTTATGGACACCTTAAGTTTTTTCCGCACTTCTTTAATCTTCTTGAACAGAAATCTGTTTCCCTAAACATAAACTATATGTCGAAAATCGAGTTTGATCCCAGCCGAAGCCGCAAAGAACTTTGCGATATAGCTTATAATGAAATTTCTGGTGCTTTTAAGAAAATGTAGAATATACTGTCAATTTTTAGAACTAACCCACTTTTGATGCATCTACAGATGGGGTGGTTTATCTTGCCCTAATTTATGGGTTAAGTTAAGATTAGTTGCTTAATAATACATTAAATTAACAATGGAGAATCAGATGGAGATTAAATGGGCCAAGAGAATTGAGCAACTCCCACCTTATTTGTTTGCAGAAATTGACAGAAAAAAGAACGAACTTATTAAAAAAGGTGTGGATGTAATTGACCTCGGCGTAGGTGACCCGGACATTCCAACCCCTGATTTTATTATCAATGCATTAAAAAAAGCTGCCGAAGATCCATCCAATCATACATATCCATCGTATATAGGTATGATGGCATTCAGAGAGGCTGCTTCGGAGTGGTATAAGAAAAGGTTTAACGTCAACCTTGACCCCGCGACAGAGATTGTTGCATTAATAGGGTCAAAGGAAGGGATTGCGCATACACCGCTTGCGTTTCTTGACCCTGGGGATGTTGCCCTTGTGCCTGATCCCGGCTACCCGGTTTACCCGGTTGCAACAACATTTGCAGGCGGAACGCCCTACTCTATGCCGCTACTCAAAGAAAACGGCTTTTTGCCTGACCTTGATTCAATACCGGCCGATGTTATTAAAAAAGCACGGCTAATGTTTATTAACTATCCTAATAACCCGACCACTGCCTGTGCTGACGTTGGGTTTTTCAAAGAAGTGGTTGATTTTGCAAGTAAGAACAACATCCTTGTCTGCCATGATGCCGCTTATACAGAAATTGCATTTGACGGTTATGTGCCGCCAAGTTTTCTCGAAGTCGACGGAGCTATGGACGTGGGACTTGAGTTTCACTCACTTTCAAAAACATTTAGTATGACGGGGTGGAGAATTGCTTTTGCCGCCGGAAACAGCAGGGCCGTAGCAGGACTTGGCAAGGTAAAAACCAACATTGATTCCGGTGCATTCCAGGCTGTGCAGGTAGCGGGAATCGAAGCACTAAATAACTATGAATTAGGACTTGAAGACAGAAAAAAAGTTTACCAGGACAGGATTAATCTTTTTTGCAAATGCCTTGATGAAGCCGGACTGGACTACACAAAACCAAAAGCCACATTTTATGTATGGTTTGATGTACCCAAAGGGTTTACCTCGTCGGAGTTTGCAGCAAAAATGCTGGAAGAAGCCGGTATCGTAATTACACCAGGCAACGGATTCGGAGATGCAGGTGAGGGATATGCCAGAGTCTCGGTAACATTTGACACAGAAAGAATATTAGAAGCCACGGAAAGGATTAAAGAATTTAGTTTTTAACGGACATTATCAGAGACATTGGAACATTTAGTTTTTGCTGCCAAATATATAGTTACAGCCATATACGTAATCTCACTTATGCTTCTTTGTACGTTCGGGCTTTACAGGCTGTATCTTTCTATACTCTTTAACAAGTACAAACCATTTATTGTTTCCCCAAAATCAAAGTTTAATAATCTTCCAAGAGTTACGGTACAGCTTCCGGTATTTAACGAGATGTATGTTGTAGAGAGGCTGATATCTGCGGTTTGCAAGATTGATTATCCAAAAGACCTGCTTGAAATTCAGGTCCTTGATGATTCTACAGACAATACATCAGATATAGCATTAAGATGTGTGGAAGAGTATCAAAAAAAAGGTTTTGATATAGTATTTCTTCACCGCGACAACAGGAAAGGCTACAAGGCCGGCGCACTCGAGGAAGGAATAAAAGTCGCGAAGGGCGAATTTATAGCAATCTTTGATGCTGACTTTTTACCTCCTGCAGATTTTCTTAAAAACACTATTGATTACTTTACTGATAAAGAAGTAGGAATAGTCCAGACAAGGTGGGGCCATCTCAACCAGGACTATTCTGTACTTACCAAAGCACAGTCTGTCCTTCTTGACGGGCATTTTATCATTGAACAGCCGACAAGATACAGGCATGGAGTGTTTTTTAATTTTAACGGAACTGCCGGAATACTTAGAAAAAGCTGTATTAGTGAATCCGGCGGCTGGCAGCATGACACACTTACCGAGGACCTTGACCTTAGCTACAGGGCGCAGCTTTCAGGCTGGAAACTTGTTTATCTCAAGGATGTTGTCTCTGACGCAGAGCTCCCGGTGGATATGAATGCATTTAAATCCCAGCAGCACAGATGGGCAAAGGGCGGCATTCAGACAGCTAAAAAATTATTACCTACAATTCTTACAAGGCCCGACCTCCCGTTTAAAGTAAAAGCAGAAGCTTTCTTTCATCTACTTGGCAATATTTCTTATCTTTTATTACTTGTACTTTTAACTTTTATGCTGCCTATGGGCTACTTCTGGAAATCGATTGGATGGGAAAAAGTTGTAATTATTAACCTTCTCACAATTTCAGCAGGTACGGGAAGTATCTTTTATTTTTATTACCTGACTATAAGGGAAGTACACGGTGATAAATGGAAAGAGTATTTTAAATATATTTTTGTTGCACTTGGCCTTGGAGCAGGGCTAGCGTTAAATAACTCAAAGGCAGTTCTTGAAGCATTGTTTGGAAGGCAGTCCGAGTTTAAGCGTACACCGAAATTTGCCGTTCAAAATCAAAGGGATGTATGGTCCACAACAAGTTATGCGAGTTCAAAGGATGTCACTGCTTTCTTTGAATTTATGCTTGGTATTATGTTTTTGGCCCAGACGGTTTATGCCATATATAAAGGTTATATTGGATGGATTCCTTTCCTTTTACTGCTTCAGTTCGGATTTATCTATATATCAATCTATTCTTTTATTCACAGCTGGAAAAGAAACAAAGTTTCTTAAACCAGGCCCCCACCCGGGAGCCCGGTTATAAATAACTAATAATTAATGCTGGCCTTTATGCTGGCCGTTGTATATCAGAACACCCGCAAGGTTTACAAGTGGGTAAATGGGGCTGTTATAATATCCGCCGTAACCATATCCGTTGTATGCGTACGGTCCATAATAGGGTCTAGGGTAAGGCTTGTAATAGTGACGAGGCTTTGCCCTGTAGTAGTTGTAGCCATAGCGTGGCTTGTAGTAATGTTTGTTGTAATGACCGGAATAACCATAGTACTTATGTGGTTTGTGTCCGTAACCATGACCATTACTATAATTCTTAGGCTTATGTTTATTACCATAATATGCATTTTTGTTATGCTTATTATGATTGCCATGGCGATTAGCATCCTTCTTATAAGACTGATGATTCCCCCCATGATTACCATAATGCTTTTTATAGCTTTTAGCCTCAGTGAAATTTGGGGCTGCTAATATAAAAGCGGTTAAAGCTAAAAAACTAAGGATATATTTACTCATTTTATACCTCCCGTTTAGTTTTCTATCATTCGACAAGCTCATGATTAAAATAAATAGTGAGCAAGCCGAACTATAACTTTTAACTATATGTTTAGAGTAATGTTTCAGAAAAAATATTCATATAATTTAAAGCCTCGAAAACTCTATTCCCTGCCTAATTAAAAATAGTTATAAATGTTTAAATACAGTAATTGTTGAAAATGTAATAAAATAGGAGGTAAAAAAGGGGGACGCAAATCATTTAAGTATTTAACGCCATTTTAAGTTAGTTTTATTGCACCGTTAATTCCGATAACAAGCATTTGTACACCTAATTTGTAAGTGCAACGAAAAGAGGCGTATTGGCGATTGGGTTCATAATAGCAAAGAATGCCATTAAGACAGTTGTAAAGTGAACTAAAGGATTATCCATAAATAAAAATAGTACCTAATTAATTTATTCACCGAGAAAATTTTTGGCCATCTGGTGCTGAACAGGAGGCAATATATTAATCAGCAAGGCTAATGCAGACAGTGTTAAAGATGATATAAAACCAGTGGATGTTAGCATCTTTCTTGCCCTTTCACTCCTGGCAATTGTTTCAGCGCCGGCTATGTGCCTTGATTCACTGTAGCCTTCCAAATCATCTTCATCTATTCGCCTCGCAAACTCTGCTGCATCTGCGATGCCGAGATTCATCCCGCGCCCGCCTGCAGGGGAATGGCAGTGTGCGGCATCACCCGCGAGAAAAACTCTTCCGATTTTATATTCTTTTACCTGCCTTATTGAAATCGTAAACTGTCCTTCACGGTGTTTGTTTTTAACTTCGAGTTTCAGGGGGAGTTCAGCAAGTGCATCTTCTGTGTTAGAAATGACCCTGTACCTGTTTTCTTCAAGCGGGGCTACTACCACTACTTTGCCATGATTCACGAGGCATACCGTAAACATTTCGTGGTAGGGCCAGTTAAAGGCATCGACATCTGCAATTGACCAGGTCTCAGGCAGATCAAATCCCGGATAATCTATGCCTAGGCTGTTTCGTACCACACTATGAATACCGTCTGCTCCAAGTACATAGTCATACTTCTCTTCTTTTCCGTTGTTAATAGCAACAAAGACATTGCCCTCATCCTGGCGAAGCCCGGTCAGCTCATTGCCATAACTTACAAATCCACCATAACGGTGAAAGGCATCCCTGAGTGCGGCCTCAGTCCTGTCCTGGGCAAGTGCAATAGCATAATCCCAGTCCGGATGGCCACCGGTTAATGAAAACCGGACCAGTTTTTTGCTGCCCCTAAAAATCTGTACTGTCTGAAGCCTAACCCCTTCGGATAACAGCTGTGCTGTTACCCCGGATGGTTTCAGCGTGTTCAGACTGCCGGGCAAAATTCCTACTGCACGTGATAATACTGAAGGGCCGTCTTTTTTATCAATTATTTTGGGAATAATACCAAGCCTTGCCAGTTCGACTGCTGCTGTTAAACCCGTAGGTCCTGCACCTGCTATTAGTATTCTCTTTTTGTTTTCATTAGCTGGCATTTAAACATTTTTCCTGATTGGAATAAGTTGAAATTACAATAATGAATTATACAGCTGGAATGAAAAGAATATGGAATAAAATAAGGGGAAGGTAAATATAAAAGAGGTGGGAGATTTTATCCCACCTCTCTAATTTTAAATGTTTATTAGTGAAGTGAAGGGGAGTTATCAATTACCGCTTTTGCAGTAGGTTTATAAATAGATTTGTCAGGCGACTCTGTACTAAACTTTGCATTATCTACGGTATAACTTGCACCTTTCCCGGGGTCTTCGGGGTTCCATCCGGGATAAAATGTAAGTTTTGAGGGGATCAGAAGGTCGTTAACTGTCTGCCATTCATCATATACCCAGGTTACTCTTTCTACTTCAGCAACTTCCGTCACGGTGTGGCTGATAAGTGCAACCCTGTTGGTCTCAGGATCAATCAGAACATAGTATTCATCATTTGATGTATGCCCTACGCCTTTTTCAAAACCGGCTTTTACAAATTTATATGTTTTACCATTAAAAGTTGTTGAACCTTCGTCGGTCAGGACAACTCCGGGGTCTGCAAAGACAAATGGAATTCCCACGAAATAAAATGACCCGAGGCTAAAGAACCTGGGCTTTAATCCTACAGCTTCAGGGCCCGGATCTGACCATGCCTGCTCGCCGTCAAAACCAACTATGAATTCTTCGCTTTGAATTCTGTTGTAACGGTTCTTTAAATCCACTGTTGAGATATTTGGCTTTGCTACCTGCGGGCTGAGAGGAAATCCTATCATCCTGTAGGTTAAACCATATTGATTATGCCAATTATCCAAACCGCCATGTGCTTCGTAAGTCTTATCAAGTGGTGTTTCATCTGCTGAATATGAAACATTAAAAGAAACTAATGCAAGTAAAACTAAAGTAAGTGTAAGTATATATTTAAACATTTTAACCTCCCTAATGATAATAAATGCTAAGTAAGTACTAAACCCAGCATCACCGATACCGGGCTACAAAAATATTGCCACTAGTCACTACCTATGAATTGATTTTGTAAGTATAGAAGCATCTGCAACCATATAGGATTCAGGATATTTTAAATTTGTTATATTAATTCGGAAACAATCCGGTATTTTATCAAAGCCCTTTTAGCCGAAGTGGCGGAATTGGCAGACGCGCAGGACTCAGAATCCTGTTTTCGCAAGAAAGTGGGGGTTCGACTCCCCCCTTCGGCAATTTATTTTCTCGACTTTCTATATTTACAACATTGGTCTTAGTGTCCAAATAGGTGTCCATATTGTACCAATTTATACTGACTTGTATGGAGTTGTATGGTTTAGTATAGATTTTGCAGGGAACAGCGTTCGGGACGCAGAGGTCGCTGGTTCAAATCCAGTCACCCCGACCAATGTTTAGGGTTAAGTATCGAAAATCTAACTTAAACTATGAACATATTATAGGGGGGTAGGTTATTTATTAGGAACTTAATAAAATAAGATTCCTATGTTATAGTTGCTTGATTTTAAGGTTTAGGAGGAAACTAAATATGAAGTACATTACTCGGATATTTTTACTGACCACGGTAGTGAGCTGCCTGTTCGGGCTTACACTCACACTGATTCTGCCCTTAATGGCAAACGCTGGACCGGAAGACTATCACTTCCCTAGAAAAATGGGAACCACTAAGGATGGCTATCCGTTACCTCTCACCGGAAAGCCCATCACGAAGACACCGGTAATCACCAAGACAAAAGGCGCCTCAATAAAGAAATACCCAGAGTACTACATTCCAGGAAAAGAGACACTTGCTGACGATGAGATGAGAATTACAGCATGCGGCTCTTGGGGGCCAGCTCCGCTGCGCATTGGCCAAGGGGCTTCTTGTCTCTTAGTCCAACTGGGAAACGGAGACTCCTTCATCTTTGATATTGGAGGTGGTACAGTCGGAAACCTCTTCGCTTTGGGAGTGCATCCTGCCGAACTGGATAAGGTTTTCATCACACACTTTCATCTGGATCATGTCGGCGGCATCTTCCCGCTTTTCGATGCAATGGGCTGGGGACGAAATACACCTCTCCATGTATGGGGGATCTTCAGGTTATACACCTGAACTGGGCATTACCGCGTTAGCGCAGAACATCATGGAGGCAGCTGAGTGGCACATTCAAAACAAACAGAGCATCCTTCCACGGGGTGGAATGACGATTGTTCCTCACGAGGTTGACATAAGCAAGTTCAGTCTCGTGCAGCCACGCCAGCTCGTCTACAACGAGAATGGTGTCAAGATCTACGCCTTCCCGGTAATCCATGCGCTTGCAGGCTCGATGGGTTACCGTTTGGAGTGGAAAGGACTAACTTTTGTCTACACAGCAGATAGTCAGCCGAGTACATTCGAGGCTGAGCAGGGCAAGGGAGCTGACGTATTCATCCATGAGATCTTCCCGTCCGCCGAGGAGTTCGCCCACTATAACCATATGCCGATTCAGTCCGCCGAGGGTGTCATGGAAGAGCACACCACGCCGGCAGAACTGGGTCGCGTCTACAGTATAGCCAAACCCCGATTAGGCGTGGGAATGCACTTCACTTTGGACGACAACCTTATCGACCCGCTCTTCCAGCGTTGGAGCACAACATACAACGATCCTGTGCTGTTGATGCAAGACCTGACGACAATCAATGTCACATCTGACTACATCGTTGTTAGGCAAACCAGGCCCGACTTGCTCGCCTGGCCTGCAAAGCCGCCAAAACTCCCTGAAGGATTGGACATGAGTACGGGTGAGCCGAGCAAGGCGCAAAGACCGTCATGGCTAACTGAAACGAGGCTTCCGCAG